>CAJDWB010000034.1_pt1 | contig 8815 bp, 3 predicted proteins | sample 7391501 | NCBI WGS metagenome assembly CAJDWB01 (sample SAMEA7055733, study PRJEB34461) | soil metagenome | biome: terrestrial ecosystem; feature: Peninsula; material: soil | place: Antarctica | collected 2016 | reverse complement strand
CGTTAATAAAGACAATGTCACAACTGTAAAAGAGGATAACACACCGGTCACTGAAGCCGATAAAGAAGCTGAACAAGCCATTATTAAGATATTAAAAGATCGCTATCCTGAACATGGATTCTTTGGTGAAGAATTTGGCCAACAAAATAGTACCAGCGACTATATCTGGTTAATTGACCCCATCGACGGTACTAAGAGCTTTGTGCGTGGTTATCCTTTTTTCTCAACTCAAATTGCTTTGATGTATAAAGGTGAATTAGTAGTTGGGGTTTCCCATGCGCCCTTAATGGATGAACAAGCCTATGCCTATAAAGGGGGCGGTGCCTACCTTAACGGTGAACAGCTCCAGGTCAGTCATCATGCCGAATCTCATTCATCATGTATTTCGACCGGTAACATTCAAAGTTTGGTAGCGAATAAATGGGACAAACTGGGGCAATTATTGTTAAAATTTAGTAAAATACGCGGTTACGGCGACTTTTATCATTATCATTTGTTAGCCGGAGGACATATCGACTTGGTGGTTGAAAGCGATGTTAATATTTTAGATATTGCTGCTTTAACCGTTATTGTTCGTGAAGCTGGTGGTCTAATCACTGATTTAAATGCTCAAGAAATTAAGTTAAATACCACTTCTGTGGTAGCCGGAAATTTACATACACATGCTTTGGCAATGGAAATACTGACATGAAAACATTATTAAATGAAGTCGAGAAACTGGCAGAAGAAGCTGGTCAGGTAATTTTGGATATTTATCATTCCGGAAATTTCGGGGTAGAACACAAAGCCGATGATTCACCGCTAACACAAGCAGATTTGGCCGCACATCATTGCATCGTAAAGGGTTTAGAACAATTAGAAACACGCTACCCGATATTATCAGAAGAATCTGCTGAAATCCCTTACAGTGAACGACAACAATGGCAACGCTATTGGTTGGTTGATCCATTAGACGGTACCAAGGAATTTATTAAGCAAAATGGTGAATTCACCGTCAATATTGCTCTGATAGACGAAGGCAAGCCTATCTTATCCGTAGTTTACGTCCCAGTACAAAAAATAGCCTATTTAGCTGCACAGGGTGTCGGTGTTTTTAAACGCTCTGAAGGTAAGAAACAATCCATCAAAGTGATGAAAAATAGTCGTTTTAAACCCACTGTAGTTGGCAGTCGCTCTCACCAAACCGAAGAAGTAACAGCTTATTTAGAGCGTTTAGGACAACATGAGTTAGTTAGTATGGGTAGCTCATTAAAATTCTGTATTGTCGCTGAAGGTAAAGCGGACTTATACCCACGTTTTGGACCTACTTCTGAATGGGACACGGCGGCTGCACAATGTATTGTTGAGCAAGCTGGTGGCCATGTAGTGACTTTAGAAGGTCAGCCTTTACGCTATAACCAAAAAGAATCCTTACTCAATCCACATTTTATGGTGTATGCCGATACCGGTAAGCATTGGATTGAGATTTAAGCTATCAGCACTGTCTTTATCGGTACTATATTTTGTAGTAAAGCTGTAGTGTAGAGTGCTTATTGTGATACTAGAGTTGTTATAATGAGCGAATGAAATCCATTCTCACTGTAGCGCAATACAGTCTCATTGGCCTCCTGCTGGCTTTATCAGTAGCTGCCAATGCGGCTGAAGATAAGCTAACTTACCAATTTGAAATAAGCGGTGTGGAAAAACCACTGGCCGATAACATTCTAATATTCCTTAATAATTTAGCAATTTCTTGTGACGCATCTGAAAGTATGCGTGATTCGTTGAAAGAGCAAATCCCAGAACAAGTTCAATTAGCGGTACAACCATTTGGCTATTATCAGGCTAAAATTGAAAGTATCGAGAGCAAAGCAACTAATGGTTGTTGGCGTATGATGGTCAAGGTGAGTGCCGGTGAATCAGTACATATTCGTACCATTGATTTCAGCATTGATGGCCCAGGTAGTGACCACCCACAAATTAAAGACATCAAAGTCGAAAAATCTATAAAAGTTGGTAGTGTTTTTATCGATACAGAATACCAACACCTCAAACAACAACTGCGTCAATGGGCTACCAATTATGGTTTTTTAGATGCCGACTTTAGCCTACATAAAGTGGATGTTTATCCACAGCAACAAGCGGTGGATATTAAACTTACTTTTGACACCGGCCCCCGCTATCGGCTTGATAAAGTAGTTATTGAACAAGATCCTGAATTTATGCAGCCACTTTTTCTTGAGCGATTGGTGGGTTTAGAAGACAATCAATATATCAATAATCAAAGTTTAATTGATGTCAGGAAACGCTTAGTAGGCAGCCAATATTTTGGTAATATAACTGTCACATTTGGTGAGAAAAACACCGAAGCTGCTAGCGTACCGGTGTTGATAAAGCTGACACCGGGCCATCGCGTCGACTATTCTATAGGCTTAGGGTTTACCACCGATACAGGCGCTCGATCTACCTTTGAATACCAACACCACCGGTTAAATGACCGTGGTTATCAGTTGAGTTCAAAATTACAGTTGGCAGAAGTAAATAATGAATTCTTATCACGGATGAAGTTTCCGTCTTTCAGCAATCCTGATGAAAAATGGTATCAAACTGAAATAGGCTATCGTCAACAAAAAAATGACGTATATGACGCCAACACTACAAAAATCGGAATATCTCAAACTCGTCTACAATCTGAAAAATGGCAAAACATTAACTTTATTGATTTGTTACAAGAAGATTATACCTTTGGTGATAAAAAAGGCAGCACCCAGCTATTGGTGCCAGGAACTGCTTGGACCTTTCAAAAGGTGGATAACCCTTTAAACCCCCGTTATGGTTTCAAAGCGCAGATGGACTTTAAGTTGGCATCAGAAAATTTATTTTCTGACATGAGTATGCTGCAGATAAGCGGCCGAGTTAAAAGTATTTTACCGATTGGGACAATTGATCGCCTGATTATGCGTGCCGAAATTGGTACCACAGCGACTAGTGATTTTGAAAAGTTGCCGGCTTCTTACCGTTATTTTGCTGGTGGTGATCAGTCGGTTAGAGGTTTTAACTATAAGAACCTTTCACCCCGTAATAAAGAAGGTGATTTTATTGGCGGTAAACATTTGGTAGTTGCCAGTGTTGAGTATGAACATCGGATCAATGAAAAATATGCCTTGGCAATTTTCACCGATGGCGGTAATTCTTTTACCGATAAGTTTGAGATGGCCGGAAGTGTTGGCATTGGCTTTCGTTGGTTTTCACCGATTGGGCCTCTGCGAGTTGATTTAGGTTTTCCGGTGACTGAATCAGAGCATGACTTTAGAATTCATCTGTCATTAGGGCCTGATTTATAATGACCGACATCACTTTAAAGGAACCTAACAAAAAACCAAGGCTCTTTCGCTGGATAGGTTATTTATTAGCAGGCCTATTGCTATTGATTGGCCTAATTTTGCTGTTGGTTTATGGATTGTTGTACAGTGACACTGGTAGCCGCTGGGCGCTTTCTAAAGCCCAGGATTGGTTGCCGTTAAAAATTCAGCAAAGTAGTGGACAACTGGCAAAAGAAATCACTGCTTTAGACCTTGAATATCAGCAAGATGGTATCGTGATAAAAATTGATCGAATATCTTATCGTATCGCTGATATTAAGTGGTGGCAAAAACAATTGGTGTTTGATTACATTCGTATTGGTAATCTAAGCATCGAGTTGCCGGGTAATGAATCAGCAACAGTAACCGAAGCTTTACCTGATGCTATCGATTTGGAACTGCCACTGTCCATTACGCTTAATGAACTCTTTGTACATAAGGTTCAAATTAACAACGAACAATTATCATACGGACCGATTTGGGCCAAAGCAGCGACTAAAAATAACACCATACAAATAGATACCCTGCAATTATTAGATGAAGAAATTAAATTCAAAGTGGCAGGTGAAGTGACTTTAAATAGCCATTGGCCTTATGATTTAACCACAAAGTGGGATTACATCCCTGAACATATTAGTGGCCAAGGTAGCGTGATAGGAGATATCACCGGTTTGGTTTTAACACAAAAGGCCCAACTTGATAATCTCTATGCACAAGGCGAGAGTTTAATTGAAAGCAAGCTGACTTTTTATCCAATATTTTCAGTTAATACCAAAATAACCAGCGATCACTTACTTATTCCAGCGGCTAATAATGAGCAAGTCACCACCGCATTTACAAATTTAATGATTACCGCTGATGGTGTATTGGAAAGCTATCAGTTACTTATCAAAGCCAATACCGAACAGTCAATTAAGCCCTTGCTAACTGCTTCTGAAGAGGTTGAACAGAAAGCAGCCCAATCAATTTATCGTAATCAGATAAACTTATCAGCTCATGGCGATACTGAACAACTGAATGTGGATTCGTTGACCATAGATGGTGATTTTGGTCGTTTAAATGCTCAATCAACATTCAATTTCGCGCCCCGATTCAGTGTCATATCCAGTTTTGATAGTGAGTCGTTTAATCCACAATGGTTGCTACCTGAATGGCCTGGAAAACTCAGTGGTTCAGGCCAGTTTAAAGCCACCCAGACAGATCAGGATTCATGGTATTTGGACTTAAATGACTTTTTCATGCATGGCCAACTTAAAAATAATGATTTGAAAATAAAAGCCAATGCTGATTTTCACGATGATCTATTAGATTTAAAGCCACTGTCCTTATTGTGGGGCGAAAACAGTATTAAACTGGAAGGACAATTGAGTTTGGCTGAACAAGCAACCTCTAAACAATTAATTTTTGATTTTGATGTACCTGCGCCGCAGCTGTTCTTACCGGAGTTGACAGGCGAAATTCATGGTGAAGGAAAGTTGGCAGGGTCTTTACATACCTTAGATTATGACTTGATATTAAATGCTGAGGCGCTCAATTATCAAGACCAACAGGTTCAAACTTTACTTATTAAAGGTAGCGGTCAATGGCCCGATCAATTGCAGGCTGATATAACAGCGACTGAAGTAGTTACAGTCAACCAAACATTTCCACAATTACATATTGTATTAAATGGTAGCCTCCCAGAACACCAGATTGAAGCTGATATTAGTCATCAGGATTTAACCACCTATATTACCTTAGCAGGTGGCTGGTTTGGTAATCAGCAGCTCTGGCGTGGACAAATTAAGGAGCATGATATTCAACTTAGTGACAGTGATATGGAATGGCAACTGCAAGCACCGGCCGATATTGTCATTGGTCAGCAACTGCATTTATCGTCAGCCTGTTGGCAATCGGTTCAGGGCGATGGTGAAGCTTGTGCTGAACTAGATGTGCAAACACAAACAGATTTAGCTATAGTAGGTGAAATTCAATTGAAAAACCTACAAGCTGCTTTATTCCAAGGTTTGTTGCCAAAAGATTTAAAACTTGATGGCATGATTCAAGGCACGGCTGATTTAAGCTACCAACAAAAGGCGCTGTCATTAACCGCTGATTTAAAAACTGAACAGGCATCCATTCATTATTTGGAAGGAAAGGAAAATAGTTATCAAGTAGCTATTAATAAAGCGACATTGACTGCCAGACAAGAGGCGGGTCTCACCGAAATTAACACCATCATAGAGCTAGACGACGACAGTTTTCTACATGCCACAGCTACTTTAAACGATAGTCCCAATTCGTCATGGCCTGAAGTGAATGCTGATATTGATGGTGTCATTAAGCACAGCCGATTTTTGGTGTCCTTATCTCCGGAGTTAGAACAACTCCAAGGTGAATTTAGTCTTTCTGGACGAGTTAACGGCGCACTTAATCAACCCTCTATAAACATTGAGTTACAACAACAAACGGGCTTTCTTGTACTCCGACAAACGGGTAGTCGGCTGACCAATATAGGACTGCGAGTGAGCAGTTTAAAGCCGGGTTTGATCAGTTTAAAAGCCTCTGCGGATAGTGCCACCGGTGCCATTCAATCATCCGGAGAATTGGATTTACAAGAGAGTGATGCCTGGTCTTACAAAGGCCAAATTACCGGCAATGATTTCCGCTTATTGACTTTACCTGAATTGAAAGTCAATATTGATCCGACATTGAATATTGAGGCATCACCGCAGGCTATTAATATCAGCGGTAAATTACTACTGCCAATGGCTGAAGTCAAAATCAAAAGCTTGCCACCATCAGCCACCACTACATCTAATGACGTCGTCATCCATCGCCCAGAACAAACCCTAAAAGATAAAAGCGCATCAATTCCCGTACATTATGATATTGTCACCGAAATAAAAGACCCCATAAGTATCCAGTTAATGGGTTTAGAAGCGAAGATGGTAGGCCAATTGCGGGTTTTTGATGTCCGTCAAGAAACCTTCGCAGAAGGCCGGCTCAACTTGACCGAAGGTTTTTATAAACTATATGGTCAACGCTTAAACATTGAACGGGGAGAATTGATTTTTAATGGACCGATTAATAATCCGGCCATCGATGTTAAGGCATTTCGAAAATCTGATGATGGTACCGTAACCGCAGGTATTTTACTTACCGGCACGGTCAACCAGTTACAGTCTACCTTATATTCCGAACCAGCCATGAGTCAATTAGAGGTCTTGTCTTATTTGGTGTCAGGCAGAGGCTTGAATGAAGGCGGTGGTACCAACGGTGAGCAATTAGCACAGGCTGCTATTTTACTTGGGTTAAAACAAGGAGACTCAGTATTTTCTCAGTTGCAAAATGCCTTTGGTATTGATGTGCTAACCATAAAGCAAGGTACTAATAATGAAGACAGCTACATTGAAGCAGGTCAAAACATCAGTGATGACTTATATGTTGGTTATAGCCAAGGATTGTTTAATCGACTGGGTTTTTGGATTTTGCGCTATAAAATCAACGATGCTTTGCGCTTAGAAACGACCCAAGGCGAGAATCAAACAGTTGATATTATTTATGTCCGAAAAAGGAAATAAAAACGGAATAATCAATTAAGCACAGTCTTACAATAGTCTTTTAAAACTGACCCTAAGCAGTTATAAAAGCTTATAATAATAAGGATTACTTTTTGTTTTTAACCGTTGGGAGACTGTACTATGTTACGTTATGCATTAATATTTTTAATCATTGCTCTGATTGCAGGCGCTTTGGGTTTTGGTGGTATCGCAGGTTCTGCGGCCGGCATAGCTAAAGTTATTTTCTTTATTTTTTTAGTGTTGCTGGTTATTTCTGCCGTAATGCATTTGTTGAAGGGCAAGTAAATCGTTTCAACATAATAAGGAGTTATTTGACTCCTTATTATGGCTTTAAAATCTGAAATAAGCCTTTGATTCCTCCTGCTTTAATCTTTTTAATGATTATCGGCGTGTAATTGATTGTTTTTGTCAGTTTTCACTTTTGTTATGACCAACGGCCTATTATCAAATAGGCATTGTTGGTGTTACCATAAGGCCCATTTAAATAATGAGAAGCGCCATGCCAAGTTCCCTAATCATCGCATTAAAGTCCAGAATTGCGATAGTCAGTGCAATTTTTATGCTGATGCTATTGCCATCTTTACAGGCGGCAGAAATATCCTCTGATCAGAGCGATTCTACCGCGCTTTTGCGCTTTGCCGATATTCATAAAAATCTGGTAACTTTTGTCTATGCCGGTGATATTTATGTGGCTGATATTAATGATGGTGAGGCGAAAAGATTAACCTCAGATGTGGGGTTTGAAACCTTTCCAAAATTTTCCAGTGACGGTAAGCGTATTGCTTTTTCAGCAGAATACACCGGCACCCGGCAAGTTTATGTAATGAATTCAGATGGCAGTGACCTAAAGCAGCTAACTTGGTACAACGATGTCGGTCCTATGCCACCTCGTGGCGGCTTTGACTACCGAATTTTAGATTGGTCTGCAGATGATAAAAATGTATTGGTGCGTGCCAATCGCTTACCCTGGGGTGAACGTATGGGGCGACCTTATTGGATACCTCTCAATGGTGGTATGGAGCAACCTTTAGTCATTCCGGAAACTGGTGGCGGTATGTTATCACCTGATGGTAAGCAATTTGTTTACACACCCATGGATCGAGAATTTAGAACTTGGAAACGCTACCGCGGTGGTCGCGCCCAAAACATCTGGCTTTATGATTTAGAAAATAACTCATCTAAGCAATTGACCACAAATCCAAGCACTGACCATCAACCGGTATGGGTGGGTGATGATATTTACTTTATCAGTGACCGTGATTACCGTTTAAATTTATATCGTTACAATCCCAATGGTGAACCCATAAAAGTCACTAATCATGATGACTTCGATAGTTTATGGGCGTCTGCTGGACCCGATTCAATTGTTTATGAAAATGGTGGCTATTTATGGCGTTTTGATCCGGCCACCCAACAAACTAAACAACTAAAAATCCGAATCACTACCAATCAAGAAAACCTGATGGCCCAGTATAAAAATGTCAGCGATTTTATTGAATCTGGTGATATTTCGCCGGATGGTAAACGGGTGATGATTGGAGCCCGTGGTGAATTGTTTTCAGTGCCTACCAAAGAGGGTGAAATCAGAAATATCACCAACACCCCAGCAGCGCGCGAAATTGCCGTAAACTGGTCACCTAATGGCCGTTATGTGGCTTATTTAAGTGATGCAAGTGGTGAGTATGAGGTTTATATTTATGATATTAAATCGAAACAGCATAAACGCATCACTGATGATGGTCATATTTCGCGCTTTGATCTGAAGTGGTCACCTGACAGTGAAAAAATTGCTTTTTCTGATAAAGATCACATTCTCTGGTCGGTAGCAATTAATGGTGGTAAACCACAACGCTTGGATGCATCAACTACCAATGACATAGAACATTATCGCTGGTCACCGGACAGCCTTTG
>CAJDWB010000317.1_pt1 | contig 8859 bp, 4 predicted proteins | sample 7391501 | NCBI WGS metagenome assembly CAJDWB01 (sample SAMEA7055733, study PRJEB34461) | soil metagenome | biome: terrestrial ecosystem; feature: Peninsula; material: soil | place: Antarctica | collected 2016 | reverse complement strand
GGCAGTAGCTAATTTTTGCAGATAATTTAAGCTGCTTTGGGGGGTGGCAGAATGACCACCGCCATAATTGCCACCAAAGCCACCACCAAAAGACATTCGGTTTTGTTGCGGCACTTGATAACCCGCTGATACCTGGTTTTCTGCTTGGGATATTTGTGCCTGATCTGTTTGTGCTTGCATACGTGCCGGTGCCAGTGATTGGTGAATTGAGCCAAAAATAAAGTCATGCACCATCTTCGAATCCCGAAATCGTACTTCATGTTTAGTCGGGTGGACATTGACATCAACCCATTCCGGATTGATACCTAAGTACAACACAAAAGCCGGATGGCGACCATGAAACAGCACATCCTGATAGGCTTGGCGAATGGCGTGGGCAACCAATCTGTCCTTAATAACTCGGTGATTAATATAAAAGAACTGGCGATCGGCTTGGGCGCGGTTCCAATTGGGTTTGGCAACCCAGCCGGTTAAAGATAAGTCACCGCGATGATGTTCTATCGCTATTGCATTGTCTCTAAAATCTTTACCACATAACTGATCGATTCTTTGTGAAATTAAAGCTTCATTACTAATCAATTCACCCTGCTCCGATTGACTTTGGCCAGCTTGGCTATGTCGAACCACTTTACCATTATGAATCAGCACAAAAGTAACATCAAATCGCGACAATGACAGTAAGTCATCAATACGTAAAAGCTCGGTACGCTCAGTCTTTAAAAATCGCCGGCGGGCGGGTGTATTGTAAAATAAATCAATCACTTCGACGGTGGTTCCCGGCGGATGGGAGGCCGGTTCCGGCGCACTGATTTCACCACCATAAGCTTGTACCCGATAGGCCATATCCGCCGCCTGATGACGAGAAGTCATGCTAAATCGACTGACCGAGGCAATACTCGGCAGAGCTTCACCACGAAACCCCAATGAATTCAAATGCTCTAAATCATGTAGTGAGGCGATTTTACTGGTGGCATGACGCTGTAATGCCAAAGCTAAGTCTGCTTTTTCAACACCAATACCGTTATCACTGACTTTAATATGTTTAATGCCACCGGCTTGGATATCGACAGTCACTTTTGTGGCACCGGCATCCAAGGCATTTTCGAGAAGTTCTTTGACTACCGAAGACGGGCGTTCAACCACTTCGCCTGCAGCAATTTGATCTATCAGTTGGTTGGGTAAAATATGTATGCTCATAAGCCTTATTTTAGCGGTTTTCAGCGGCGCTGACCACTGCCTTACCGTACATCTGAATCACAACTGTACGCAAGCGCGCACATTACTTGGTGACCGGGCTTACAATTTGCTAAAATGGTTCGCTTTTATCCGGTAGCAACCTGACAATGATTGGTCATATCCAAGAGCTCATTGAAAATGCCTTAGCGCATTTAACTCAAAAACAAGAAATTGAACTGGCGCAAACGCCTACCATCCAGATTGAACGTACCCGCAATCCGGAACATGGTGACTATGCCTCAAACATTGCCATGATGTTGCAAAAACAACTGCAAAAACCACCCATGGTAATTGCTGAAATGATTGTTTCAAAGATTGCTGAATCACAACATATTAAGCAGGTTGAGGCAGTTAAACCAGGCTTCATTAATTTCACATTAACTAGTGCTTGTCGTCTGCAAGTTATCCGTAAAGTCATGGACCGCAAACAACACTTTGGTGATAATGACTTAGGTAAAGACCAAAAAGTCACTGTTGAGTTTGTCTCTGCCAATCCCACCGGACCATTACATGTTGGCCATGGCCGTGGCGCTGCTTTTGGTTCCAGCTTAGTGAATGTTTTGAAAAAATCCGGTTACTCAGTACATGCCGAATACTATGTAAATGATAATGGCCGGCAGATGGATATTCTTGCCACTTCGGTTTGGTTACGTTATCTAGAATTATGTGGTGTCACCATTCAGTTCCCTGATAACGGCTACCAAGGTGATTACATTGTTGATATTGCACGTTTGGTACGACAAAAGTACGGCGATGATTTACGCGCTGAAAGTCGTAAGGTATTCGACGAGGTCAGTCCAGATGAATCCCATGGTGGTGATAAAGAAAAACACATTGATGATTTAATTCGCAATGCCAAAAACATATTGAACAATCATTATGAGAAAATTTTTAATCTGGCTTTAAAACAAATTCTCAACGGTATTGAAGAAGATTTAGAGGGCTTTAACGTCACCTTTGATGAATGGTTTTCTGAAAAAGGCTTACATGAATCCGATAGCATAGATCGCGCCATGGCCAAGCTGAAGGAAGCCGGATATTTATTTAAAAAGGATGGTGCTTGGTGGTTCAATGCAACTTATTTTGGCGATGATAAGGATCGGGTAGTGATGCGTGAAAATGGTCAAAAAACCTATTTCGCTTCTGATGTGGCTTATTTAATGAATAAGTTTGAACGCGGTTTCGATCGTGCTATTTATGTTTTTGGAGCCGATCATCATGGCTATATTACCCGTTTAAAAGCGGCTGCTAAGGCTCTGGGCTATGACCCTGACAATTTAGATATTCTACTGGTACAGTTTGCCCATTTGTTTAAAAATAAAGAAAAATTACCGATGTCCACCCGAGCCGGTAAGTTTGTTACCTTAAAAGAGTTGGTCGATGAAGTGGGTTCGGATGCGGCACGGTTTTTCTACGTGGATGCGGTCGCATGATCAGCATTTAGATTTTGATTTAGATTTGGCGAAAAGTCAGACTAAGGATAATCCGGTATTTTATATCCAGTATGCCCATGCACGAATTTGTAGTGTTTTTCGTGGCCTTGATGAACAAAACATGACCCATAATGAAGAGATTGGCCATGTTTCTTTAGATACCTTAACCAGTGATTATGAGCTGGCTTTAATACGACTGCTCTCGATGTACCCGGAAACCGTTGTCAACGCCGCCCAAAAATACCATATCCATGGGATTGCGAGTTATCTGCGCGATTTGGCACAAAGTTTTCATCAGTTTTACGCCCATTGTAAAGTTCAAATCGATAACGAAAACTTACGTAATGCACGGTTAAACTTATGTTTAGCTACCCGTTATGTATTAGCTGACGGCTTAGCTTTAATTGGCTCCACCGCCCCTGAAGAAATGTACAGTGAGGATTTTGATCACAATGACTAAAAGCAAAAAATCACGCACTAAAGCTGGCCGAAAAGCTGGCCGAAAACGCCCTATCCCCGGTTGGATTATCTTATTCAGCGGGGTGCTGTTTGGTTTGCTGCTTGCTATTGTTATTTATGCTAATGGCTGGGTACCTGAACCGATAAAAAATACCGAACAACCAATCCCTGACCAACAAGTGGAAAAGCCGGTTGAAGATGTTAGTAATCATGTGGCTAAACGCGCCAGTAACTATGATTTTTATACCGTTTTACCGGAAATGGAAGTAGTCATACCCAAAGAAGACATCGCCCAAGAAGCCGCCAACAAAAATAAAAACTACCAGTATACTTTACAAGTGGCGTCTTTTAAGGGTAAGGCTGATGCTGAAGCCCTGAAAGCTAAAATTGCATTTAGTGGTCAGATTGCCTATATTCAAACAATTGAAGTTAATAACACACTCTGGCATCGGGTGCGGGTTGGTCCATTTGAATCAAGCCGGGAAGCTGATAAACAAAAACGCACTATTGAAGCGTTGGGTCAACGGGTTTTGATGCTGAAAGAACAAGTAGCCGAGGCTGAATAAAATGTTTAAAAAACTAACAATCATCTTACTGATATTAACGGTATTACCCACTTGGGCAGAGCGTAACTATAAATTGCCACCCATGGATACGGCTACCCTAAAACAACAGCCCTTAAATTATTCGGGGCCACTTAAATATGCGGAAGCCACTGCGATTAAAGACATTTATATAAAGAATCACAAAACGCTCAACGGCGAATGGCAAACGCTATCAGATGGCCAGCAACAATACGACTTACGTATCAGCAGCAAAAATGCCACCAGTCTCAATGTCGGCATGCGTGATTTCTTTTTGCCGCCTTCAGCTGAATTATGGGTTAGCAACGATGACAGCAGTATTTTACGAGGCCCTTTTACAGATCGCTATAACCCACAGAATGGTTATTTTTGGATTGGTGATGTGCCCGGTGATCATGTTAATTTACGTATTACAGTTTCACCCCAGGAAAAACAATATCTATCTTTTGAAGTCACTCAAGTTTCCCGCGGTTTTTATGCTTACTGGAAAACCACTTCAGAAAATACTTTAAAAAGCGGGAGTTGTAATATTGATGTGGCCTGCCCGGAAGGGGATGGCTGGCGACCTGAAATCAGTAGTGTCGGCCAATATAACTTCCAATCGTCGAGTGGCAGTTATATATGTTCCGGACAACTAATCAATAATACTTCCCAAAACGGTAAACCGTATTTCCTGACCGCCTCTCATTGTGGTTATACAGACAGCTCCAAAAGCGAACGAGACAGTATAGCTGCCTCGGTAAATATTACATGGAATTACGAATCGAAAACTTGTCGCGCTCCGGGCTCTACTGCCAGTGGTTCACCAATTAATAAAGGCACCTTTAACCAACGCCAGGCCGGTGCCACTTATATTTCAAGTAATGCCGACAGTGATTTTTCTTTACTGCTACTTAACCAAGCGCCCAATCCTCAATATAATGTTCAATATACCGGCTGGGACCGTAGCGACACTGCTTTTATCGGTGCTGTGGGCATTCACCACCCTTCCGGTCATGCCAAGCGCATCAGCCTTGATTATGATCCTTTGCGAATTATTGGATTAGGATCTGATTTAATTACCTATCCAGGCAATACCCATTTACAAGTTGTTAGCTGGAATTTAGGTACTACTGAGCAAGGCTCATCGGGCTCCGGTTTGTGGAACAACGACTACCATTTAAACACCAGCGGTCGCTGTGATGCGCCACTGGTTAAAATAATACCTCCAAACTCTGCTCAAGTCGGTTCTTTAACCACTTTTTCGGCCCATGTCACCGGTGGTAGCGGTAACTATCAATATGCTTGGGATATTAATGGGGATGGTCAAATAGATGGTACTGGTAGCACAATAACGAGCCGTTATCATCAGAGTTATGTAGGCAATGCGGTATTAACGGTTAAAGATAACAGCGGCTGCGAGGGAAGAGATTCTCGTGCTGTGATTGTCGAATCTGCGAACATTCAGTTACAAGGCAAGCCTCAGCTAACCCAAGTTTGCGGTAATAATGATGGCACGATTGACCCCGGTGAACGCTGGCGAGCAACTTTCCAATTAAAAAATATTGGTAGTCAAACAGCCAATAACAGTTATGCCATGTTTGGTAAAAACCGCGATCAAGCTGCTTCGGAAGGGAGTGACAACCATGGTAATAAATATACAATCTGCGAGAAACAGTTTATTGATATTAACCAAAATACAAATAAAAAGCCCTGGGTAAAGGCACCGCAATGGGATAATTATACAGCTGATGATATGGGTAGTGTTAAAGTCCAGCTAAAAAAACCATTTGATCATTACGGTGAATCGATATCAAGCTTAGTCGCATCCACCAATGGTTATTTAAGCACTAACCCCAGCGCAGAAGGTGTGGACTACAGCAATGACTGCCCGATACCGGCGGTTCCAGATTTTGATACAGGCGGTCGTATTTCGCCATTACATGCTGACTTACAAGGTTCAGAGTTCTATCATAAATATTTTGCCACTTGTCCGCGAGAAGCAGAATCAGGTGCTGTTGCATGTGAGATTTTTACTTGGAAAGGTGCTGATTTTGTTGACAGTTCCACAAAAGAAAACACTGACTTTCAAGCCATCTTATACCCTGAAACCTCACAGTGGGTTTTTCAATATGATGACAGTTCTGTGCGCACCGCTTTAGCCACTATTGGCATACAAAATCAAGCCGGTGACGATGCTCTGCTGGTTGGCTGTAATCAATCCGGTCTGGTGCAAACTAATCAAGCGCTATGCATTTACAATAAGCAACGTGGCATACCGACTAAAGATGCCGATGAATTTGATTTAGTCTCTCCTGCTATTAGTTTAGGTAATCTAGCCGTTAATCAAAGCCGTGAACTTCAGGTTGAATTTACTATTGATGCTGATGCTTTCTGTGGCCAAAATTATGGCATTGATTATCAAGCCGGCGTTTATGACCAAGGCTTTAATCAAGGTCAAGCTAATATTATTCAGTTTCAAGTAGCCGAAGGCAGCCAATGTCAAAAAGTAACATACTGTGGAATTGAAAATAATAACACCATTAAACCGGAAAACGGATTATGGTGGAATCCGGCACGTTCGGGTAATGGCGTAGACATGCATATTTTTAACGATAATCGCCTGTTATATACCATGTACACCGGCTTACCTAATCGAACTCCGGTCTGGTATACTGCAGACGGCGATGATTCGGCTTTTAATCAATATTACAGCCAAATCGCGCATGTCTCTTCACCCGGCGGCTACCAACCTGGCAACCAAAATATCACTTTGGCTGGCTGGTCTAACACAACTTTCTTAACTACTAAGAAAGCAATTCAGGTGCGGGAAATTAACGGCCATTTAAGTGCTGAAAAGTTAGCATTAGATGAGATAGATAATACCGGTTACACCAGTAATAACCACACTGGTCATTACTTTGCGCCCAATGAGCCCGGCTGGGGCCAGTCGGTTATTACCCGTGGTCAGAAGCGAATTATAATTAACTATATTTATGATTTAGCAGGTAATCCCTATTGGACCATAGCCAGTGGCTATAATGACAACTCGAAATTAACCGCTGCCTACGCTGATACCTTTTGTCCACACTGTCCTTCAGTTCCTTTTGAGGCGAAGGCAGTCGGTGAAATTCAAATGCAATTTAATGGTAATACCAATGGTATTATTAATCTATATGATATCAACGACCCAGCCAATAACTCACAACCGGGGGCCAAATGGAAACGCAGTCAATTACCCGTAATTAATTTAATTCCACAACCTAAGTAATATTATATGGGGTGAGTGTGGACTGCTATTTTGAAATATAGGGGCTCACCCCATCTTCTTGAATACTAAAGCGTTTGTAGGTCCACTGGTATTGTGCCGGATTGATGGCGACTAAATCTGCAATATCTCGATTCAGTGATGTCACAGATTTTTGGATATCACCATAAATTCCATCATCGGCTTTTTTGAAATGAATAACAAAGCCATCGGATTGGCGTTCAGCAACCGCCAACACCACCGGTGCACCAGTTTTACGGGCTATTTTTGAAAATAGGGTCATGCTGTATGCCGGTTGGCCCATAAATTCAGCATAGACACCTTGACCGGATTTAGGTTGTTGATCCGGCAGCATCGCCATAATACCTTTATGGGCTAAATGCTTCATCATGGTTCTGACACCTTTACCATCTGCGGTGATTTGTTTAGCGCCACCCTGACCACGATAGTCTAATAACAGCTGTTCTATACGCGGATTACCGGGCGGTTTATACAAGAAAGCAAAATCATCATATCGCGAAAGCCAAAGATTAAGCACTTCCCAATTACCAAAATGTGGTGCAGCCAGTAATACGCCTTGCTTTTGCGCCAAGGCACTATTGAGCACTTCTTGTCCCTTTACTTCTTTAATCAATTCGGGAAACTTTTCAGGATATCGCCGCCAAACTACACCCAATTCACAAATTGCTTTAAGTGTTTCAATTAGACTGCTTTTGGCCAGTTGTTGTTGCTGCTTTGCTGATAGTTGTGGATAGCACAAACGAATATTGGTTAGAGTAATATGCCTTTGTTTGGCTGATAAACGCCAAGTAATATTTGCCAAATTTGTTTGGCTTTCTCTGCATACATAAAAAACTAGGCATAAAAAAACCGCTGTCACCGAAGCGACAGCGGTAAACTTTCGAAGGCCACAAACACGAAGCCCTCTTCCTTACCCCGAGTGTGGAACTTATCCGGCTCCTGACTGCAACTCCATGTACACAGTCACCAGTCTTCCTTGGACCGATCCTTTTAGCTTACCTGCTATAAACCTTCCTTTTTTATGTCCTTAGTGGCCATTATGGACCGATTGAAATTTTAAATCTGTCCATAAACTCATATTCTATTGTCAATATTTTCCTACAAGCGAAACAGGTACTAAGTAGTTAGTACCTAAATTTAAATAATGAACTTCTATTTGTACACATATATATATTTCTTCCAATAAAAAACCCGCTACCTGAAGGCAGCGGGTTTTAAAGTAAAGAAAAGATTAACGGATCGAAAATACTAGTTTTTTATCAGCTAAATCAACCTTAATAGTCTGGCCCGCTTGTGCCTCACCGCGCAGAATTTTTTCTGCCAAAGGGTTTTCCATTTCATCTTGTATGGCTCGTTTTAGGGGTCTGGCACCATACACCGGATCAAAACCGACTCGACCTAAAAAGTCTAAGGCCGCATCACTCACCTCAAGACCAATGTCTCTGACCTTCAAACGATTTTTAACTCGACCAATTTGAATGGCCGCAATCTGTCTGATTTGTTCTTGTTTTAAAGGATGGAATACCACTATATCATCTACCCGATTAATGAACTCAGGCCTGAAATGCTGACCCACTATTTCCATGACAGCGGTTTTAATCTCTTCATAATCATCATTAATTTTCTGCTGAATCACATCAGAACCTAAATTCGAAGTCATAATAATGATGGTGTTTTTAAAATCAACGGTGCGACCTTGGCCGTCAGTTAAACGCCCATCATCTAACACTTGCAGTAAAATATTAAAGACATCCGGGTGGGCTTTTTCAACCTCGTCCAGAAGTATTAATGAATACGGCTTACGACGCACTGCTTCAGTCAGATAACCGCCTTGGTCATAGCCCACATAGCCGGGAGGCGCCCCAATCAGCCGTGAAAC
>CAJDWB010000071.1_pt1 | contig 9130 bp, 10 predicted proteins | sample 7391501 | NCBI WGS metagenome assembly CAJDWB01 (sample SAMEA7055733, study PRJEB34461) | soil metagenome | biome: terrestrial ecosystem; feature: Peninsula; material: soil | place: Antarctica | collected 2016 | reverse complement strand
ATCTTCATATAAGCCAAAATAATTAGGTTGTGGAATAACTACAGCGGTAATATCTTGATCTTGGTAAGCTGCTAAAGCATCGTTATTAATTAAACCGGTTGTCTGATCGTAATCAATATACTCTAAATGTATGTCTTGATTCTTAACGATATTATGAGCCACTTGGGCATATACCGGATTAACTGTTCTTGGTACTAAAATCAGTTTAGTTTTACTTTTGCGGTTAGCCCGGATTGCCATTAAAATTGCTTCCGCTAAGGCCGATGCCCCGTCATACATTGAGGCATTGGAGATGTCCATGCCGGTCATGTGGGCAATCATACTTTGGTATTCGTAAATAACCTGTAAAGTACCTTGCGAGACTTCTGCTTGATATGGTGTGTAAGAAGTATAAAATTCACCACGGGTGGCTACTTGCCAAACAGCTGCTGGAATATGATGCTCATAAGCACCGGCACCGGCAAAACACATCGGTGTGCCATCCATTTTGGCCAAGGCTTTGACTTTTTTTACCACTTCCATTTCAGTCATCCGATCAGGTAGCTGATCTAGCTTGGATGACCATAATTCTTTTGGTATCTCGTCAAACAAAACATCGATGTTAGCCACACCAATGGTGTCTAACATGGATTTTATTTCTTCATCAGTGTGGGGTATAAAAGGCATAGTGTCGGTTAATCTTCGTCTTCAATACTGTTACGGTAATCTTCAGGACTTAACAAGCTGTCCAGTTCGCTCTCATCATCAAGCTCGAATTCAAAAATCCAGCCGTCATCATAGGGCGAATCGTTGATTAGTTCTGGATTATCTTCTAAAGCGGTATTGACCGCGACTACAGTGCCAGCCAGAGGTGCAAACAAATCGGATGCTGTTTTCACAGATTCAACCACGCCACATTCGTCTTCTTGAGCATAAGCTTCGTCAACATCTGGTAACTCAACAAACACAATATCGCCCAATTGTTGTTGGGCAAATTCAGTGATACCAACTCGGTAATGGCCTTCGGCTAACTTTTCCAACCATTCATGGCTGGCGGTATACACTAAATTATCAGGTACATAACTCATGGTTTTATTCCTCCATTAATGATTTGCCATTTCTGACAAAAGGTAGTTTAACCACATGACATGGAAAGGTTTTATTTCGAATAACTACTTGAATGTCATCGGTATTTAGGGATTTGGGTACGCGTGCTAAGGCAATGGCTTTTTCAGTAGTAGGTGAAAATCCGCCACTGGTTATAAGGCCTTCATGACCTTGGTTATCGTGAACAACTTGGCCATGTCTCAATATACCGCGACCTTGTAATACTAAGCCAATCAGTTTTTCACCGACACCGGCTTGTTTTTGTTCGGCAATGGCTTCACCGCCGATATAGTCCGTATTATCTTTTCGCAGCGACCAAGCTAAACCACAATTAAGGGGTGAAGTGTCTTCATCCATATCTTGGCCATAAAGATGCATTCCAGCTTCTAAACGCAAGGTATCGCGAGCGCCTAAGCCACAGGGTTGGGCACCGGCTGCTATTAATTGTTGCCATAGTTCAGGGGCTTTCGCTGCAGGTAGAACGACCTCAAAGCCATCTTCACCGGTGTAACCGGTGCGGCCGATAAATTGTGAGTCACCGTCGTTGGCATAGAATTTTTTAATTTGCATTAAATCGGTCTTAACCAAGGGCTGTAATAGGGTTTGAGCCTGTGGCCCCTGAATAGCAATGATGGCTAATTCGGGACGCTCATTAACTTGAACCTTAAAGCTTTGTGCATTCTGACTTATCCAGGCAATGTCTTTATCGCGGGTTCCGGCATTGGTAATCATGCGGTATTTATTGTCTGCCAGTTTGTACACAATTAAATCATCAATAACACCACCCTGCTTATTAAGCATAGTGCTGTAAATTGCTTGATTTAATTTGGCTTTTTTAATGTCACCGGCTAATAAGCGATAGAGGAAATCAGTTGCTTCCTGACCGGAAATATCAATGACCGTCATATGTGATACGTCAAAAATTCCGCAGGCTGTCCTGACAGCATGATGCTCATCTATTTGGGAGCCGTAGTTGATGGGCATGTGCCAGCCGCCAAAATCAACTAATTTAGCACCAGCATTTAAATGCGCCTGATACAAACATGTTTTATTCATTGAACTATAATAATTGATTGCAAAAATTTCCGTCGAACTATACTCTAAACTGCTTCGTAACTGCAACCAAAGTTTAACATTATGGCCAGAATTTATACCCGCAGCGGTGATGCCGGTGAGACCGGTTTAGCCAATGCCACACGCATTGCTAAAAAGGATAGCTTGATTGCCAGCATTGGTGATATTGATGAATTAAATGCTCATATTGGCATGATTAGAGTATTACAAGACAGTCAATCCATTGACCAACAATTGGCGGTTATTCAGCACCAATTGTTTGATTTAGGTGCACAAGTTGCACAGTATCATGAAAGGCCCATCCGTAGTCAGGATATTGCCCAATTAGAGCATTGGATTGATGATCATCAGACCAAGTTAGCACCCATTAAACAATTCATTTTGCCGGCTGGTAACCATGCGGGTACGCAAACACATTTAGCCAGAAGTATCTGTCGTCGGGCTGAACGCAGTTTATGGCAGAGTCATGGCGATCATGAATTACCCGCAGAAACGATGCAGTATTTGAATCGCTTATCGGATTATTTATTTGTCTTGTCACGTATCCTTAATACAGCAGATGAAGTGTTTTGGCAGCCAACTACTGGTTAAACACATTGTTGTAACCGGCTAAATAAGTAAAAAATCATATAGTTCTATGCTAATAATGTGTCAGACTTAATTTTTATCAATATGAAAATAATGATATGTAGGTTTGCTAAAGCAGATATGTTAAAATAAAGTTTTATAATCTTAATTTCGAGAGGAGTCTCAGTATGAATAAATTATTAATTGGATTATCGTTGTCTGCTTTAGCCGGTACGGCTTTGGCACAAGATTACGATAGCCGTTGGCATTTAACGCCAACGATAAATTTCACTGCCACCGACAGTAATAAAAATATTGAATCGCAATTCGGTACTGGTATTGGTATTGGTAAGTTTATCAATCCCAATTGGACTTTGGATTTTGAAATCGATCACGCCCGATTCGCCAATGACCCACGTCCGGGCTCATTAAAACAAACAGGTTATGGTTTAATGGCTCGCTATCACTTTAATGAAGGTGAAAGTTTACGTCCGTTTGTTAGCGTTGGCGCTGGTGTGTTGAATCATGATGGTCAAGTTCCCGCAGTGAGCTCCGATGATTGGATGCTGAATTTTGGTATTGGTCTTCGTAAAAATATGACTGATCGTTTGAATTTGGTGTCAGAAATTAAGTACCGTTTAGATACTGATAATTACACCGGTAGAGCTAGCAGTCATGATGACTTTATTTTTTCTTTGGGTTTAAGCATTGCTTTAGGTGAAGCCAGAACAGCGGCTCCATCAGAATTAATCCAGCCTGAAGTTGTAACTGCTAAGCCAGCTCTACAAACAGATGGTGATGACGACAACGATGGCGTACCGAACTCCCGTGATAAATGTCCTAACACCCGTGCGGGTGCAGTGGTAGACAAAGACGGTTGTGAAGTCCAAGTAGTTATTGAATTACAAGGTGTTCACTTTGACTTTGATAAATCTACTTTACGTCCTGAGTCAATTAAGATTTTAGACGCTGCTGTTAGAACTATGGGCGAACACGGAACACTTTTAGTTGAAGTTGCTGGTCATACCGATTCAGTTGGTTCGGAAAGTTACAACCAAGACTTGTCAGAGCGTCGTTCTAAAGTTGTTTACAATTACCTGGTTAATAAAGGTATTGATGCTGATCGCATGACTTGGAAAGGTTATGGCGAAAATAGCCCGATAGCTACTAATGAAACAGATGATGGTCGTCAACGTAACCGACGTACTGAGTTACAGATTCAGAACTAAATAGTTTCTGACTCAAAATAAGAAAGGCCGCCTAACCGCGGCCTTTTTTATGCATAAGATAAAATAGTGTCTCTTTATAATTTTAAATCTTGTTTACATAACAGCTGTTGCATTTGCTTTAGTACATCAGTGGTTGCTATCAAATTACTATAAGTCGCAATTTTGGATCCAATAAACCAATAATTTCAGTAAAGACAGTTATGTGTTTGGCATAAGTTTATAAAGCGGCGCAAGCAACATTTAATACACCATTTATTAGCATATTTTAATCTTATGAGTTGTTCCAGCTTACAGAATCGGTTTATATGTTTAGGGAAGTACGTACGGTTTATAGTTCAACTAAACAGTAGAGCAGATAAAGCTTAACCGAGATAGTCAGTTTTTAAGAAAGCCATCTATTTAAATCTGTGGCGTTATATAACGGTTGCCGATAATAAGCAGCACACCTAAAACGAACAGAATGCTTGCGAAAACTGGAAAGAAAAACACCAATGGCAAGCTGATAATCAGTAAAGCCAATCCTTTTGAAGCAAAATCGGATAGTTGATCCGGCTGATCTGTGGTGCCGGTTAGGTATTCAAATAAATAGTCTAAACTAAATTTACCGCCACCTGAAAAAACCAAAGGTAACAACATAACCATGAATATAAGTGGTAGTTTAAAGTTGCCGTAACCTTCATTGCTAATAGCATAGCCCTGCCATAGTTGGCTTAAGGTTTCATATGGTTCAGGCCAGTGAACGGCATACAGAGCGACTGCAGTAATAATGATTAGGCTGAAAGCTGCAAAGCGGGTGAAAAAACCCAGCAACAACAAAACTGCAAATACTGTTTCTCCCCAAGCGGCCATCAGCCATAAGGTATCTGCTGAAAACAATTTAAATATTGGTGGAAAATTACCAATTATACTGTCAAACCAGTTTTTACCTTTAAGTTTGTTGACTCCGGCTTCATAGAACTCCCAAAATAACAGCGCGCGCAAGAAAAAAAAGGGTAACCAGTGGCCGGCCGCATTGAGACGACTTTTAACAGGCAGCCAGATACTTTTAAAGGCGTTTACTGAATTCATATGACTTCTCTTTTTAATGTGATGTTTTATTGAATGGCCGTAATAATACCTTGTTGGTACCATTTTGTTAGTTGTTGTTGCCCTGATTGTAGAAAAACCTGCTCATCAAGTCCAGTACCGGTTTGATAGAGTGATTTTAGGGCTTGTTGCCCAGTTAAGTTTTGGCCTGATTGCAGGGTTGATAGCAGAGCGGCAGCAAAAGCACTTAAAGCAGCAAATCGGACATCGTCATTTTGATTGCGCCAAACGACTAAATAATGAGGCTGGTCACTGGCTTCTGTGGGCTGAAATCCACGGCTGATTTTATGGACCGGATAATTATAAACATGTAGCCGCAGCAATGGCGATACTATTGGCTGGTAGGACATTAAATCAGTAGCCGTTAAATCTGTCTGGTAGTACACCTGATGGCTGTCTTTTTCAACACTGAGCTCCAGCCATTCATAATGGGCCAGTTCGGCGATAAAGGGATGTTTGTTGTCGATTTTCAGAGATTGTAAAAACTGCATAAATTCCCCGGGTATTTCTGTGAAGTAGGGGGTTTTATTGTGTTGTACTTGATAGAAATCTCGAACCAAGGTTTGCCACTTCTCAGCAAAAAGCAGTGATGACAAAACTGGAAAAGTCTGTTTAAGTAAACCGTTAATGCTGTTAAAAAAAAGTTGCCGATAGACTGCCATCCGGGTATCGTCAATACCATCAGGTTTGGGGTTTATATGTGGATCTCGGATATGCGCCGCAAATTGTATTTGTCGGTCTTTAAAGTTGAGATTGTCTGGCATGAGATGATTGAAATTTAGCTTGTATGACACTGATATGATTGACTTCAGCAAGTAAAGAGTCGATTGCCGGAAAATCAAAATCTCGTTCTAATAAGGTCGGGAAAACGCCGTGACATTGGTAGCTGTAGTCTAATAGTTCCCATACTGGATCAATAACATCGGCACCATGGGTATCGATTATAAGATCATCACTTTTACGATCATGACCGGCAATGTGACCGTAGGCAATACGTTCTGAGGGCAGAGCGCTTATAAATTCACGCGCATCATAACTATGATTGACACTGTTGACATAAACATTGTTAACATCTAGATGAAGGTGGCAATCGGCTTGTGAAATAATCTGATTAATGAATTCGAGTTCAGTCATCTCGCTGCCGGGTTGGGTAGCGTAATACGATACATTTTCCAGTGCCATACGTTCACCGAGAATATCCTGAACCCGGTTAACTCGCTCAATCACATGCAAGGCTGCGGCTTCCGTAAAAGGTATTGGCATTAAATCATAAAGCTGCCCACCATCTGTGCAATAAGACAAATGTTCTGAGTAAAGAGGGCAATGAAAGGTTTGTTTAAACTTTTTAATAGCTTGTACCAAAGCGACATTCAGCTCATCGGGGCCACCAATAGATAAGGACAGACCGTGCATAACAATCGGAAATTGTTCAGCAAAGCGGTAAAAGTCACGACGATTTTTACCGCCCAAGTTAATCCAGTTCTCCGGTGCAATTTCCATAAATTGCACTGGGGATAAATCACGATGTTCTTTAAAAGCCGGTAACAGTGCTCTGCGCAATCCGATACCGGCTCCGGTTAATGGTTTTATAGGCATTTAATTAACTGCCACATTTACCTTCAGCATGTTTTTCATCTGCTTTGGATTCGCCGCACTTACCTTCACCACATTTTCCTTCAGCGTGTTTTTCATCTGCTTTGGATTCGCTTCAGCGTGTTTTTCATCTGCTTTGGATTCGCCACATTTGCCTTCTCCGCACTTACCTTCAGCATGTTTTTCTACTGTTTCGGTATTTTTACTTTCAGCAATGGTTAATTTACCCATCAGAGTAGTATGACCATTTTCGTAACCATTAGTGAGGTCTTGCTGATTAAATGGATTGCTATCATTCACCAGACTACCGGCACCGATTACACCGATTGCACAGGCTAAGGCCAAATTTATAGCATTGAGTTTGTTGTTTTTCATGTATTTAATCCTGTTTATTTAGATTTTAAGTTTTAGACCCGCTATCTTAAGGGCCGCTAAGAATTCTATCATGGCTCGGTTCAGAGGTTGGTGAAAAAATATGGATTAATTGGAGCAAAAAAAAGCCCAAATTAATGAATTTGGGCTTTATTAACGAAAAGTTTACATTTTTAGAAAGTTCTATTTGAACAATGAAATTATTGGCTTTTCTGTAAATCTTTAATCATGGCTGCTAAAAACCGAGCCGCTTCGCCGCCGGTGGTTGCACGGTGATCAAATGTTAGCGATAGTGGAATAGTGCGATGGGCTTCCATACCACCCATAACCGGTACCACTTCATGACGCAGTTTACCGGCGGCCACAATCGCAACACATGGTGGTGTCACAATAGGTGTTGCATAACGACCGGCATAAACCCCAAAGTTAGAAAGCATGAGGGTGTAATTTTTCATAGACTCAGGCGGTATGCTTCGGGATTTAACCTGTTCTTTAATGACGTTCATTTCCTCGCGCACTTGTTGCGGGGACAAGGTTTCACAGTTACGCATTGTGGGTACAAACAAACCATCTTCGGTATCTACAGCAATACCAATATCCACATGACTAATCAGTCTCCGAGCCAATTTATCACCATCAAACCAAGCGTTTAAAGCTGGTTCTGCTTGCGCGGCAACTACCAAAGAGCGAATTAAACGCACGGTAATGTCTTGTCCGGCTTGCCAGGTATGAATATCAGCATCATCCATTATAGTTGTTGGAACGATAGCAGCATGGGCGCTTTGCATGACCCGGGCCATGGTTCGGCGCGCACCTTTAACCTGTTGCCATGAATCATCAGCATAGACTTTTTGTGGTGGCGGTGAAGTTGCTTGAGCCGATGCGACAGGTTTGACAGGTGCTTGAGTTTTTGGCTCAGTAACTGTCGATTTTTGAGCTATTGGAGTGGACTGTAGTGGTGCAGAACCGTCTTGGGCCGCTTTTTTTACATCGCTTGGGCGAATTACGCCGCCCGTGCCGGTGGCTTCAACTTGAGTTAAATCAACGTTTAACTTCTTCGCTAAAGCACGCACAGCCGGTGCCGCTTTTTTGCCACCAAAGTCAGTCATGGTGTCTTGTATCGCATCAGATGTTTCCATTTGGCCGACCACGGTGCCTTGTTTGCTTTCAGGTGTGGCAGCGGGCTCATCTTGAGATTCTTCTTTGTCTAAATCGCTAAGTACTTGTTCTGCCTCTTGACGCAATTTAGTAGCTGAATCTTGTTCTGCAGGAGTGCTCACATTATCACTGTCGCTACCGGTATCAAATTCAATCAAAGGTGCGCCAGTATCAATGACATCGCCGGGTTCGCCATAGAGTTTTTTGACGATACCACTTACCGGAACGGGCACATCGACCACGGCTTTAGCTGTTTCCATGGAAACCATGGCTTGATCTTCAGTAACTTTATCGCCGACTTTGACATGCCATTCGACAATTTCAGCATCCGGCAAACCTTCCCCTAAATCAGGTAATTTAAAAATACTCATGAAACCTCCAGAACTTCGTTAACGGCCGCTAAGATTCGCTCGGTAGTCGGCATATATTTTTTTTCCATTTTATATAATGGCATAATGACATCATATCCGGTCACCCGTTTTACTGGTGCTAGTAGGTCGTACAGTCCTTGGTCTGCTAAGTTAGCAGCAATTTCAGAGGATACACTACAGTGTCTAGCCGCTTCTTGTATAATTACACAACGACCGGTTTTGGCTACTGATTCAGAAATTGTGTCCATATCCAATGGACTAATAGTGGCCACATCGATGACTTCTGCAGAAATGCCTTGTTCGGCTAATTTATCAGCTGCTTCTAAGGTTTCTTTCATCATGGCACCCCAAGTAACTAAGGTGACATCTTCACCTTCACGAATGATGTAACACATATCCAGTGGATATTCTTCGCCATCATCTTCAACTTCTTCTTTGTTCCAATGATAAATACGTTTAGGCTCTAGAAAAATTACCGGATCCGGACTTCGGATAGCTGCTAAAAGTAAGCCATAGGCACGAGTTGGCGAAGAAGGAATCACGACCCGTAAACCCGGAATGTGAGCAAATAGAGCTTCAGTGCTTTCAGAGTGG
>CAJDWB010000067.1_pt1 | contig 9343 bp, 9 predicted proteins | sample 7391501 | NCBI WGS metagenome assembly CAJDWB01 (sample SAMEA7055733, study PRJEB34461) | soil metagenome | biome: terrestrial ecosystem; feature: Peninsula; material: soil | place: Antarctica | collected 2016 | reverse complement strand
ACCAGCCATTGATTGACTTTTATGGCTTGAGCCAACCCTTTACTGTCAATCGCTAGGGGATCTACCGGATTGGCCTGGATAAATTGACAATCATTTTGCCAAATGGCTGCATTGTGGTTATATTGGCTAAAACAGGGTAGTGGAATACATAAGCCTTCTTTATAAATTGTGCTACGTTTAAACAATAAATCAATACCCTCATCACCACCATTAGTCAGTAAAACACTGTCTGCGGGTAAACCCATATCGGCTTCTAGTTGCTGTTCTAAAGGCCGGCGGTCAGGATAGCGCCACAATATTTCGGTGTTAATATGAATGTTATTTAACCAGGCAGGCAAGCTGTCGCTGCGTTCATTAAAGTCTAGTTTATAGTCAGTTTGTTTCACAATTGCCCCCGCTTAAATAGCCTTACGAATCGGAATTTCCAGAATATCGCGCGCGCCTGCGGCAATTAATTTTGGTATTAAATCACGGGCGGCACTTTTAGGAATGGCGGCACGAATTGAATAGGCGTCACTATTAAATAACTCACTAACTGTCGGCGAGCGCATCGCCGGTAATAAATCAACAATCTCTTTAGCCAGAGATTTAGGGCAGTTCATTTCCAATAAAACCCGATCCCGAGCGTTCATCACACCATTCATGAGTAATAAGATATCATCAATTATGGCGCGCTTTTCAGGTGTGTTTAACGCTGATTTGTTGGCAATAAACTGAGTTGAGCTGTGATAAACCGTATCGATAATTTTTAAGCGGTTGGCTTTAATGGTAGTGCCGGTACTGGTGTTGTCTATCACCATGTCAGCATCTTCCGGTGGGAACACTTCGGTGGCACCGTAAGAGCGGATCAGCTGGTAATCAAAACCTTGTGAATCAAGATAATTACGGGCCAGATTCATATATTCGGTGGCGACAATAATGGGTCTCTTTTTCAAATCTTCCACATCCCAATTTTCCGGGATACAAGCGACTATTTTGACCGGGTTAAATCCCAAATTATTAATCACTTCAACATCAGCATTTTGTTCAGCAACCCAGTCCAAACCGGCAAAGCCGATGTCATGTTGACCAATTGCTATTAAGGAAGGGATGTTCTGACCTTTGAGAAGCTTGAACTGCAAGCGATCATCAGAACTGCTGGGGCGATAATTTCGTTCATCACCAAACAGCTGAATACCGATATCGGCTAACAGGTCAGTAATGGCGGGTTGTAATTTGCCTTTGGGTAAAGCTACTTTAAGTGTTGTCATAAATTCTCCTGAAATCATATATTATTAAAAGTTATCAATTATTTAAGTCACTTCAAGTTGCATAAAAAAACCCCGAAACTTGAAGTGACGGGGTTTTTAAAAACAGTTCTTAAACCGTGCTCAAAACCGCCGCCGCAGTCGATGACCGTGGTGGTGATGGTGTTGAACTTGGTTATTAAATTGAGTCATTGGTTTATTGTTTTATTTATCATTAGGCATAAAAAAAGCCCCGTTGGTGATGACGGGGCTTTTATATTGGTCTTTTTCTTTAAAGCACTAACCAACCCCGTTTGTTAAAACGTGATGATGGTGGTTAGCTGTTGCATTTAAATAGTTCATGCTCGCATAGTAAACATAAAAAAAACGGCTGTCAAATGAAAAATCAACTCAGGCGGTATTTATCTGCAGTGGTAATTAAAATTTCAGCTATTTTTTCACGGTAGCTTTTGGGCTTAAGTACTTCCACATGCTCGGACTTAGAAAGTATCCACCACTTTAAGGCCCAGCTGTCGCGCATTTTTGCGGTTAAGATACCACCGTTGTCGGACGTTTTTAGTTCTTGAGTCTTGCTAAGGGGTGTTTCCTGCAGAATTTTAAGCATGTCTTTATCAACTTTTAAATACAATGAGATTATTTCACCTTGGCCAAACTGCATTTTCCCGTCTGCAATATGCTCAGTTAGATCGAATCCCCCACGGCGGGTTTTTTTAGTCAATGACTTGACCTTAATGAAACGGTGCAAGGCATAGATTTTAACGGCTTCTATTGGATCGACATCACGTCGGGCCAATAAATAGGTACGGACGCCACGCATCACCATGGCTAAAGGATGTAGCACTAAATTTCGTGGTTCGGAATCATTAATGGATTGGTAGCTAACTTGAATTTGATATTCTTTAATAACCGCCTGTTGAATCGCATCGAGGCTATTTTGGTTAATAGCCGGTGGTAGATAATCGAGACTTTCATTGACTAAAGCCACTTTATTTATCCAGTTGCCGATATCTTTATTTTTCGTCAAGGCATCTCTGGCTTTTTGGATACGTCCGGCAATGACCTCCATCATGGCGTCAGGAATCAAGGACTCTAAGCGATTCCCAATTAAGTGTAGGGTTAATGCATCTGAAATATCTAATCCCGGTAATTCATCGGCCAAACCTGCTTGCCAGCGCCAGCCATGAGGTTTACTTTTCGCCAGCCGTTCAATATTAAATATCTCTTGCAACTTGACCAGATCTCTCTGAATAGTTCTGATATCTGCCTTAAACCCCAATTCACTGAGATAATCCTTTAATAAGCCGGTAGATACGCCACTTCCTTTACGTGGTAATCGTTTTAGAATGTGCCATTGACGGCTGAGACTGATTTGGCTGCTTACACGCGGCATTGGGATTTACTCCGGCTGTATAGTGAGTGAGTTATTCTACTGAATTTAAATAGTTATGAGAGCGCTAATTAGAAAATATGGCCTAAAAGTAGATGTATACGATTTTGAAAATGGTTGTTTACACATTATCCCTTCATTAGCTTTGCTTGCAGACGTTTAAGATGATCGTGACATGCGCCCAAATAATGGCTACCAAACAAGTTATAGTGGTTTAGATAATGATACAAATTGTAACAGGTTTTTTTAATACCATAATCGGACGAACGAGGCATGTAACTGTGATAGGTGCTATAAAACGTTTGATTAAATCCACCAAATAATTCAGTCATGGCGATATCAGCTTCACTGTCACCCCAATAGACTGCCGGATCAATCAGCCACACTTTATGCTGACTAAACATAATATTACCGGACCACAAATCACCATGTAATAAAGCCGGCTGATGGTAGTTGTTATTGAGAAAGTTAATTAACGGCTTTTTAAGTAGGCCTAACTGTTTTAAGAGGTCACTTTTTAAAGAGTTATCTTGAATCAAATTAATCTGAAACATTAGCCGCTGTTGGTAAAAAAATAGGCCCCAATTGGAAAATAAACCATTAGCTTGCGGGTTAAGGCCAATATAGTTATCGATCGGGTATCCCCATTGCCTTTGTGGATGTTGATGTAAACGCGCCAACTGCTCACCTAAGATTTGCCATTGCTTTATGGTTGGCGATCGGCTGTTAATATATTCAAGCCTGAGGCACTCAGTATCCACTGAGTGAATTTCAGGAATGTGTAAATTGAGATCTAATTGCTTAATTAAATCAGCCAAAGCCTGTAAACCGTCCACCTCACAGAATAAAGCATTTAGATCAATGTGGGGGTTGGTTTTATTAAATACGGATGCCATGTATTTAATTATAACGCATCATAATGTGGATTGAGGTCTGACCTTGAATCAACTATATTTCATGACCATATAACTGTTTTAAAATCGACCTAAAAGTATGCGCGACTACACTCAATTCTATATCAACGGTAGGTGGCAAACACCTAAAAACCGCACTACCCTCGATGTGATTAATCCAGCTACTGAAGCTGTGGTAGGCCGTATATCTCTAGGTCAGCAAGAGGATGTCGATCAGGCGGTTGCCGCCGCTCAAAAGGCTCTTAAAAGCTATTCACAAACTACCCGTGAACAGCGTCTGGCCTTATTAGAGTCTGTCTGTGAAGTTTACAAAAAACACAGTGATGAGATTGCCATGGCAATTACTGAAGAGATGGGTGCGCCCAAGTGGTTAGCTGGTGATAACCAAGCTAAAAGTGGTTATCTACACTTTAAGTCAGCCTTAGATATATTGCGTAATTTTGATTTTGTGCAGCTGAATAATGGCTGTGAGACACATTATGAACCTATTGGTGTTTGTGGTTTAATCACGCCATGGAATTGGCCAATGAATCAGATTGGCTGTAAATTAGCACCGGCCTTAGCAACCGGTAATACGGTTGTCTGGAAGCCTTCAGAAGTAGCGCCATTTTCAGCATACTTGTTGATGCAAGTTCTGGATGAAGCCGGCGTACCAGCCGGTGTGGTTAATATGATTAATGGCGATGGCCCAACCGTTGGTTCAGCCATTAGTAAGCACCCTGGTATTCAGATGGTGTCTTTCACTGGCTCCACCGCAGCAGGGATTGCCAGCCACTATTAAACGTGTTACTCAGGAATTAGGTGGAAAATCGGCTAATATTATTCTTGATGATTTATCCACTGAACAATTCGCCAAAGCGGTGGCTGGTGGTGCCAAAGCTTTGTGTGTTAATTCCGGACAAAACTGTAATGCGCCCTCACGTATGTTGGTGCCGCTGGGCAGACAACAGGAAGCCGAAGCGGTAATTAAAAAGACTTTGGAAAAAATCCATGTGGGTGATCCAACCAGTGAAACCACGTTTACCGGACCGGTAGTTTCTAAAATCCAATGGGAGCGCATTCAACAACATCTTGAAAATGGTTTAGCCGAAGGTGCCCGACTTATTACCGGCGGCCCCGGTAAGCCTGTGGGTTTGGATAAAGGTTATTATGTGAAACCAACCGCTTTTAGTGATGTCACAAATGACATGTCTATTGCCCGCAATGAAATTTTTGGACCAGTTTTGTGTTTACTCACTTATGAAGACGATGATGAGGCCATCGAAATAGCCAATGATAATCCCTATGGTTTATCCGGTTATGTATCGGGACAAGATTATCGCCAAAGCCCTACAAGCCGGCACGATTCATATCAATGGTGCACCCATACAGCGCAGTGAACCTTTTGGTGGTTATAAACAATCGGGTAATGGCCGGGAACGCGGTGTGCCGGGATTCTATGAATATTTAGAGACCAAAGCGGTTATAAGACCACAAAAATAGGTAGAATTAATTTGAAAAAAAACAACGTAAAAAATTATGTCCTAACGTATATGCCACAAGGCCCGAATCCCTTTGGTTGGTTACTATTTGTGTTGTTATTACTGCTATTGATTCCGGTACTGCTTATTATGGCAGTCTTAATTCCGGTGTTACTATTGGCCAATTTTATACGCATGCGATTTTTTCCCAATAAAAAGCCACGTATTTTCAGTACCCCTTTCGGCTTTACTGTTTATTCACAAGCTGAACGTACCTTAGTCAATTACTCATGGCACGAAATTGCCAAAGCAGAGGTATGGCAAGAGGATAAAAAAACCTTTCCTGTACTGTTGCTCACAAATGGTACGGTGGTTAAACTACCAGGTATTTCGGTCAGTCAAGTCCAACAATTATGTGCACAACACAACATCCCTTTTCACGATGGGGTTATTATCAATAGCGAAATATAAGTTAAGATATTTCAGTTAAAGGTCAAGCCGCTGCCTTCACAGCGGCTTTTCGTTTATCCACAAAGCAAAACAAATTTTTTATCTAAAGATAAAATAATAATAACAATATGAATGCGATAAAACTAACCAAAAACCATCAGCAAATATATTATTTTGAACTCATTGCTTTATTGGCCATGCTGACTTCTTTAGGTGCATTGACTATTGATTTACAACTGCCGGCGATGCCTAATATTTTGGCTTCATTCGGCCTGCATGAGGCCAATATGCAGCAATGGATTGTTAGTGCCTATATGTTAGGTTTTGCCTCGGTACAGATTATTTACGGCCCCTTATCGGATTCTTTTGGTCGTAAACCGGTGGTGCTATTTGGACTTACTATTTATATCGCTGCCTCATTGTGGTTGTTAGTGGCTGATAATTATCTGGTATTTTTATTGGCGCGTGGTTTACAGGGCGTTGGCGCCGCTGCCGCACGTATTATGATTAATGCCATTACTCGGGATTTTTTCCAAGGTAATGAAATGGCCAAAGTGACGTCCTTAGTCATGTTGATATTTATTATGGTGCCGGTATTTGCACCAAGCTTTGGTAGTTTATTAATGTGGTTAGGGGATTGGCATTTAATTCTCTATGTATTTTTAACTTTTGGTTTGGTGGTATTTGTTTGGACTTGGTTACGACTACCCGAATCTTTAGCCGCGCACCATAAGAAACCGCTGCGTTTGCATCGTCTTAAAGCTTCATTCTTACAAGTTGTTAGTGAGCCTTTATCGATTGTATTCGCAGTCGTCAGTGGTGTTATTTTCAGTGGCTTTATGGCCTATTTAAACAGTGCTGAACAGATTTTTGGTAATCTCTACAATGCGGCTGATTTATTTCCCTATATATTTGGTTTGTTGGCATTGTTTTTCGGCTTAGCGGCATTTATTAACTCCCGAATTGTCATGCGTTTTGGTGCCATGAAAGTCACTTTATATGCTTTGATCTGTTTGGTTGTTATAAATATTGTGCATATGGGGCTGATGTTTATTTATGACGGTTTACCACCTATATGGTTATTTGTGGCAGCAGTAGCCGGTATTAATATGTGTGTTGGTTTGGTGTTTGGTAATGTTATGGCTATCGCGATGATGCCCTTGGGAGAAGTGGCCGGTATGGGCGCCTCGGTTATCGGTAGTATTTCAACATTTCTCGCTGCTATTATCGGCATTGGCATTTCACAACAGTTAGACGCTAACTTGTGGCCGATCGCCTGGGGCTTTATCGCTACGGCTACAGTCTCTCTACTGTTGGTTATGAAGTATAAAAATGCGGTGCCAAATAAACGTAATTTGACACCGGATCAAACTCAGCAACAATCACCATCATAAATTGCTGTGATAATTCTCGACTATTATTTTTGACCAATTGTTTGTGGTTGGTAATTAACAAGTGGATCAACTTTTGCTTGCGCTAAGGGGTGGTAACCTGGACGGGCTTTTTTATAAATCCGTGAAGCCAAGTGATTCAGTTCAGGCACAGCCATCATTTCCTCGTACAAAGGCACAATCAGTTTCATCCGGCCAATTTCTTTTAAGTACTCAATTAAACGGCCATAAGCAGGTTCGTATTGATAGCGGATACTGAGCAGTAACCAATCATGGGCAATCTCGCTGTTTTGACTTTTGGTAAATTCAAAGGTTTTATCTAAATCTTGCATAGTATGGGTACTAATCGGCTCTGGGATGGCACGAACAAAATGTAACCATTCTTGGGTACTCCATTTCGAAGTATCGATTTCATCGAGGGAAATTGAACCATTTTGCCAGCGGCTAATGAAGCCGTTAATAACTTCAAACTTATCAGTGACCGGCACATACAATACATCCGGTAAACCCGGGCCATAAATCCACTCATTGATGACCGACATCGGTAATTTCTGTGGAAAATCACTGACTAGATTTTCTTGTAAATAGTCTAAGAACTGTATTGTAGTAATGCTTTGGAAAGCAAAATGATCAAAATATTGATTTAAAAACTCATCAAAGGCAGCTCGGCCTACCTGTTTTTCCATCCATTCGAGAAAAAATCGGCCTTTATCATAAGCGACACCACTAAAAACCTCTTCGCTATCCAGGTCTTTACCGCAAGTGGACAAACGTTGCTCTAATAATGATAAATCAGCCATTTCTTTTTGTAAGCTTTGTAAGTTCAGAGCCGCTTCCATAATCATGCGCTCCTGACCATGAACGGCTTCTACCAGCCTCGCTTCGATGTAGGAGGTAAAGCCCTCATTAAGCCACAAGTCACACCAGCGGGCGTTAGTGACTAAATTACCAGACCAAGAATGAGATAACTCATGGGCAATTAACGAATCCAAAGAGCGGTCACCGGCAATTGCTGTTGGGGTAATAAAAGATAATCGGGGGTTTTCCATGCCACCGAAAGGAAAACTTGGTGGCAATATTAATAAATCGTAAACACCCCAGCGGTAATCGCCATAAAGCAGTTCAGCTGCTTTGATCATGTCTTCAGTTTTGGCAAACTCATAAGCCGCCGGCTCCAGAAAACTCTGTTCAGCATAAATCGATACATGCTCACTGATGTTCTTATATTCTAAATCACCTACGGCAATGGCCATTAAATAAGAGGGAATTGCTTGTGGCATATTAAATTGATAAATGCCGTCAATGCTTCGTTCTGGATTATTTTCAGCACTCATTAAGGCACGCAGTTCACGTGGAACCTCGATACGGGCTGTATAAGTAAATCGAACAGCCGGGGTGTCTTGTAAAGGAATCCAGCTGCGAGCATGGATGGCTTGTGATTGCGAAAATAGAAATGGCTGTTTACCACCAGCAGTTTGTGCCGGATTTAACCACTGTAAACCACTGGCTTGTGGTTTAGTTTGATATTCAATACGAATTGGACGTTTGTCTTCAGGCAGTTTAATCACTAAGCCGCTGCCCAAAGGCGGTTTAGCGGCTGCTAACTGCCAGGACAATTGCCGACTGGTGTTATCAATGGTGGTAATCCTTCGGATTTTTAAATCACGGGTATCTAAGATTATCTGGGTAGTGTTAGGGTTCAGTACTTCATAGTTGAGTACAACATAGCCTTTTAACACTTTATCTTTAAAGTCTGCGGCTAAGTCCAATTCCATATGGGTGATTTTTACATCCTCAAAATTGGCCATTGAATGGGGATCCAAAGCGCCGGAATTAAGATTGAGATGAGTGGATTCTGTAGTTCCATCTATAGATTTATTAGGTTTTTGGGAGTGACAGGCAGTGAGGCTTAAAATAGCCAATAACAATAAAATTCGCATTGGTATCATCGATTAGAAAAATGACATGATACCCTAAAACGATTTCACCTGAAACTGCAAATATATTAAAATAACAGCTCATTCATACCTTTAAATATTATGAATAACAAAAATTTGAGTCCAAATGAGGTGTTAGATTTTTGGTTTTCTGAAAGCAATCAGCCGATGTGGTTTAAAAAAGATGCCACATTCGATGCTGAGATAAAAGATAAATTTTATGAAGCTTGGCAACAAGCCGCAGCCGGTGAATTGGCAGATTGGCGTACTGGTGCAACCGGCCGTTTAGCGGAAATTATTGTATTGGATCAGTTCTCTCGAAACCTGATTAGAGATGATGCCCGGGCGTTCGCCCAAGACGGCATGGCTTTGGTGTTAGCACAAGAGGCCATTAAACAAAGCGATTACCAAGACTTAAGTAAGGCCATGAAAAAGTTTATGTTGATGCCCTTTATGCACAGTGAGTCACTAAAAATGCAGATACAATCAGTGCAGCTATTTGAGCAATTAGGAGATGCCGGTAGTTTGCACTTTGCCGAAAAGCACAAAGAGTTTAT
>CAJDWB010000031.1_pt1 | contig 9432 bp, 6 predicted proteins | sample 7391501 | NCBI WGS metagenome assembly CAJDWB01 (sample SAMEA7055733, study PRJEB34461) | soil metagenome | biome: terrestrial ecosystem; feature: Peninsula; material: soil | place: Antarctica | collected 2016 | reverse complement strand
AATGACACAGAATAGTGACTGGGTAATTATTCCGTTCAAGTTCGATGAATGAAAATCTCAGAGTTTTTCGTTCTTGAAGTAAGCTTCCGCCTTTTTTAGAATTTTTTTCTCCATTTCAGAGCGCTTCAATGCTTTTTTTAACTGCTGATTCTCAGCAATTAAATCTGCCATTGTGTCTACATCTTCATGAGGCTTGGATTCTGAGGCGGTTCTTTTAAATGCTTTGTCTTTTTTGATAGCCATTTGTTTTTGCCACTTGTAAATCATATTCCTGCGAATACCTAAATTTCTAGCAAGTTGAGCTATACTGATTTTTGAGCTTTCTGCTAGTTTGAGTGTTTCTAGTTTAAACTCTTTTGTAAATGACGCGTATTTTCTTGTCATATTGGACCCTTATTAGTAGTTAATAACTGTCCAGTTTATTGGGGGAACCTCAAAAAATATCTGTAGTGATTATCGATTTGGGTTATAAGAAATTTGCTACAATCAATGCATGTCCCTGGTTGTTAAATTAAAAAAACCTCGATTCAATCGAGGTTTTTTTGTTTAATTATGCTGCAGGGTTAATATTATTTTTTTTTTAAGTTAATATACATGTCTCAGTTATTGAGTTTCAAAACCATTAGCAAAAATCAAATCATCATCCACTGTGACTTTTAGACCTGTGGAGTTGTTAGCATTGGTATTACCAAGATCATCAATGATGGTGATGGTATTGTCAGTCCCATCTAAACCATTTTGACCTACTACGCCACTGCAATCAACATTCCCAATTTGATCTGCTAGAGAAGGTGAACAAATCATCCCAGTGATAGAGACTGTAGCACGCCACTCAATTCCACTTAGTTGTAAAAATACCGTTGTTCCATTTGCAGCAGGATTTGGCGATAAAGAAATCCAGGTTGGGTCTGGCGTGGTGGTATCCACAAAAAACGTACTAGATAAAGGCAATGTCGAAGGCATCGACTCATCACCATTTTTTGTTTCGGTGGTTTGTACTCTGAAGTTTCCATCATCTATAGAATGGGTAAATGAAAAGGATTGGTAATTATTATCAATTGTACAAATATGACTAGCAACTTGGGTAAAATTATAGTTTACACCTGTGAAGAATATTTTGATGGTATTATTTATACTTGAACAAAAAACTTTTACCAGTGGAGTATTATCGGTTGGTGCTGATAGTTGTGTCGGTATATAAGTAGGTTGGTTGGGTGTACATTCTTGACCTGCGTCGGCAATACTCCAACCATCATTGAGTAAATTAACATGTGCATTTAAGCCATCACAGTACATAGAATTACCTGCAGTAAAATTAACGTTTTGATTGTGTGCTTGTGAATCAAAATTGATGAGAGCCGCATCATAAGAGGCAATGGGTAACGTAACATCATTAAACATTTGGGACATGGTATTGACTTGGCTGATATTCCAGTTTGACATATCCGGATTGGCGCTATAAGCATGATAAAACATATAACTCAAGTTCCCAATCGATGATGTATTCCACAAACTTGTATCAGGATTGGCGACATAATCTCCTGCAAACATTCTTTTCATCGTTGTTATATGGCTAACATCCCAATTTTTTGTATCCGGGTTGACTTTACTTGCCCCACGAAACATGTTCTCTAAACTGCTAACCTGTGACAAATCAGGTGCATCTTTTGCCGTGACAATCATATTGGCAGCGCCCCAAAAAGCCGATCTCATTGTTTTCCAATGGCTTGTACCCCACTGTCTGATATCAACAATTTTCAATCGGTCACCGGCGTTGTTAAAATAGATGTTAGGAAACCCTGAACCATTGTTTGTTAAATCAACTATACGAATCCGATAAGTACCCGGTTCGTTATAGTTACAAGAATAACTACCGCTCAAACCTCCGGCATTAAATGCACCATTGTCTTGGCAAGAAACGGCATAATTATGGGGGTTGTTTAAATCAATTAAGACAGGGATTCTGAATTGTGTGGATGAAGTGTCTCCTGGGTTCTCTGTATTGACCACAATAACAAAATCGTTTGTCTCATTGTTGCAGTTTTGACCAGCATCAGTAATAGTCCATTGTTTTTGGTTTTCTAAATAAAACCTTGCAGAAGTTGCTGTGCAATAAGATGAGTTTCCAGCCCCTAATTCTAAGTCAGAATAATTCGTTGTACTTGCAAATTTATTGAGCAAAGCATCGTAGCTGTTGATGTTTAATTTAATGCCACTAAACATCCCTTTAAATCCATATCGATTCTCGCTAACTATACCATTTGCCAAAAGTTTTACTGACTGAATGTTCCAGTTTCTTGTGTCTGGATTAGCAAAGCTTGCGTTTCTAAACATATAGTCCATGGATTCAACTTTAGATGTATCCCAGTTACTGGTATCAGGAATCGCCAAAAGCGCACCATCAAACATATAATCCATTCTTGTAACCTGAGAAGTATCCCACAAACTGGTATCAGGAGTCGCTGAAACCGCACCTTTAAACATATCATTCATTTTTTCAACTTGTGAAGTGTCCCATAAACTAGTATCAGGGTTAGCCTTTATGGCACCTTCAAACATGCGACGCATTGAGCTTACCTTAGATACATCCCAACGGCTAACATCAGGATTTGCAGCAGCTGCATTTCTGAACATTGCATTCATGTCAGTGACTTTGGAAGTGTCCCACAACCTGGTATATGGATTGGCCAAAGCTGCATCGCGAAACATTTCTTTCATGCTGGTTACGTTGCTAAAGTTAGGTCTGTCCTGAGCAGTGACTGTCATATTAACAGCACCCTTGAAAGCACTGTCCATGTTATCCCACAGTCCTTGCCCCCAAGATACTACTTTTATTATTTCATTGGCTTCTCCTAAGTCATTAAAACGAACTCTTGGGAAGCCTGTTCTATTACCGGCAGCATCTTTTATCTGAATGGTATAATTACCAGAACCTCCAATGCCATTGTAGTCACAGGTGTAGTTACCTGTTTGTCCAGTTGCTTCATATTTACCATCGTTATCACAATCAATATCATAGTTGTAGCCGGTTCCATAGGTAGGAATGGTAAAACTAGCTCCTGTGCCCAATTGCGTATTAACCATGAAGGTGAAATTAGCCGGTGCCGCTATTAGTGGATGTACAAAAACCATGGTAATTAGAAATACCAAATATTTTCTTGAAATGATACTTTTAAACATAATTCACTCCTGAAATTTATACTTAAATTGTATACACATACCAAAGTCGGAACATGAAAAGTACATGAATTTATTATGAATTTTCCTTGAAACTGCAATAATTAATCTTTTTAGTGGTTTTTCCAGCCCAAACTAATCAAGAATTAATCAAGGACACGCATCAGCTTAGCTAATAAATAGAAATACTTTGACGGATATTTTGATATTGTCAGTTAAATTTTTGACTAACTATTGAGTTTTTTGGACAGAATTAGAAATATGTAATATTAAAGGCTGTATTTTTTGCTTTTTGCCTAATTTAGGCCGAGCGGTATAGCTTCACGAATGTTAAGTATAGTGAAATGTTTGTTGAATTTATGCTACTCGAGAGCAGGTTTTAAACGTATCCCCACTGACCATTTTCGGCCTCGTGGCCCTATTGTTGGTATTTGCTTTTGTTGAGTATTCTTTAAGTTAATTAACTGTTTCAACGGCATATTTTTTACGTAATGACAAAATGATGTCTGAATAATCTCATTTAACAAGACAGGAGTGAATTCGAGCTCAGCTTATTGCAAATCAAGGGCGTAGGCTTTGAGGATTTTAATATCCACCACCTCCATGGTCCTAAAGTGCGTGCTGCGCATATATAATTTGGGCGCCATGCCGGCCTTATATGCCTGTAACCATCGGGTGGCGCATAGACACCAGCGATTACCTGCCTGTAATCCAGGAAAGTCAAATTCTGGACGTGGGGTTGTCAAGTCATTGCCACTGCGTTTCGAAAACTCTAGAAACGTATCATCTAACTGCACACAAACCGTATGGATACCCATGTCATCCTGTGAGGTATTGCAACAGCCATCACGAAAGAAACCGGTAACCGGATCGTTGCTACAGGTTTCCAGTGGTTCACCATAAACATTCAAACTTTCATGTTTAATCATTTTGATTATTCCAAAAATAAATCATTTTACCGCAGCTCAATTTCCGATGGCGTTAATATCTAACCTTTATTAAATCTACAGGTAATTGTGGATTAAGAAATTAACTGGAATATGAGTATGACTTAACCAAAGTCGACGCTTGTAACTACCATTATCGGTCGTAAAGAATCAAAATTAATCGAGCTTAATTGATGTCGCAAGTTTGAGCATTTTAGTGCTAATGGAAAACAGCCATTGCAGTTGTTGCCAAACCAATTGGGCTTCTTGAAATTCACGTACGGTTTCTTCGTCCTTGGATTCAAAGTGATTAACTTCTAATGAGTTGAAGCTTGGTAGTTGTTCCTCAAAAAAGAGATCGGCTTCCAATAGGACTTGCTCGCCGTCGTAGTTACCTTTTTTTAGGTATTGAAGCACTCTCTTTAAGTTGTTATCTATGTTTTCTGTGGCAGTTTTAAATTGTTCGGTTGCCTCCCTAGTCTTGCGGTTCCGTATGTAAGTACTTAACGATGCCAATGAGGTTAAAAAGGTGTGGTTCAAGACCACCAGTTCGTAAATTTTATCGGTTTCTCGTTGTTTCGACTTGGGTTCCTGGGTCATGCGCTGAAAGGCCGAACTTAGATTCGATGTTTTCAAAAATGCTTGCTTACGCGCAATATTGTAGGAGGTAGGTATGGTTCCCTTGCGCTGATAATATTCGGTAATTTTATCAAGGAAATCCATATTGGCGGTTACACTTTTTTCGATATTATCCTTAATTTCAACAAATTCCCAAGTAGGCCAAAGCCACAGTATGGCTGCATATGACAGTCCGGCGCCAACAAACGTGTCCAGCATACGGAATTTTATAAGGTTCAATACATCAGGTTGCAGAATGGCATAGAAAAAGGCTATGGTTAAGGTAATGAAGATTGCCGAAGCCTGATTGTTTTTTTGTAATAAGGAAAGGGCGATTACCAAAGAGACCACGCCCATGGTCCCGTACACAAAAGGGCTATGTATCAGAAAAACCATGCCAGTGGCGATAATCCCGCCGATGAGTGTGCCGATTAAGCGGTCCTTTGCTCGGCTCTTTGTGAGTCCATAGCCGGGCCGCATGATTACAATAACTGCCAATAATATCCAGTGGGGGTTTTGAAACGAGAACAGCGAACCCAGTGCATAAGCTATCATAACGGTAACCGCCAGCCGAAACGAATGTCTAAAAATAGTGGATTTAAAACTAAAGTTCCTAATCAATAGAATGGGGTCATAATCTTGGGTAGCTATAAATCGTTCAGCAACTTTTCTATTGATAAAGTCGATTTCCATGGTATTTGGGTCGCCTAATAACCACTTTATCCTCTTTAGTTTTGTGAATTGCTTTTCTTGATATTCGAGAAAATTTTGTAGCATAAAATACTCATCGAAATAGAGGCTTTCACGTAGCAAGGCTATTTCAAGTTTTACATCTGCAAAACATTGTTTTATGTGATTGTTCTTGGGTAGGTATTTTTTGTCATTTCCCGATTCGGAAATCATCCGTAATTGATAAGACATTTCAAAAATTAGATCCTGAAATCTTTTAATGTATTGCGGATGGTCACTAAAGAGTGTTTTCATTCGATCGTAATTAACGGGATTAGCAATGGCCGTTTCTAGCATTTCAATTAATTGCGTGAATATTAACAGGCGTTTATTCTGATAATTTGACCAACCGGAATTCTTTCTGGTCAGGATTAAAATCTCTCTCAAGGTCTCATGATTATCGGTAAGCTTGTTTTGTAGCTTAAGTAATTTAGACTGTAATTTTTCATGGTCTTCATGTGGGTCGACTAATTTCCCCCGTGTTTCTAAAAACTCAGCGGTAAGGGCATAGGTTTCAGTCAAAAATTCCTCGGTCTCTGCTTTCGAGTTGATGCGATGCCAAACTTTAGTTAACAGTAAATACCACAGGCCACCTAAACCAATCAAAATGGCAAATTGATAAATCTCCAGTTCTTTAGGTTCTAGGGCAAGGCTCACCACCAAGGCCAAAAGCCCTGATAAACTGATAAGCGAAGCGCGAAACCCGAATACAGAAAGAAAAGCGATGCTGAAGCTGAGAATACCCAAAACGGGTAGGGTGAACCAGGTTTCGTAATGCATATAACCGCCAATGAAACTAACAACCGTGGCCAATGCCGCTGACATAAGTATGCCGTTTTCTTTATGCCGAAGACTGCCACTGACATCGCTGGGCGAACTCCAAAAGGCGCCGAAGCTGAGTGCCAGTCCAATTTCAAAGTAGCCGAGCTTTAAACCTATAACTACGGGTAGGGTAACTGCAATAGCGACTCGTATGGCTCTTGAAAAACTGATACTCTTAAAGAACTGCGGTAGTTCCTTAAAATTCTCTAAAATAAAAAGTTTTATAATATTCAAAATAGAATGGTTCATTTCCTAAATCTATAACCTAATTAGCTAAAAGAGGCCTTTGTTAAATTATGCAAAGGCCTCTAAAAGTGTAACACTTCGACCTTTAATAACCTCAATTATATTACCCGGTAACCAAATTAAAAAAACAAGTGGTAGGATTGTTTTTGTGACGGCCAAATAATAAGGGGCATGCACCTTATTCAATATCAAAAGCGAATAATTTTACTGATATTTTGATATATTCAACAAAACTTTCCAGTAGTATTAAAGCACTTAAGCTGAAAATATAGAGATCCAATGGATTTGACGATTTTTTGTGGGTTTAGTCGTATTTAAGCCGAGTGGTTTACATTCAGCAACATGAAGTATCAAGAAATAATTGTTTGATTAAGGGCTTTTCTAAACGGGTTTTAAGCGTATTCCAGCTGACCATTGTTTCTTGGCTTTGGCTGAGTATTCTTTAAGCTGATTAATTATTCCAACGGCAGAAAAAATCGTTGGGAACGATTTTTCACGTCAGCCCCGAAGGGGTGGGTATCAGGGAAGATACGAATAATGTCCAACCGATTTAAAACCTTTTAATTCGTCAATTCAACGCATAGCTATTACGAAGCCAAGTCTTCTTAAGCTTCGCTTAAACCAACTTACCTTCATAATTTGTGCTATCTGGATTCAGCTCTAAATCAGTTAAAGCAGAACTTAGCATTTGAGTTATAAAGCCTACCTTATCGTTTCGAATAACACGTACGGTTTCACCAAACAATTCAGAGGGTAATTCTCTTTAGATTATTCTTTTGTTATTTAATGGCAGTGGCTCATTTTTTTTCAATTTTTTATAATTTTGCTGTGCCTATTTATTTTGTAATTCTGATTCCTCCAATCATTTCTTTGGCAGTTGGTTTCTCGAACCAGGTTTCCATAAAATCAAAATCTTCTTTGCTTACTTTAAATTCAAAGGTTGCTCCTTTCTTTAAATTTCTTTTCATTATTCTATTTAGTCTGGTTTCTTTGGGTATATCTAAAAAGTGCATGGTTACTTCATAATTATTCAATTTTGCAAAATTTCTAAATTTCTCGCGGTGTTCAAGTTTTGATAGGCCTAAATCAAGAATAGAGTCAGTTTTCGAGTTTTCCAACTGTTGAACTAAATTCATGATTACTTTTTCTGCTCTGTTAATTCTTTCGAGAAACCATTCAAGTCCGTCAGTTGATTTTTTGTCCGCAAGGAATAATATGTTATTCCACTTATCAATTGAAAATATAATTCCGTTTGTTTTTTTTCTTAACTCGGTTGAGTATGTCGTTTTTCCTGAACCAGTATTTCCAACAATTAAGTGAATCATTTTTCTTTTTCAAATGATAGTAACGATTTGAGTATAAAATATTCTAAATTAAAGTAAACTAATTTTTAAATATAATGGCGCTTGAAATTAGAGGAGATTTTGGTTGGTTTTGTTCTTTTCTGCTTTATACGTATATATTGTAAGTCTTATGGTAATCCCCCTAAAAATAACTGCCGTTAAAAGTGGAGTCTTCTTATAATAAAATATGAGGAAAAGACAGATAACGATCAAATTATCAAATCAGGTTTGACGCAATGTAGTTAAGCAAGTGTTCTGAGCAATAGTGAACATCTTGAATGGCTGATTTAATGTGACTCATCTGATGTTGAAGCCTTGGTTTATGTGTTAGTAATCATTCTTTATTATGATATACAATAAAGTAGTCAACAGTAATAGGGCAATTTGTGTTATCAGCAAAATTGCTTTTTGAACAAATGATTGCTATATTTATTACAAATTACTTTTACCTAATGACATGGTCCGCCATTTGAAAAATATAAAGGAATTTTGAATCAACACATAAAGAGAAAACTACCATGAAGCCAACTGATATTACCGATCCAGAATATTTCCACAAGGTGGTTGATTGTCAATATGCCTGTCCAGCGCATACTCCCGTTCCCGAATACATCAGGCTGATTGCCGCCGGCCGTTTTAATGATGCTTACATGATTAATTGGCAATCAAATGTTTTCCCGGGTGTGCTTGGTAGGACTTGCGATCGACCTTGTGAACCTGCTTGTCGGCGAGGTCGGGTGGAAGACAAGCCAGTGGCAATTTGTCGTTTAAAGCGTGTGGCTGCAGATAATAAGACTGATATTAGTGATCGTTTGCCGGAAATTCCAAAGCAGAAAAATGGTAAAAAAATTGCTTTAATTGGAGCAGGGCCAGCTTCATTAACGGTTGCCAGAGATTTGATGCCCTTGGGTTATGAAGTTGATTTGTATGATAATCAAGTCAAAGGTGGCGGATTTATGCGCAGCCAGATCCCTGCTTTCAGGTTACCTGAGTCGGTTCTGGATGAAGAGGTTAATTATATTTTAGACATGGGTGTGGTGACACTTTTTAATCAGCAAGTCACCAGTATGAAAGATATATTAGATAAACAGTACGATGCAGTTTTTGTCGGTACTGGTGCGCCTCGGGGTAGGGATTTACCTAATTTGCCGGGACGCACTGAAGGTGATGCCAATATTCATATCGGTATAGATTGGTTGGCTTCGGTGGCCTTTGAGCACATTGAAAAAATTGGTAAAAAAGTATTGGTTTTAGGTGGTGGTAACACCGCCATGGATTGTTGTAGAACTGCAATTCGCTTGGGAGGGGATGATGTTAGGGTGGTGGTCAGAAGTCCCCAAACGGACATGAAAGCATCGCCTTGGGAAATTGAAGATGCCATACATGAAGATATACCGATGTATGAAAACCATAACCCCAAAGCCTTTATCACCGAAAAGGGTCGATTGACCGGCATGTTATTTGAACTGGTTGAGCCGGTTTTTGATAAACATGGCAAGCGAACACTGGTACCGACCGGTGAAGAAGTGATGATGCCATGTGATGATGTATTAATGGCCATCGGCCAATTA
>CAJDWB010000043.1_pt1 | contig 9452 bp, 6 predicted proteins | sample 7391501 | NCBI WGS metagenome assembly CAJDWB01 (sample SAMEA7055733, study PRJEB34461) | soil metagenome | biome: terrestrial ecosystem; feature: Peninsula; material: soil | place: Antarctica | collected 2016 | reverse complement strand
CTGTTTTGAATTTAGGAGGTATTGCCAATTTAACTATTCTTAACAATGATCGGGTTGTGGGTTTTGATCTTGGCCCGGCTAATTGTCTTATGGATGAATGGATCCATATTCATAAAAACTTTGACTATGATGAAAACGGCCAATGGGCAGCAACAGGTACGATTAACAAAATACTTTTGAAAAAAATGTTGAGTGAACCTTACTTTCAGCAAGATATTCCTAAAAGTACGGGGCGAGAACTATTTAATCAAACTTGGTTGGCATCTTGCCTAGATAATAAAATCCTAGCACCTGAGGATGTGCAACGTACTTTACTGGAGCTGGTTGTGCAGACAGTAAAGCATGCTCTTGATTTATACGGACAAGAAAGTCAGCATTTAATTATCGTAGGTGGTGGTGTTCATAATGATTATTTACTGCAATGTCTCAATGACACATTATTATGTAAAGTACAAAGTAGTGCGGACTATGGCATTAACCCTGATTATGTTGAGGCGATGTTGATGGCGTGGTTAGCTGCTCGCCATGTACAACAGAAAAAGACCGACATGCGAGCTATTACCGGCTGTAAAGTACCCTTAATTTATGGGATTAGTTTTTCACCGTGCCTAGATTAATTAGCTATTCAGTAATAACAACAATGGCAGTGATGTTATCAGAGCCACCATTTTCTAAGGCTGAGATAATAAGTTGATCACAGATTTCTTGTGGTGTCAGATCTTTATTTAAAAGTTTTTCAATCGTACTGTCATCTACTTCTTCGGTCAATCCATCACTACAGATAAGGTATTTATCACCTACTTGGAGGTCACCGTTTAAGGCCGCAATTTTCAGTTCGCTATTGTCCGTTACGCCCAATGCCTGGGTAACTACATTGCGGTGAGGATGGCTGCGAGCTTGTTCAGAGGTAATAAGTTGCTGATCAACCAATTCCTGCACGTAAGAATGATCAGAGCTGATGGCTGTAAGCGTGAGTCACCAACCCAAGCACATTGGTATTGATTATCCGTAAACTGCATAATAGCTATGGTGGTACCCATAGGTAACTGGCTACCTTTTTCTAAGGAACTGGTAATAATAGCTTCATTGGCATCATAAATAGCCTGTTGAACCGTTTTATTATCAGCTAAGCCATCTAGAATGTAATCTCGCGCCAAGGCGCTGGCAATCTCACCATGATCATGGCCGCCCATGCCATCAGCCACTAAAAAAGTGTTTTGTTGATGACTGATTCCGTAAGTATCCTCATTATGACTGCGTTTAATGCCGGCGTGGCTGTTATGGGCCAATTTATAATTCATGCGATATTTGTTATTATTATTTTCTGTTTAGTGGCTGATTATACGCAAATATGACAACCTGGTCACAAAATGATTGTTGTAATATAATTAAAAACGTAAAAAGGTTCTTATTTATGACGTTTTTCAAATAAATTAGTTATGAATCTACATCAGGTAGTAAAAGTAGTTATTAAAAGTACCAATCTAAGAAGGATTATGGCCTTCTTTTTGTCTCTGCCAACTCATTAAACGTCGATATATCATAATATTTTCTACGTAAGTTCGGGCGGTACGACCATTGGCGGTTCCGTATTGTAAATTGTGGGCAATTTTAGGGTTGTTGAGTTGTGGTAAAAAAACTTTAACATCATTCCACAGATCAGGGTTTTTACCATTTCTTTGGGTCAAAATTCGGGCATCTTCCAAATGCGCATAGCCCATATTATAGGCTGCTAAGGCAAATTTAGTTCGATCAGGATCCAGAATTCGATCAGGGAGTTTATCCTTCATTTTACGAAAGTACAAAATACCTCCACGTAAACTTTGAACAGGATCGGTCCGATCTGAAATATTAAGTTCTTCGGCAGTATAGCGTGTCAACATCATTAACCCTTTAACACCGGTAATCGAAGTAGCATCTATTTCCCAATGAGACTCTTGATAAGTCATGGCGGCCAATAACATTGGGTCAAAGTTCATGACTTTGGCCACTTCATAAATCCAATGCGATACCTGTGGCCATTTAGTTTTGAGTTTTTCAAAAAAAGTAAAAGTATTAGCGGTGTCAATCTCAGGAATATACTGTACCAAATCATCTTTATAGCGTGCCAACAAACCATCTGTTTCGGCATGAACAATAAATTGATTAATATTTTTAAGTAGCTCATCAGTTTGGTTTAGACGTGTCATAAAAGCTACTTTTTGATTATCAGATATTTGAATCGGCGTATATAGTCCGGGAATAAAATTCTGATATATTGAAATGATTTCGCTGTCTCCCAAAGTAAAATCAATGGTTTTAGAATTTACTTGGTTAATGAGCTCAAACAAGGATTTGTCATAGGTAATGTTGATGTTACCTTCGGTTGGATAATTAAACAAATTCAAATAGTTTAAATAACTGCTTTCACCGAGTAAAGCACCTTGTGCATTTGATAGCTCCAATAGGCTTTCAATGGCGCGATAGCCAAAATGAGTCACTAATGAAACTGAAGTGGTGCCGATAGGCTGGCTGAATTTAAATTTTTCTAAGCGATTAGGGGTGATGGTTAAATGACCACCTGCGATATCAACGAAACCGGCAGTTAAGTCATTAAATAGTGGCTTATTGTTAACATATATTAGAGGTACAAGGACGAGGTCATTCTGTTCACAAAAGGTTTTAAGCATCTGGTACTCATAACCGATGGTGCTGTCGTTGGTTTTAAAGTAGGAAAGCAATGACACTTGTGTGCCGTAACGCAGAGTTCCGCGAAGTTTGATTAAATCCCATTGGCTTAATACAATCCAAGAACTGGTGGTAAGCCACCAAATAAAAACCGCCCAGAGTAACCGGCTGTATTTTTTATGCGGTAAAATATTTATATTAATACCCTATGTCGTGGCATATAACTTACCTTTGCTGAGTTGCGGATTATTAGTCTGCACCCTTGGAAATTATTGTTGGTTTTAACAGCATATAAAATTTATGCAAAGGTTGCTCACTTAGTTGACTTATGCCGGTCATAAAACCATGATAAGATGCAAAAGTCAATATGATACGGTCACAAGTCGTTGCTATGACTTGATAATTATACAAAGAAATAATAATGTAGGAGTTTGTATGAGTTTAGTTACCACCCCCATTTCAGTCGGCGAATTGTTGGATAAGGTCACCATTTTAGAGATTAAATCAAGCAAAATAGCGGATGCCGAGAAACTTAAAAACATCAATCATGAACTAAGCTTACTTAATACCATTTGTGAACAGGCTGGTTTTTTGGATAATGAAGTTAAAGCCCAAAAAGAAGCGTTAAAACAAGTCAATCTTAGACTTTGGAAAATAGAGGATGATATCCGTGTTATGGAAAAAAATCGTCAGTTTGATGATGGTTTTATTCAACTGGCGCGTAGTGTTTATTTTCAAAATGATGACAGAGCGGCCATAAAAAAACAAATTAATTTAATGACCGGCTCAGAACTGATTGAAGAGAAATCGTATCAAGATTACAGCTAAAACCAGTTAAACGTAATAATAAGTCGCAGCAATCAACATATAATGACATTATATCTTTGCAGCTAAATTAGCTTCCCCTATAATAAATATCTAAGTAACAGGGTTTTCTGTTGAGGATACAAAAAAGGAGAAACTAAAATGCAAGGAGATAACAGGCGTAACGAACAGGATGTTATCGTTCTTGGATTGATGGCTATTTACATTCTGGCAGTTGGTGCTTTTGCTGTCATTAGGTTATGGCGCGCTGAGTACGTAATGGTAATATTGGATATCGTTTTGGCATCAGTGGCCGCTCTGGTCTTTTTTTATACCCTATACAGCCGTAATACCCATTTGGGCAGCTATTTCGTTGGCATATTAGCGACCATAGGAACGGTGCTAACCGTCGCTTTAAACGGAGTTGAGCAAATTTATTGGGCATTTCCTGCGGTGGCACTGTTGTTTTATTTATTGCCACCTTTGCACGCGATGGTTATGTGGTTAGTTGGATCTGGATTTATTGTCTGGCAAATTATTCATCAGCCTATTATTCTTTTACTGAATATCTTATTTACCCTACTAGTCACCAGTCTATTTTGTTTATTATTTTCTTTGAAAATGCACAAACAAAATAACAACTTAAGGAAAATATCGCGTCGGGATGTGATGACCACATTGCATAATCGCCGGGCTTTTACTGAAGACCTACAGCAATTTATCCGCAACCATAAAAATATTGCGGCTATTGTTATTGACCTCGATAACTTTAAAAGTGTGAATGATCTATGGGGGCATGCCAAAGGTGATGATGTATTGTTTGAGTCAGCCAAAAGTTTGTCTGAGCTACTAGATGCCCCCAAGCGATTGTATCGTATCGGTGGTGATGAATTTGTGGTTATTGCTGCGGACATGGCTTGGCAAAGTGTTTGTGAACTTTCTCAATCAATTCATGATAAATTTAGCCAAAGTGCAGTTAGTCGTGAGCATAGCATTACTTTATCGATGGCAGTTGGTGCTAAGCAAGACACTGAAACCATTAGACAATGGCTAAACCGCTTAGATGAGTGCTTGTACCAAAGTAAGAGAAATGGCCGTAATCAAGTGATTTATCTGCCTCTGGATAGTACCTCTTAGAAATACATGTATTCTGGTTTTCATAAAGTTTAAGTTTAATATCCCTTCACAGAACCTATAATAATGTCCATGAAAGTAAACAAATTAAATAATCATGACGGATAGTCACTACATTCATCTTTATTATAGCGCCCGCGTTGAACAATTGGTTGATGCTCTAAATCGTGACATCAAAAGTTATTACAAACTGCAGCAAGATCCACTTAAACCGCTTAAAGTAATTGTCCCAAATGGACATATCCAAAAATACCTGAATTTGCGTTTAACCGAAATTAATGGCATTTCCGCTAATATGGACTTTCCTTTTTTGGAGACCGGTTTATTTGAAGCTTTCTTAACTTTAAAGTCGATAGATGATAAGACAAAACTATTATCCATATCCCAAATTGAACTGGCAGTTCTGGCTTTCTTATGTGATAAGAATAATCAAAACAATACACTTTTATCACCTTTATACGACTACTTAAAAACCCATCAGAATCCAGCATTAGCCGCCCAAAAACGTTGGCAATTGGCCCAACAGTTGGCCTTATTGTTTATCGACTATGAATTATCCCGTCCGGAAATGATTAATGCCTGGGTTTCCGGTCAGTTGTTCTTTTCGGACAGTCGAGATTCACGACTTAAACAGTTAGAACAAGCACAAAGTACTGTTTATATGTCGCTGTTTAATAATTCTCGTGACAGTGTGACCTTGAGTGGTTTATTGCGCAGCATTGAAGTCGCGCAACCGACCGAAATCAGGCCGATATTTTTGTTTGTACCCTCACGGTTGAGTCCATTACACCGGCAAATCATTATTATGTTGGCGCGTTATTATCCGGTCCATATCTACCACTTAAACGTTTGTCGAGAGTTTTGGCAGGATATGGAAACACATGATGAGATAAATTGGCGTATAAAAATACGACAGCTTGACGTAACAGCGACTGATGCCGATGGCCGAGTAATCAATTCTGACGATAAAGATTATGTGGGTCAATTAACCAGTGAAACATTTTTTGATTTAGAGCAGGGTTTAGATGAGTTTGAAAATCCTTTATTAAAAGCCTGGGGTATACCCGGTCGTGAAACTTTACGGTTATTAGGTGACTTGGAAAATGATGCGATTCATGCGGGTATTCCTTATCATGACTATCTGCTGGATGAAGACGAGGCTGAGCTGATTCATACGCCACAATGTACTTTAAGCGCTCTACAATATAGTGTTCTTAATCGTATCCCTGGTGATGAAAGTCTCAGTCAATTAACAAACACCGTGCTGGTAGCATCTGCGCCAGCCATAGAAGTTGAAGTCAGCCAAGTTTATAACAGCATTCTCTATGAGCTGAAACAAGACCCGAGTCTTAAATTAACAGATATAGTGGTTTTGGTCACAGATATGCCGAAGTACCGTTATGTAATTGAGCAGGTATTTGAGCGCTTGAATCATCATATGGTGAGCCCTCTACGTTACAGCATTAGTGATTCCAGTGCAGGGGAGGAAAGCTTATATGCGCATGCCGTCGCCCAATTATTGGCCATTATAGAAACAGATTTCATTCGTGATGAAGTGTTCACGTTTTTTACCAATCCATGTGTGATGGATGCCACGGATAGCCATCAAGGAGAAGTTGATGCTTGGTTACAGGCGGCGGTAGATCTGGGTATTTTTCGATCTTATGATCAGCTCTATGAAGGTCAAGATGAAAGTCTCACAGAACTTTATACCTGGCGACAAGGGCTGCAGCGTTTGCATCGTTCCTTAGCACAATCAACGGCTGAAAACAGTCCATTAAATACCGAAGAAATGGGTCGTTTGTCTGTTATTATGAGCCAATTGAATAAGCACAAAACACAACTCAAACAGTCACAAACGACAGAACAATGGCAACAATCACTACAATATTTGTTTGATACATTCATCGCGGTTCCGGACGATTACCCACAAGAAGAAGCCGTATCTTTAGCGGTGGCACGCCAGTTGCTGCAGCTGGCTGATAGTCAGCCGGAACTCATTCTGAACTATTATGATATTAAACATTATCTATTATCTCGCCTTACCGAAATCAGTGCCGGTCGGGGGCGTTATTTGTCTGGCGGTATTGTGTGTGCCGCTTTACAGCCAATGCGGCCTGTACCTTTTAAAGTAACATATGTTTTGGGTTTGGGTGAATCACAATTTCCCGGTCAAATTCGTCATAACACTTTAGATTTAGCGGCTTACTCACGTCGAATAGGTGATATTGATCAAGTAGATAATAACAAATATCTGTTTTTAGAAACCTTGATGAGTACCCGCAATAAACTGTTTCTATCCTATGTTGGTCGAAATGAACTTTCAGGTGATATCTTATCGCCCAGTGTGGTGGTTAATGATGTCATGGATTGGGTTAATCAGCACAGCGAAAATAGATTACAGCCATTGGAATTGCCTTTATCACCCGTAGATAATTTTAAACGCCAAACTGACAATAACAGTCAGTCATTTAATCAAAACTATTTATTGGCTGATTATTTATTGTATCGACATCAGACTAAATTAGCCGGTTTATTGGATGATACTACCCTCAACTTATTGAGCAGCCAGCAAAAAACTGAACTAAATAAATTTAATGCCATTTTTAATGACCAAGCATCGATAACATCAAATTTGGCCGTGCCAAATTTAGAACAGTTCATTAATTTGAATGTAAGTCACTTGAGTCGTTATCTTATTAATCCCACAGAAAGTATCTTTGTGCAACAAGGCGGTATCCTTCAGCGGATTGAAGATACAGATTTATTAAGTGATGAGCCACTGACTATTAATCCCTTAGATAGGTATTCTCTTTTTAACCAAGCTGTTGAAGTTGATTTGCAGCTCAGGCCCAATAAAACAATCAGTACACAGTCAGACAGTTCAGATGGTTCGGATAATTTAGCCGCTATTCTGGATAGCGAGTACAGCGTTTATTTACGACAAAGTAAAGTACCTATTAAGCTGTTTGCATCTATTGAGCCATTAAAAGACATTGAAGAAGATGAGGATTATCAGGTGCTTAAAACACAAATTAGATCTGGTCAATTAATACCCTGGTCAGGAAATTTACTCATCGGTCAAGCATATAGTCAACAGGCTGTTTTAACTCAATTACCTGCTTGGCAATTAACGAGTAATGATGGGTCAAGTATTCATTTTTCAGCAACTATCAGTCATTTATATAATAATCAAAGCCAAAAAATAGCCGGACAGGTCATTATCAAAGCTGGTAAACATGATAAAAATAAAAGTTACGAAATACTGACTAAAGCCTTTTTAGAGTGGTGCTTAATGTGTTTGCATGATGGCATTGAATTAGCCGAAGATTACGAAGTTCGGATTATTTTTCAGGATAAGGTTAAGAGTTGGACATTTAAACGTTATTTATTGGATATTAAGATTATTAAAGATTATTTAACCCAACTCAGTCATGAGTTTATTGTTGGTAATAATACCTATATACCCTTAAGTTTATGGTCCGTTTTGTCGTTCAAATTTATTAAGAAAGATGAATGTGCACCAACAAAAACATATGAATTTGATAATCAGTTATATTTTGCCTATCAAGACTTAGAGCCGCATTTGCTCGAAGCTTTAAGGCAGAATTATCTGCATGCAGTGGATACCGCCGGCGAAGTACATAAATCATTTGCTGATAAAAAGGCCATCGTTTATAACGAGATTAAAGCCATTCTGAGATATTTGCCTACAGACGATATTCTGAATGATTATAAAGAGCGGTTTATGCTATATTTTGCGGTATTGGATCAGATTGATGCCAGGGACTTATCATGAATGATAATTTCCAAACCATAAAGGCTGCACAGGATATTGACTTAAATAGTCATGCTGTAATCGAAGCCTCTGCCGGTACCGGTAAAACCTACACCATGGTTGAACTGGTATTGCGTTTGATGTCTGACGAACAGGCCGGTCTACCCCTGGATAAAATACTGCTGACCACCTTTACCGAAAATGCAGCTAATGAATTAAAAACCCGTATCCGGCAGGAATTAAAAAAATGTTTAAGTAAAGGTGGCTTGTCTGAAGTCATTACAAATCGTTTTAACAAAGCAATTCAAAATGTTGAATCAGCACCCATTTATACCATTCACGGTTTTTGTCAACGTATGGCCGGTGAGTTCGCTTTTGAATCCGGTGAAGTTTTTGATAAAGAATTAGTCGATGGTGACAGTGTCTTAGAAGCTCGTTTTAATGCCTTTATCCGGACCTGGCCGGCTGAAGAGTCTATTAAATCCGCTTTTCAAGATTATTTAGCAGCAGATGACAGTAATAATTTAGCCAAATTAAAGAAAACAGTGCTGCAATTAGCAGGCCAAACCAATCCGGATTTTGACCTTATTTATCCGCCTGAACCAGCGCCATTAGCCTGTCTAGATGATTTTAGATTAATCGCTGAAATGGATTTTTTAGAAAATCAATTTATGCAATTACATACTAATAAGGGCGGTACACCCAATAAAGCTATGACTGATAATTGGCAGCAGCATGTACAAGTTCTGTTGCAAACATTAACCGATAATAGTTTGAGTAGTGAGCAAAAATATGATTATTTGAATACAGTAGTTTCAGGGCCATTAATTAAAAAAAATCCATTTGAGCATTTCTTTAAAGGTGCTCCCAAAGCTTTTGTTGGTGATAGTTGGGATAAAAATAAAATAGAATTCCCTCTGATTTGTGAGCAACTAGAGTATATATTTGCAATCCTGTCCCACATACAAGCCGTACTTAGTTACCCGAAAACAGCTATTATCAAACTCTGTTTGTCCTTTTTGGATAATGATGTATCGAAGTTTTTAGCACAACAGGGGCAGGTTACTTA
>CAJDWB010000065.1_pt1 | contig 9515 bp, 8 predicted proteins | sample 7391501 | NCBI WGS metagenome assembly CAJDWB01 (sample SAMEA7055733, study PRJEB34461) | soil metagenome | biome: terrestrial ecosystem; feature: Peninsula; material: soil | place: Antarctica | collected 2016 | reverse complement strand
ACTATAAATAAAGTCAGTATTAAACCGCTTTTTTGCACTTGGTTATAACTAATCAACCCTTGATAACTGCTTTTACGTTTATCCAGTAGTGCCAGTACATAAATCAACACCACTACTAATATAAAAAAACTAGAGTAGACAGTGTGTTTAGCGATATACCGATCATGAAGCCCTACCACTCGCTCAATAATCATCCATGCTAAAGTTGCCAGTATAAAAAGTAAAGCCCATTTTATTTCAATTCTTATCGATTGCATGTTAATTCCTCATTTATATAAAACTAATATTTACTGTTGCCATATCTTTTTTCACCGGCTTTTATTTCTGTATTGAGACGGTTTTGTAAAGGTGGTAAGGTACAAGTTGAATAGGCCGTAAAAGCACAAGGCGGGTTATAAGCCTTATTAAAATCAAGCACAACTTGGCCTTCCTCGTTAACCAAGTCATCGCTGTATAAAAAGCGTCCGGGGCCATAGGTAGAACGACCATTGGTTTTATCGCCAAATATCAAATAATAGGAATCACCACCATCAAAGGCATCTAAGCTCAATTTTTGCCCATTCAAAGTAAATTCTAATCGACCGGGTGAAGACTCATCATAAAGCTGTCCCATGACATTAACCGTTTGAACTGTCTTCGCTGGTTGATAAGGAATAAAATTAGCCTGAATACGGTAACCTTCTTGTTCAGGAAAATAATCGAGACCTTGGAAATTAAGTCGTGTTTCTGCTTCAGAATCTTTAATGCGTAATGCCATTTTTTTACGGTCAACCACATAAAATTCAAAAGTAGCTACCTGAAAAACAGTCGGCCCATCTGTATGACTATCTGCATAAACATCTATAGGTTTTACCACAGGTATATCATTGGCTGTAATTTGAACGTTTTCAGCCGGTATAAATCTAACAGAATTATCAGCTTTTAAGATAAAACGACCAATTTCAGCTGGTCCGGAAGCTAATTGAATACTGTTTTCTTGGCTCGAACCGATGGTGTTAGTTCCTGGGTATAACCACTCCATAGCTACTAAAGAAAGCCAACTGTGGGGCTTTTTCAGGTTATCGAGCCGGTTTTTCTGCCATTTTTCATAGTTTTCTGAGCTCTGTGAGGAAAACGTAAAAACCAATAAAATTGCAAGCAGTATATTTTTCATAAGAAGTTATCCTTTTAGACTAAAATAATTTTATCATGAACCCCGATGCTGTAATATAAAACAGTGATGAATACCACTGTCTTTAAAATCTAAATCTAAGCTTTTATCGGTAATGTCAGTTACCAAAAAACGCTCCTCAATGTCTTTATCTAGCAAAAACTTTTTAAAATTATTAGAAAAATACATTAAACCATCGTCTGATAAGTGCGCCATACAAGAGATAATTAGTTCACTATGATGCTGTTGTAAAATCCAGTCTTCATCGCGTGAATGAGAATTCGAGAAGGTCGGTGGATCTGCAACAATAATGTCATATTTTTGTTTATTCTGCTTTAAAAAAGCCATCACATCGCTGCGAATAAAATAATGCGCGCCTTTAATCTGATTCAAATTAAAATTTTCTTTGGCCCAGCTCAGGTAGGTGTTTGAGGTATCAACACTATCCACAAGTTCAGCGCCACCCATGGCTGCTGCCACCGATAAGCTACCGGTATAACAGAACAAATTGAGCACCTTTTTGTCTTTAGCCGTTGCTTGTAATGTCCGACGTAACCAACGGTGATCCAGAAATAAACCGGTATCTAAGTAAGTTTCAAAATCTACAAGATATCGCCTTCCCTGCTCCTTAACAACAGCAGTAACTTCTGCTTCATCTTGCTTTTCGTATTGACTGTCTTGTAGTTGTTTTTGTCGTGTTTTCAGATGAATAAATTGCTTTTGGGGTTGAATAACCGCTTGAACAGCTAACATAGCTTGCTGCAAATGCATTATCGCTTGTTTGGTCGCAATTGTTTTCGGTGGTTTATATTCCTGAATAACCACATGTTCATGATAACAATCAATGGCCACAGCATACTCAGGGATATCGGCATCATATAACCGATAACAATTTATATTTTCTTGTTGGAGCCAGTTGGATAAGCGTGCCTGATTCTTTTTCAAACGGTTAGCCACCATTTGGGCTTTACCCGGTAGGGCAAAATGCTGATCCTCAGGATATGAAAATTGCTGGCTTTTATTAACATCGAAAAGTCGCAGTTGAATAGGAATACGACCATTGAAAAAAGCATAAGAGGCTTGTTCTTTGTAGCCTAAAATCCAGCCAAAAGATTCATCAGGTGTGAGCACTGCCGCTTGCGCCTCACGGACATTATTACGCAACCAAGCAGCCAAATTCTGCCAGCTTTGATAATAGTTTTTCTGTAACCGAACACCGTAAGGTGGGTTAGTTACAATTAAATTATTTCGAGGTGGAATCTTAAAACGCTCTAAAGTTTGGTAATGAAAACTTATTCGTTCTCCACCGCTAATTCGTTGACTGTTAGCCTGTGCCAAAGCAATGGAATCTTTGTGGTGATCAACACCAATTACCTGACCTCTGAACTCAGCAGCAGCCAGCTGATGTCGTTGATCCGCGTCATCAGTCAATTGCACCCATAAAGAAGAATTAAAATGCTGCCAAGAAAATAATGAGTGACTTTTATAATTTAAATTGGGTGCCAAATCAGAGGCAATAGCCCAGCCTTCTAAAAGCAAAGTTCCCGACCCACACATAGGGTCAATTAAATGATATGACTGTTTGGCTTTCGCAGGCCAGTCGGCGCGAATTAACACGGCTGCAGCTAAATTTTCTTTTAACGGTGCTAAGGTGTTATCGGTACGATAACCACGCATATGTAAACTGTGACCAGTAATGTCTTGATAAACTGTCAGTTGTTGATGTTTTAAATGAGCAAAAATACCCAAATGCCCATCACTCTTAACCACTTTAGGCCGTTGTTCAAATTGATCATTAAGTTGATCGCAAACGGCATCTTTAATAATTTGCGAAGAGAAATGAGTGTTTTTTAAAGCGTCGTTGGTACCGGTAAATCGAATAGACAGCGTATCGGGCAGTTGACGACAAAATGAACGCCACGAAAACTGCTGAATAAAAGCATATAAGTCTTCTTTATCACGACAACGCTCTTCACCTAATTTAACAAGTACCCGGTTAGCCAACCGTGACCACATAATTAATTTATGCAAATCCACTGCGGCCATTTGGAAATGAACTCCGGCTAAACCTTCCTTGACTTCATTGCCACCAAGAGCAATTATTTCATCCTTTAATAGCAGCTCAAGTTGTTTCGGACAGGTTGCAAAAGCATCAACTAAAGTCATGAGCTTTTATCAATATGAACAGTAATAGCTTGGTTCATATCATTGACTTTTTTTCGAGCCGCATTCAAAGAACGAGCCGTTGCTAAACAAACGCCCAAACGACGTTTACCTTTAATTTCTGGTTTACTAAAAAACCGAACCTGGGTGCCAGTTTTATTAAGCGCTTCACTGACACCACTAAAACTAATGGCATTACCCACACCCTCACCTATTATTGGTTTTGAAGCCGCCGGCTCAAATAGCTTTATAGCTGGGATGGGTAAGCCCAACATGGCTCTTAAATGCAGCGCAAACTGACTTAAGTCTTGAGAAACCATAGTGACCATGCCGGTATCATGAGGCCGCGGTGAAACTTCAGAAAAAATAACATCTTCACCACGAATAAAGAATTCAACACCAAATATACCCCAACCACCTAAGGCTTCTGTAATTTTTTTTGATATCTCACGAACTTTGGCTGTGGTGGTATCGGTTAGCGCTTGTGGTTGCCATGATTCAATATAATCACCGTCTTTTTGCAGATGCCCAATGGGTTCACAGAAAGTTGTTCCATGGGCATGGCGAATGGTTAATTGGGTTATCTCAAAATCAAATTTAATATAAGACTCAACAATAACTTCTCCAGCACCGGTGCGTCCGGCTTCCTGGCTCAATTGCCACGCGGATTCTAATTCATCCTCATTATGGACAATTGTTTGGCCTTTACCTGATGAACTCATGATAGGTTTAATGACACAAGGATAACCAATTTCAGTGACAGCCTGTTTTAATGCATAAAAATCACTGACAAATCGAAAGTCACTGGTTTCCAATCCCAATTCTGTAACTGCCAAACGCCTAATGCCAGCTCGGTTCAAGGTTAAATCTGCTGCTTTAGCTGATGGCGTGACCCGAAAACCTGCTTGTTCTGCTTTAATTAATGCTGCAGTAGCAATAGCTTCGATTTCCGGAACAATTATATCCGGTTGCTTATCTTCGATTAACTGATACAAGTCAACCGCATCGAGCATATCCATAACCACGAATTCCTGAGCTACCTGCATCGCTGGTGCATCAGCATAACGATCTACCGCAATCACAAACAGCCCCATTCGCTGCGCTTCAATGGTCAACTCTTTACCCAGCTCACCCGAGCCTAGCAGTAACATTTTAATGGGTTTAAGTCGTGATTCCGTAAAAAATGGCATCATAAAATCGTTTAATAAAAACCCGACATTATAGCATCGAATAGTTTGTGTATTCGATGTCTAGAGGCCTTTGTGTATAATTTCTAAACAAGCGTTTTTTTCTGGAATTTATGCGTCGGCATAGGTATCATAGCCTTTTTAAAATTTCTCCATGGAGCATCTCATGAAAAACATACTCGTGATGTTATTAATTTGTCTGTCAGGCTCTGTTTTGGCGACTAACACTTTGATTAAAATGTCTACCAGCGAAGGTGATATCTATTTAAAGCTATACGATGACAAGACCCCTAATACGGTTGCCAATTTTGTCCAATATATAAACGAAGATTTTTACGATGGTACTATTTTTCACCGTGTGATCAGCTCGTTCATGATCCAAGGGGGTGGTTTTACCGAAGACTTAACGCGTAAGGAAACCCGTGGCCCCATTGACAATGAAGGCAACGCTGAATTAAAAAATTTACGCGGTACCATTGCCATGGCACGCTTACCGGATCCGCATTCAGCGACTGCCCAATTTTTTATTAACGTACAAGACAATGCCGCTTTAAATTTCACCGGTTCACAAAACTCCAATACTTGGGGCTATGCTGTTTTTGGTGAGGTAGTTAAGGGTATGGATATAGTTGATGAAATTCGATTTAAACCTACCGGTGCTAAAGTACCTTTTCGACAAGATGTACCGTTAGAAAATGTAGTAATTAAAGACGTGTCCATCATTGCAGAAATACCGGCAGATGCAGACTGATTGTAGTATCTTTATTGCTGACCTGCATCTTTGTGAACAGCAACCGCATATCACTGACAATTTTGTTGCCTTCTGTCACGAACAGGCTCTAAACGCTCAAAAACTCTATATTTTGGGCGATTTATTTGAGTATTGGCTGGGTGATGATGCCACTGATTCGGTTGCTGATATTGTTCAGCGGGAACTAATTACGCTTGTTGAAAGTGGCTGTGAAGTCTTTTATATGGCCGGTAACCGTGATTTTTTATTAGGTAAAGATTATGCCAAAGCCTGTGGCATGACACTGTTATCAGAGCCAACAATAGTAGATTTATATGGTCAGCCTGTATTACTGATACATGGTGATGCCCAATGCACCGATGACCTAGCCTATCAACAAGCACGTAAAATACTGAGAGACCCTCAGTGGCAACAACAGTTTTTAAATAAGCCCATCGCTGAAAGAATAAAATTTGCAAACCAGGCACGTATTGAAAGCCAACAACATACTAAAAATAGTGAAATGGCCATTATGGATGTTAATCAACAGGCCATTGATAAGTTATTCAGCCGGTATCAGGTCGATTTAATTATTCACGGCCATACCCATCGGCCAGCTGTCCACAGAAATGCCGAGAATACCCGCATTGTCTTGGGTGATTGGCATCACCAAACCCATTTCCTTGAAGTAACCCCTGAAAGATATAAATTAGTAAACTATTAAGCCCTGAACGAAACGCTAAACGTGGCTTTACTCCACTTTCATGATAAAATGCGCGACTGATATTTTTGAATGAGAATGAAGTATGACTGTGTATAAAAAATTACAAACATTAAAAACTGCGCAAGGTAAGGTACTAACATCTGGTTTAAACAAAGAAACCATCAGTGCCTTTATAGGCAGCGACCCTATGCTGACAACAGCTATCGAGAATGCCATGGAGCAATTCGATTTCGTTAAAAAACTCTATCCTGATTTAATCGACATGGACGAAGTCGATCAAATCACTTATATACAAAAATCATACATCAATTTTTATGCCGGTGATGCTATTAACCCCTATGTGGCCTTGGCCGCCAAGGGACCTTGGGTTATTACTTTAAAAGGTTCCGTTTTACATGATAATGGTGGCTATGGCATGCTTGGTGCCGGCCACGCACCTGATTATGTGCTTAAAACTTTGGGTAAACCACACGTTATGGCTAACATAATGACCGCCAACGTATACCAAAAACGATTAACTGATTTACTGGAAAAAGAAATTGGTATCAGTCGTTCAGCCTGCCCATTTAGCCATTTTATTTGTATGAACTCAGGCTCTGAAGCAGTAACAGTAGGTTCTCGTATTTCGGATGTTAATGCCAAAAACCTAACTGGCATGAAGGGCGAACATTACGGTAAAAATATTAAAATTATGGCTTTAGAAGGCGCTTTTCACGGTCGTACCGATCGTCCGGCACAGTTTTCAGACTCTTCCTTAAAATCCTACAAAAAGAATTTAGCTTCTTTCCAAGGCAGGAACAACTTAATAACTGTTCCTATTAATGATATTGAGGCATTAGAACAAGCGTTTGATGACGCTCAACAAAATAAAGAATTTATTGAGTCCTTATTTATGGAACCGGTGATGGGCGAAGGTAATCCAGGTGAAGCCATTACGCCTGAATTTTATGCCAAAGCCAGAGAATTAACCGAAGCTCATGGATCATTACTATTAGTAGATTCCATTCAAGCTGGATTGCGGGCTCATGGTTGTTTATCTATTTGTGATTATCCCGGTTTTGAAAACTTACCGGCCCCAGATATGGAAACCTATTCAAAAGCATTAAATGCCGGCCACTATCCTTTTTCAATATTGGCTATGAATGAAAAAGCCGCCAATCTCTATGTGGTTGGAATCTATTGGAAAAATTGAATGCTGTTAAAGACCGACTTAATGGTGAAATTGCTGGTATTCAAGGAACCGGACTACTATTTTCATGTGCTTTAAGCGCAGATTTTAAAGCTTATGGTAAAAACAGTATCGAAGAATATTTACGCCATCGTGGTGTCGGTGTTATTCATGGTGGTGAAAACTCACTGCGATTTACGCCGCATTTTAATATCACCGAAGCTGAAGTTGATTTGATTGTAAATGCAGTTGAAGAAGCTATGTTAAACGGACCAAGACTATAAACAAGTTACGCCTCCCGAATAATTAATTACAAAATCATAGATTTAAATAAACATATGCAAACACATTCAATTAAAACCTTATTAGCCAATCAAGTGACTGCTGGTTCAAGCGTTGAAATCAAAGGCTGGATACGTACAACCCGCGATTCAAAAGGTGGATTTTCATTTCTGATTGTTCATGACGGTTCATGCTTTGACGGCATTCAAGTAGTTGCCGATCAAGCCCTTGAAAACTATCAAACTGAAATCCTCAAGTTATTTACCGGTTGTTCGGTCATTGTGCAAGGTACCTTAGCTGAATCCGGTGGCAAGGGCCAACAATTTGAAATTAAGGCTGACCATGTTGAAGTGGTCGGCTGGGTGGAAAATCCTGACTCCTATCCGGTACAACCTAAACGCCACAGTATGGAGTATTTACGCGATGTGGCGCATTTACGGGTTAGAACCAACACCTTCAGTGCCATGATGCGGGTTCGTAATACTATGGCTCAAGCAGTACATCAATACTTCAATCAAAATGGCTATTTTTGGTTACATACGCCAATTATTACGGCCAGTGACTGTGAAGGTGCAGGCGATTTGTTTCGCGTAAGTACCTTAGACTTACTGAATTTACCAAAAAAGGATGATGGCTCTATTGATTTCAGTGAAGACTTTTTTGGCAAAGAAACTTACTTAACCGTTTCTGGCCAATTAAATGCGGAAACCTATGCTTGTGCACTTAGTAAAGTGTACACCTTCGGCCCTACCTTCCGCGCCGAGAACTCACATACCCAGCGTCATCTAGCTGAGTTTTGGATGGTTGAACCTGAACTGGCTTTTGCTGATTTAAATGATGTCGCACAGTTGGCTGAAGATTTCTTAAAGTTTTTAGTGAAACAGGTCTTAGAGAACAATCGCGACGACATGAATTTCTTCGATCAGTTTGTTGATAAAGGCTGTATTAAACGTTTAGAAACTTTGCTTGAAGACTCTTTTATTCACGTTGATTATGCTGAAGCGTTAGAAATACTTGAAAAAGCCGATATTAAATTTGATTATCCTGTTAAATGGGGATTAGATCTACAAACAGAGCACGAACGCTATTTAACTGAGCAATATTTCAAGAAGCCGATTGTGGTAAAAAACTACCCTGAAGAAATTAAACCATTTTATATGCGACTTAATGATGACGGTAAAACCGTTGCTGCTATGGATGTTTTGGTTCCAGGTATTGGTGAAATTATGGGTGGCTCACAACGTGAAGAACGACTTGATTATTTGCTTAACCGAATGCAAGCACATGGCCTGAACGAAGGTGAATATAAATGGTATACCGATTTACGCCGCTATGGCACAGTACCTCATGCCGGCTTTGGTGCGGGATTCGAACGGTTGATTAGTTATGTAACCGGTCTATCAAATGTCCGTGATGTGATTGCATTTCCACGAACACCCGGCTCTATTAAATTCTAAAAGCATTTACTTTAAGCCAACAAAAAGCCCGGCAATTGTTAACCGGGCTTTTTTGTCTGTGCTATTAAGTATATTATTTGTAAACTTGATAAAAAATATCCTTAAGATTCTTCCTGCTCCACTTTATCCCAAGAGTCACGCATACTGACAACCTGATTATAAACAGGCAAATCTGTTTCATGGCTTTTATCACGTTTAAAATAAGCATTCCGTTCAAACTGATAAACCGCTTCATCGTCTAAATCAACAATACCGGGTTCAATTAAGGCAGTTCGTAGTATTGTTAGGGAATCTGGGTTAACAACAGTCAAGAAATCATCCAAAGCAGCCGGATTGGGGTGATTGAATAAACGATCATACAATCTGACCTCAATGGCTTCAGCATGGGCTGCTGAAATCCAATGAATGGTGCCTTTAACCTTACGGCCATCAGCAGTACCACCCCGACTTTCGGGGTCATAGGTGCAACGCAATTCAATTACTTCACCTTGCTCATTTTTAATGGCTTTTTGACAGGTGATGTAATAGGCATGCCGCAATCGAACCTCACGACCTTCGGTTAAACGGAAAAACTTACGATTGGCATTTTCTTGGTAATCACTACGCTCTATGTAGATTTCTCGGCTAAAAGGAATTTCGCGACTGCCATAACTT
>CAJDWB010000028.1_pt1 | contig 9812 bp, 13 predicted proteins | sample 7391501 | NCBI WGS metagenome assembly CAJDWB01 (sample SAMEA7055733, study PRJEB34461) | soil metagenome | biome: terrestrial ecosystem; feature: Peninsula; material: soil | place: Antarctica | collected 2016 | reverse complement strand
CTGACCACAGCCGTAGATCTGAATAAATTCATGAGATTAAATGGTGGGGGCGTTGACTATTCATGAAAAGAGTGGGAAAATGCGTCGTTTTTTGAAATTCTTATAATTAAGGAGCATCGTTTTGGCCAATACAGCATCTGCAAGAAAACGCATCCGACAAGCGACCCAAAGTCGCCAGCATAACATGGGCCTGCGTTCTAAAGCACGCACCAAAATTAAAAATGTGATATCTGCCATTGAAAAAGGTGATAAAGAGCAAGCGCAAAAATTATACAACGAGATGGTTCCGGTTGTAGACAATATTGCCCGTAAAGGCTTGTATCATAAAAATAAAATTGCACGTCATAAAAGTCGATTAAATGCAAAAATTAAAGCCATGGCATAAAGCCGGTTTCAGTACATAAACAAACTAAAAACTCAGATTAGTGGAATCGCTAACCTGAGTTTTTTATGCCATCAATAAAATGCCATACCATAAAGCGACACTAATAAAATTAAATCGTAGTAAATAGTGCAAATTAGTTAAAAAATTAATCCTAATATCTATGTATATAAAATATTCTTATCACAAATAGCTGGAAATTGACAATTTTCGTCAGTTATAAGCTGTTTTTTGTGAAATTCATCACGCTTACACAGAATCTCTATGGTAGAATTAACACAGGTATAAACTTTAACACGGCATAAAAATTATGAGCATCGAAAAAGAAAAAGTCTCCGTTAAATTCCTTAAAATCGGTATGTATGTTTGTAAATTGGATTGTTCATGGTTGGACACACCTTTCCCTTTTCAGGGTTTTTACATTCGTAGTAATAACGAAATTAATGATTTGAAAGCCTTTTGTGAACATGTTTACATTGATGTTGTTAAAGGTAAATCACTAGTGGCAGAATCAGCCATTTCCAAGCCATCTCCACTGCTACGAAAACAAGACAAGAGCCACAAGTATCGAAGTAACACCCAACCTTTAGTTATAAGACACGACTATTACACTTCTCAGTTAAAACCAATTAAGAGTGAATTTAGTCGCGCCCACACTTTAATGGTTGATTTAGGTAGTGCGATTGAAGAAACCAGTTTTAATCTACGTGTGGGCAAACGTCTCGATATCAAAAAGACTAAACAAATTGCTTCACAAGTGGTTAATTCGGTCATCAGAAACCCAAACACCTTAGTCTGGCTAACTCAGTTGAAGGAAAAAGGCCAGTATGTATATGGACATTCGCTTCGTTCGGCTATTTTAGCGGCCGTCTTTGGTCGTCATTTAGGCCTTATTGAAGACAAACTTGAAACACTGGTTACCGGCGTTTTATTAGCTGATATTGGTAAAACCAAAATCAGTCGTAAACTACTTAACAAAGCAGACGTTTACACTGAAAGTGAACGCAAAATCATAGAGTCTCATGTGGAATTAGGCGTTGAGCTGTTGGCTTCTGACAACAGCATTAATCATGACATTCTAACTATTGCCGAAACACATCACGAGCGTTTTGATGGTAGCGGTTATCCTTACGGTTTGGTTGGGGACGAAATTCCAGCTTTAGGTCAAATTGCTGCTATAGTTGATACATTTGATGCTATGACCAGTAAGAAACCCTACGGTAAAGTATATTCGTCTTCTCAAGCCATGGAATGGTTATTTAAACAAAAAAATAAATTATTTAGTGCTCAGCTGGTTGATGAGTTTATTCAAGCCATTGGTCTATATCCGGCCGGGTCCTTAGTACAACTATCAGATGGTTCAATCGGCTTGGTATTATCTCACAATAAGCAAAAACGTTTAAAACCTGAAATTTTACTCATTAAAAACAACCAACATATAACTTTAGAAAAACCACGATTCATTAATTTATCGAAAAAACCACCGTTTTCCAATAAAGAGCGCCCTTGTATCACTGGTGCTTTAAAAGCCGACGAAATACAGGTTGACGTTAACCTTATATTAAACGGTTTCAACAGCCGAAACGTGGTCCAGAAATTGTTCGCTTAAAATACAAACAAAGTTTTACCCTTAAAATCTTGCTATAATTAACTTTTTAGCAAGATTTTTTTTATGGAAAACTATTTAAAATTTGCGCGCCATATTATTGACAATGGGGACCGCAAGGACGATCGCACTGGCACCGGAACAGTCAGTATTTTTGGCTATCAAATGCGTTTTGACTTAAATGCCGGATTCCCTTTACTGACCACCAAAAAACTTCACTTAAAATCGATTCTTTATGAATTATTGTGGTTTTTAAGGGGCGAAACCAATATTAAATATTTAACTGATCATGGCGTTGGGATTTGGAATGAATGGGCTGATGAAAACGGCGATCTTGGACCTGTCTACGGTCATCAGTGGCGCTCATGGCCAACCCCTGATGGTCAATCAATTGATCAAATTAGTTTACTGGTCGAACAACTTAAAAACAATCCCGATTCACGACGACATATTGTCAGCGCCTGGAATGTAGCTGATGTAAACGATATGGCATTACCACCTTGTCATTGTTTATTTCAGTTTTATATAAATAACGGCCGTTTGTCTTGTCAACTGTACCAACGCAGCGCCGATGTGTTTTTAGGCGTACCATTTAATATCGCCTCATATGCATTATTAACTCATATGGTGGCGCAGGTTTGTGGATTACAAGTGGGTGATTTTGTTCATACTTTTGGTGATGCCCATATTTATGTCAATCACTTGGAACAAATTCAACAGCAATTACAACGTACGCCCTACTCGTTGCCTCAGCTAAAGATAAATTCTGATGTACAAGATATTTTTTCTTTTGAATACAATGACTTTGAACTTCTTGATTACCAAGCTCACCCACATATAAAAGGCAAGGTGGCGGTATGAATTTAACTTTAGTGGCAGCCATCGATAAAAATCTTTTAATTGGTAAAGATAATAACCTGCCTTGGTATTTACCGGCAGACCTTAAAATCTTCAAGAAAAATACTTTAAATAAAGATATTTTAATGGGTCGTAAAACCTGTGAGTCACTTAAAAGACCTTTACCTAAGCGAACTAACTGGGTACTGACACGTCAAGAAAACTTTGAACAACCAGGCTTTTTGACTCTCCATGATTGGCGTGAGCTACCTAATGATCAAGAAATTATGGTTATTGGTGGTGCCGTAATTTTTGAGTTGTTGTTACCCTATGCTAATAAAATGATATTAACGCATATTGATGAGGCATTTATTGGAGATACTTATTTCCCCAAACCCAACTGGGATGAATGGACCGTAACCGATTGTGAATCACATCCTGTAGATGAAACTAATCCACACTACTCTTTTAAGGTTATTACTTATTATCGAGATTAATTAGCGTCAAGTTCACGATGCAAAAGCATATTATTGATATCTTGTTGCTCTAAATAGCCATGCAACGCCTCCGCTAGGTATACAGAGCGATGACGACCACCGGTACAACCGATAGCAACTGTAATGTAGCTACGATCATTAACCTCAAATTTCTTAATCCATTTTTTAGCAAATAAACATAAATCCTTTAAATAGTCCGCCACTAATGGCTGTTGATTAAAGAACTCAACTATTTGTGGGTCTTGACCCGAATATTGACGTAAATCTTTTTCCCAGTAGGGGTTTGGTAAACAGCGAGCATCAAATACAAAGTCAGCATCAAATGGAACACCACGTTTAAAAGCAAATGACTTAATAATAACCGCCACATGTCGGTTTGATTGATTCATAATTTGCCAAATATGCTGTTTTAACTGCTGTACTTTTAGTTGAGTAGTATCAATCACTAAATCAGCAATTTCCTTAACCGGTGCCATTAATTGTTCCTCTAAACGAATGGCTTCCGTTAAAGAGTGTTTTTGTTGAGCAGTTGATAAAGGATGACGACGACGTGTTTCGTTATAACGACTGTGTAATATTTTTTCTGTTGCCGATAAGAATATAATCCGAACATGCAAATTATGGGCTTTCAAGGCTTTAACTAAAGTTTCAAACTGTTCTAGCTGTTGCTGCTGACTGCGAATATCAATACCCACACAAACTTTAGGATAAAAAGCCACATCTTCAATGATATGTTGGGCAAAATCAGACAGCATATTCACCGGCAAATTATCGACACAGTAGAACTCCATATCTTCTAAGGAGCGCAAAACAATGGTTTTACCGGACCCGGATAGACCGGTGATGATAACTAACTGTTGCATGTTTCAAAAGCCTCCAAAATAATCTCCATAATTTGATGTTTTTCCTCTAGTTGTATTAGTTTTTCATACAAAACATGCTGGCGAAATAAATTAGCTGTTTCCTTTAACAACCTTTGGTGTTCAGGTTTTGTTGTTTCAGGAAAGGCCATACCAACAATAATACTAACCGGTTGATTATCTACAGCATCATAATCTGCAGGTTGTGACAGTTTAATTAAACAGACGCGAATATCACCCGGCTCTAAGCATTTGCCGTGAGGGATTGCTGTACCAGTTCCCAAAGAAGTATTTCCCAGTTTCTCACGAGCCAGTAAACTATGATAAATGGTTAAGCCTTCGGATTTAGAAAGCCCCATTAATTGACCAACTTGCTCAAACAGTCTTTTTTTACTGATAAAATGATAATTTATCAGCATGCTGTCTTCTTCCAATAAATCAATAAATTTCATTTATTTAATAAAAATGGCCTAACCCAAAAGTTAAGCCATTATCTCACACTATGGTATCGGGTTAGTATTGTGTTCGATTAATCGTCAAAGCTTCGTTGTTATTATGGTTATTAAGCTTGCTTTTGTGACGCCTTATTTGTTTGTCCAATTTGTCTACCATCGCATCAATAGACTTATAAAGATGGTCTTCCGTGGATTCAGCAAAGAAATCTTTGCCACCAATATGTACGGTGGCCTCTGACTTATGTCTAATTTTTTCTACGTTGAGCATGACATGAATGCTAAGCACTTGGTCAGAATGCCTTTTGATACGTTCAAATTTTGTTTCAATATAATCTTTTATGGGCTCAGTCACTTCAAGTTGTTGACCTGTAATATTTATCTGCATATTGAATACCTCTGCTAATTAATTAGGCGAAAAAAATAAGTCAAGCGCAACATCCACTCGTGTTTTATAACAGACAGATTAGTGGAGTCAATTGGGATGTACTTGACAGGAAAGATAAGGAAGGTTTTTACACAGACGACAAATAGCTCATAAAGTCTGTTGGTCATTTTCAGTGGGGCATAATTGTTTTTAATTTTTTCGACCTCCTTATTACCATTAATATACCGAAATAAAATGATAATTACAATGTTCAGTTACAGTCATTACCTAGTTTTAGTTTTTAAAAAAGTCTCTTCACAAGGTAAAATCTTGACCTAAATAAACCTCTCTTACTTCTTGATTGCTGATAATTTGTTCCGGTTTGCCTTCAGTCAACATTTTACCGGCATTTAAAATATAAGCACGATCACAAATTCCCAAGGTTTCTCTAACATTATGGTCTGTTATCAATATACCGATACCTTTACTTTTCAAATGATAAACAATTTTCTGGATATCAATCACTGAAACTGGATCAACGCCGGCAAAAGGTTCGTCCAATAAAATATATTTGGGTTCCATGGCTAAAGAACGGGCAATTTCCACCCGTCGTCGTTCCCCGCCGGATAAGCTAATACCTAATTGGTTCTTAACGTGCTCCACATTTAACTCTTCCAGCAATTCCATACAACGATTTTCGCGTTGCTCGTTATTTAAATCTTTACGCAGTTGCAAAACAGCTAACAGGTTTTCTTGAACAGTCAATTTACGAAAAATAGACGCTTCCTGCGGCAGATAACCAACCCCTAAATGAGCCCGTTGGTGCATACCATAGGTTGTGGCATCCACACCATCGATTAAGATACGGCCTTTATCAGCATCGATGAGGCCGACAATCATATAAAAACAGGTGGTTTTACCGGCGCCATTGGGACCCAATAATCCAACCACTTCACCTTGTTTTAAAGTAAGAGATACGCCATCAATAATAGTGCGTTTATTATAGCTTTTAACTATATTTTCAGCTTTAATCATTGCTGGGATCTATCTCTAAACGAAACGGCTGGCTATCTTCACCCACAGCTTTTAGCTCCTGGGTTTGTAAGTTGAACTCCATAGCTTTTCCAGTACTTATACCCATGTTATTTTTAATTACAACATCACCAGTTAAAATAGCTATTTCAGTGATATATAAAAAATTAATTTCGTTAGCACTGATATGCATAATAGATTGGTCATCCATTGTTTGTTGCATATGCACCGGTCGCCCTTTCATTAAAACAGTTTCAATTTGATTATCTTTGTGCGTTATCAGGCCATAATCTGCTTCAATTAATAGACTGCCCTGCTTAATCACCATACCATTAGGGCATTCGGTTTGACCTACTTTAATTTTACTGACACAACCGGAACCTTCCAGAATTATTTTTTGTTGACGATCACTTTCCAAGGCTACAACAGTGGTGCTAAACACCAACACCAACAAAACAATAACCGAGACTTTATAAACGGGGTTGATATTCTGCATAAACATTATCCATTATCTCAATAATCTGAGTATTTAAAAATATTCTGGCACCGATACCTTGCATGTGAATACCTGGTTGCCGCATTTTAATGACAGCTTCTGTGGTCGCAAGTTCTGCGGCTAAATCGACCGTCATGCCAGAGGTCTGTAACTCGATGGATTGTTCACCCAGTGATTGAATGGTTACATCCTCAGGGAAAAAAAGATGATCCTCAAGCCGAGTATATTCGGCCACCGGTGAACTAAAATACCAGTTTCCGGAATCGGCATACACAGTCACCCTCGGCTGCTCGATAACAGTCACTTCACTGTCCACATAATGAATTAAACTCGGTGATCTTAAGGTGCTGCTGATGTGGCCGGTTTCATCAGTGGTATTCATCGTTACATCAGTCAAAGCATAGCCTTTGGTGAATGCTTCATAAACAATGCCATCGGGCGTGCCCAATAAACCGTCATAAATAGCATAACTTAACACCGCAATGGCAATCCAAACAATCAGTTGTGTAGATTTAAAATTCATTACTGCTGGTTCGGCTTAAAGCTGTAGTCAATAATGCCATCTTGGGTTTTAAGCAGGACATCACAAACTATTCTGGCGGCGGCATCACCACCATTTTTATTCAAAATCCAACAAGCCTTTTCCAAGACCATATGATGGGCATCAGCAACTGCTACCGATAAACCGCATTTTTCCATAATCGGAATATCAATTATATCATCACCAACAAAAGCCACTTCATCATCAGTTATTTGTAGTGCTGCTTTCAGGTTTTCATAGGTTTCTAACTTATTCATTCGCCCTTGATAAACATGATTAACACCCAGAGAACGCATTCTATCGGCAACAATCACTGAAGTACGGCCAGTAATAACAGCCACTTCAATTTTGTTTTTTAATAATAGTGTAATACCTAAACCATCTTTGACATTAAATTTTTTTATCTCGCGACCATCATCGGTGAAATATAAGCCACCATCAGTCAGTACACCATCTACATCGAATATAACCAGTTTAATTTTTTTTGCTTTTTCTTTAATTTCTGTGGGTATTGTTTGAAAATACTGAGACATTAAACCACTCCGGCACGTAATAAATCGTGAATATTAAGGGCACCAACCAAACGACGATTCTTATCAACAACCAACAATGAATGAATTTTATGGCGTTCCATCAATTGTGCTGCCTCCACCGCCATTTTATCATCATCAATAGTGATTGGGTTTTTGGTCATAAAATCCTTAACCTTGTGATCTTTAAAGTTATCGATTGTTTGTAAGGTACGACGTAAGTCACCATCTGTATAAACACCAAGTACGTATTGGTTGTCGTCAATAATGGCCACCATTCCCAAAGCTTTTTCAGTCATAACTAATAAAGCTTCACTGAATTGAGTTTCTTCCTTAACCGCTGGTAGATCATCACCACCACGCATAATATCAGAAATACCTAACAATAAGCGCTTACCCAATGAACCGGCCGGATGTGAGCGGGCAAAGTCTTCCTTAGTAAAGCCCCGTAATTCCAATAAAGTAATCGCCAACGCATCACCCATCACTAAAGTAGCGGTGGTACTGGCGGTCGGAGCCAAACCCAGAGGACAGGCTTCTTCATTAACCGAAACATCAATATGCACTTCAGAATTTTTAGCCAAAGTAGACTGTAGTTTACCGGTCATGGATATCAAAGGAATACCCATACGCTTAAGCACTGGTAGAATTGTTAACACTTCTTGGGTTTCACCGGAATTAGATAGAGCCAAGACCACATCGTTGGCTGTAATCATGCCCAAATCACCATGACTTGCCTCACCTGGGTGTACAAAAAAAGCTGGAGTACCGGTAGAGGCTAAGGTAGCAGAAATTTTATCGGCAATATGGCCTGATTTACCCATACCGATAACTATCACATGACCCGTGCAGTTAAGAATTAGTTCAACTGCTGCAACTAACCCATCACCAATACGTTGTTCGAGATCTTTAATGGCATTGTACTCAATGGCAAACACACGCTGTGCCCGAGCAATGGCTTCCTGCGGATCAATTGTTCTTTTCATGTAGTCTTACTCACAAATACCCAAACCATATAAGCCACATATAGTAACACCAAAACAAAGCCAATAAGACGTGAGATAAAACGATCTCTTAGGACAAAGTACACCGATACTACAAATAGAAATACAGTCAAGATAACCATGAACATAAAATCAAACATCAAAAACCGCTGAGAAAACTCAAAAGACCTAATCACACCGGAAATACCAAGCACACCTAAAATATTAAAAATGTTGGATCCAACAATATTACCGATGGCTAAATCATATTCATTTTTTCTGGCGCTAGCGATAATGGCCGCTAACTCTGGTAACGAGGTACCTAAGGCCACAATGGTCAAACCAATAACCAAATCAGAAACACCAAAATACTGTGCTATATCGATGGCGCCAATAATCATTAATTGTGAAGCCAAGGGCAACACAATAATACCAAAAATCAGAAATAACACGGCATGTGATAATTTAATACTGAGGTCATATTCGGTTTCAACCTCTTCACTGTAACTGTCATTGGATTGCTTTAAGCCAAAATAACTCAACAGCAAGGTAACTAATAACATAGCAACCAACAGAATAACACCATCAGAAAAAGTCAATTTTAAATCGAGCAGCAAAATTAGTGCCAATAAACAGGTTAAAAGTAATATCGGCATTTCACGCTTAATAACGACTGACTTTACTTGCATTGGCACAATCAGTAAACCAACACCTAAAACCAATGCTATGTTGGTTATATTAGAACCTATGGCATTACCCATGGCCAAACCGGAATCCCCCCTAAAGGAAGCGATAGCGGATACCACCATTTCCGGAGCGGAGGTACCAAAACCCACCACAATAAGACCAACCAGCATGCTAGAAACACCTAAGTGTTTCGCTAAAGCCGCCGCACCAATAATAAACTTATCGGCAGCAACAATGAGTAAGATGAGACCAACGACCAGGTAACTCACAGATATCAGCATATAATTTATATTCCTTCGATAAGTACAGTTACTTTAAATAATGCACTAGATGTCTTTATAAAGCGGTCATTATAAAAGATAATGCGCTATCTCGAAACAAACAATTAAATAACATGCAGCCAAAAGAGATTGAACAATCGATCAAACAAGCTATTGAATGCGACTATGTTCACGTCCACAGTGATGATCTGAGGCACTATGCCGCGATCGTCGTTTCATCTGTATTTTCCGGATTAAGCAAAATCAAAAGACACCAACATG
>CAJDWB010000027.1_pt2 | contig 9865 bp, 7 predicted proteins | sample 7391501 | NCBI WGS metagenome assembly CAJDWB01 (sample SAMEA7055733, study PRJEB34461) | soil metagenome | biome: terrestrial ecosystem; feature: Peninsula; material: soil | place: Antarctica | collected 2016 | reverse complement strand
TCAAAAAGCCTCTGAGGAAGCCATTAAACAAGGTGTAACACTTGCTAGTACATTGGCAATGGTCGCTAGCTTTAGACAAAAAGATGAACGCACTCCTATTGTTTTAATGGGCTATCTCAATCCCGTAGAATGCATGGGATATGATAAATTCATTAGTAAAGCAGCTGTTGCTGGTGTTAATGCAGTGTTGCTGGTAGACAGTCCGCCGGAAGAATCGCATGATTTACAAATTACTTTAAAGAAACATGGGCTGCAACAAATATTCTTAGTGGCACCCACCACTTCAGAATCCCGTAAAAAATTTATTTGTGACCAAGCGGCCGGCTTTATTTACTATGTGGCGCTCAAGGGCGTGACCGGTGCGGCTGATTTAAATCCAGATACAGTTAACGCAGAAATTAAAGCACTTAAAAAGTTGACTGATTTACCCATTGCTGTTGGCTTTGGTGTTAAAGATAAAAAATCTGCCGTAGCTGTGGCTCAGCAGGCTGATGCGGTGGTTATTGGTAGTGCTCTTATGTCGGTATTAGCTGATTGTCAGGACAGCGAAACTGCAGTCGCTCTGGTAACTGACTTTATCCGACCTATCCGTACGGCCTTGGATTCGTTATAATGCTTACTTCATTTCAGTTAGAAAAAATAGCAGGAGTTAACTTAGCATGAGCTGGTTTCAGAAAATCATGTCGTCAAGAATTAGAACCGAAGGGGGTAATAAAAAACAAAATATCCCTGAAGGTTTGTGGGCTAAATGCAGCAAGTGCCAAGCGGTCCTCTATCAGCCGGAAACTGAAAAACAGGGCAAGGTTTGTCCTAAATGTGGTCATCATGAAGGCCTAAGTGGGCGCGAACGTTTGGCTTATTTCTTGGATGACAGTGATTGGCTGGAAATTGGTACCAATGTTAAACCGCTAGACCCATTAAAATTCAAAGACACAAAAAGATACAAAGAACGTATCGTCGCAACCCAAAAAAAGACCGGTGAGAATGATGCCTTGGTGGCTGTTCAAGGTAAACTCAAAGGTCGAGACGTAGTGGTAACCGCATTTGATTTTAAATTTATGGGAGGCTCCATGGGTTCGGTAGTTGGTGAAAAATTTGTACGAGCAGCTCACCATGCTTTGGAAAATCGTCTGCCATTCATTAACTTCTCTGCATCCGGTGGCGCACGTATGCAGGAGTCTTTATTTTCACTTTTACAAATGTCCAAGACAGCGGCGGCACTTAGTAAGTTAAAGCAAGCCGGCATTCCTTATATTTCGGTATTAACCAATCCGACCACAGGTGGTGTTTCTGCTTCGTTGGCAATGTTGGGAGACATCAATATCGCTGAACCTAATGCTTTAATTTGTTTTGCCGGTCCCCGTGTTATTGAACAAACGGTGCGTGAAACTTTGCCTGAAGGTTTTCAACGTAGTGAATTTTTATTAGAACATGGCGCCTTGGACATGATTGTCAATCGCCATCATATGGGTGATAAAATTCATCAACTACTGGCACTCTTACTGCCTGAGCAAGAAGAAATAAAAACGCATAAAACTGAAACAGCTGCCATCGAGCCTGATGAAGTAATCACTGCCGATGACCGCCGTGAAAACCCTTAACCAATGGCTTGATTCACTCAATCAATATAAAATTGATCTGGGCTTATCCCGCATTACGCAGGTTTTATCGCGTGCACCTTTTAGTGACATTAAGCAGCCGATTATTACGGTTGCAGGTACCAATGGCAAAGGCTCAACAGTAACCGCCACCACTACCTTATTACGGCAAAAGAATTTACGTGTTGGCAGCTTTACTTCACCACATATTTTTCGCTATAACGAACGTATTCAAATTAATGGGCAACCTGCCACTGACAGTGAAATTGTGCTGGCCTTTGAGGCCATCAATCAGGCCCGTGGTGATATTGAACTGAGTTATTTTGAATATGCTTTGTTAGCGGCTTTGTTGATTTTTCATCAGCATAAGGTTGATTACATGGTATTGGAAGTCGGTTTAGGCGGGCGTTTGGATGCGGTTAATGCTTTGTCTTCGGTCGTAGCTATAATTACTTCTGTTGATTTAGACCATTGTCATTGGTTAGGTGAGGATATCGAGACCATTGCTGCAGAAAAAGCCGCTATTATGCGTTCAGGCTGTCCCATTATTTACGGAGATGCCAATTGTCCTCAAGCCATCGTACATAGGGCAGAAGAACATCAGGCTGAGTTATTGCAGTGGCAGAAACACTATCAAACCAGCATCATTAATGACAGTTTCTCATATCATTTTCGGGAAGTTCAGTTTACGGGTTTACCTAAGCCGGCTATACCCGGGGATTTTCAGGTTCTGAATTTTTCAGCTGCCCTGACAGCTTTGCTAAGTTTAGGATTAGAATTTAGCCAACATGAAGTAAATTCAGCATTAAATCTAATACAATTACCTGGTCGCATTCAAAAGATTCAAGACAATCCCCAAGTTATTGTTGATGTGGCTCATAATCGCCAATCAGTGAAAGCACTGGCTGTTTGGTTGCATGACAATCCGATTAATGGTCGTACTCGTGCGGTATTTTCTGTTTTAGAGGATAAACAAGCTGAAAGTTGGTTGCAACATATAACATCGGAAATTGACCACTGGTTTATTTTTCAATTAGGTTTAGAACGAGCCACAGAACTTAATACACTGAAAATGCATATTGCCAATCATAACGGCCTTATTTCAGCTTTTTCCAGCGGCAAAGATGCCTATGAAAAAGCCATAAATGCCAGTGATTCAAACGACCGTCTTATCGTATTTGGTTCATTCCATGTGCTCGATGAAGTGTTTCATAACACTCAAAGCCTAAGCTTTATCTCTTCATAAAACTCGGTTTGTAACCGGAATATACCGACCACCCAAACATATAAAATATTTACTAAATATCTGGTGTCCGGAAGTATTTTTATAATCAAATCCAATCGAATCAATAAGTGCCGTTCCGTATTAGATTTTAAAATACGGAACGGCAATTCTAAACTAGATTAACCTTAAGGTTTATCAGCAGGTTCAGTTTTTGAATCGGCCTGGGCCTGCTCAACTTGGGCTTTGGCTTGTCTTGGCTTTCTAGACGCAGCCGGTTTTTTGTTTGCTTGCTTAGTATCACTTTTATCGTCTTTTGGTTTATCGTCCACCGCTTTGTTTTGGGGGGTCTTGTCACTAGCCGGCTTTTTATTAGTAGGCTTCTTTGCTACCGGTTTAGCTTTAACAGGTTTATCTTCAGTCGGTTTATCCTGAGACGTTTTGGCTTGAGCCGGTTTATCTTGAGATGGTTTACCTTCAGCTGATTTATCCTGAGATGGCTTGTCTTGGGACGATTTATTTTGTTGCACGGAAGCTTGCTTGGCTTTTTCTTCTTTAATTTGCGCACCGGAAGGCACAATTGGTTCTTTTTTAGCTACCAAATCGGCGACACTACCTAACGGTCGGGTCATTCTGGTGGCTGTGATGCTGGCCTCTTTCGGTTTTTGATTTTTAGCATTGTTAGTCTGAGAATCATTTATGTCTGAAGACTTAGTTGCCGTTTGTTTTTGGTCAACGGTTTGCTGACTTGACTGCTGCTGAGGCTGCTGTTTAGGTCGTTGTTGTCTAGTTCGCTGCTGTTTAGGCTGCTGCTGTTTAGGCTGCTGCTGTTGAGGCTGCTGCTGTTGAGGCTGCTGTTGTTGAGGCTGCTGTTGTTTAGGCTGCTGTTGACTCACTTGTTTTTGCCCGTTTTGTTTCTGATCATCTGGTTTATGTTTTGAATCATTCGCATATTTTTTATTACGATCATACTTACTGCGAGATGAACTTTGGCGACCTGTGCGTTTTTTTGGTTCATCCTTGCTGGTAAATAAAGATTTAAACCAAGAAGTGACCAGTAGTTTAATAGAACGTTTTGGTGCCTGGACATTGGGCTTAATCATCTGTAAGGCTGCGTGTTCTTTCTGTGGTGTTGGTGGATCTAAATCCAATGGTTTTTGACAGTCTGACGGTTCAACTAACTTAATACTATCAATATCAATACTTGATTCGCTGATATTTAAACGTTGTACATGAAAGTTAGGTGCGCTTAAGTTTTCATTGGAAATAACGTTTAACATGACATTGTGGCGTTTTTCCATATCCGACAGTTCAGTACGTTTTTCATTGAGAATCTTGTTACTGATTTCAGCAGGAACCTGGATGATTACGCGGCCGGTTTTAGGCTTAATCATTTCTTCTTCAGTTAAACGAATGATAGAAATAATCAGCGATTCCATACTGCGAATAGCACCATAGCCTGCACAAGTTGGGCAGGTGATCTGGCTGGAGTCTGCTATCGATGAACGCAACCGTTGTCGAGACATCTCTAATAAGCCGAATTTAGAAATTCGACCCACTTGAACTCGAGCGCGATCAATTTCAACAGCATCTCGTAAGCGGTTTTCTACTTGGCGCTGGTTTTTATGCAAACGCATGTCGATAAAATCAATTACCACCAAACCGCCTAAATCGCGAATTCTTAATTGTCTGGCAATTTCGTCTGCGGCTTCTAAGTTGGTATTGAGAGCGGTGGTTTCAACGTCAGCACCTTTAGTGGCTCTGGCAGAGTTAATGTCGATGCTCAATAATGCTTCTGTATGGTCAATAACCAATGAACCGCCGGATGGCAGTTTAACTTCACGCTCAAAAGCGGATTGAATTTGGCGTTCTATCTGATAGCGCGAAAATAATGGTGTTGTGTCATTGTAATAGGATAGTTTTTTCAAATTATGCGGCATCACTTGCTGCATAAATTCTCGGGCTTTTTCGTAGGCTTGGCGATCATCAATCAGAATTTCACCAATACTGGGCTGTAAATAATCTCGCAATGCACGGATAAACAGATCACTTTCTTGATAGATAAAAAATGGTGCATTCTGCTGATCATAAGTTTTTTCAATAGCTTCCCAAACTTGTTGCAGATAGTTAAAGTCCCATTGTAACTCCTCAAAGCTGCGGCCTAATCCTGCGGTACGAATAATGATACCATCAGCTTCAGGTATATTTAATCGCTTTAAAATATCTTGTAATTGTGATCGTTGTTCACCATGAATTTGCCGTGAAATACCACCGGCTCTTGAGTTGTTTGGCATATAAACCAAATATCGTCCAGCTAACGATATATAGGTGCTTAAAGCTGCGCCTTTGTTGCCACGCTCTTCTTTATTGACCTGGACAATAATTTCATCGCCTTCATTCAGGGCTTTATTAATGGGTAGCCGACCTTGGCCTTTGGGGGATTGTTTGCAATAAAAGGGGTTGATTTCCTTATAAGGTAAGAAACCATGTCTTTCCGAGCCATAGTTAACAAAACAAGCTTCTAAGGAAGGTTCTATACGGGTTATCCTGGCCTTGTAAATATTACCTTTTTTACGATAATGACCGGCCGAGTCAATATCTAAATCATATAGTTTCTGTCCATCTGCAATGGCCACCCGAATTTCATCGGCGTGGGTTGCATTTATTAGCATTCTTTTCATCGTGATTCCTTTGGTTTAAGGAACGATGAACCGCTCAGGTCGGCTTAATTTTTTAACAAGAAATTCAGGCTTTTATGTTGCCCTTTTACTTGTATTTGTTTCGATGTCGCAAATACAAAAAAACCACCAAATGTGGGTTGTCAAAGCCTAATACTTTAAAGATAAGCTTTGTTTGTATTCACTCGCGCTGTTATTATCGCTAATCGTCAATGTTTAGTTGAAAAACGGTGTTTTTTCCGTTTCATATATTTTAATTAAGACTGAGCTGGTGTCGTTCCATTCAGTTTAGCCCATCAACTCTCCAGTGATAATGTGTTCCTATATATTAGTTTCCATGGAACGGGCATGTTAAAATTGTATCTTTTAGCCTGATTAAAGGCTGTGAAATATCGTCCGATTATTTTTCTAACCTCGGATTGGCGGCGATTTTAACATTAAATCAATGATATTACTTATAATTTTTAATTAAAAAAATGAAGTTTCCCTTTATTTATGCCTAATAAACCCATCTATATTGTTGACAGCCATTCAGATTTACAGCGGCTTGATAATTTTTTATTAAAAAAATGCAAACAGTCCGGCAAAAGTGAGCTGTATAAACTGATTCGCAAAGGTCAGGTACGGGTTAATGGCAAGCGCTGCCAGCCCCTAATTAAACTTCAAGTTGGCGATGCGGTGAGGGTACCGCCTTTTTTGTTTTTTGAGCAAGAGCCTAAAGTAATAGTTACTGACCGAGAGGTGATTAAACATATGCAGCAATGCATTATTGCTGAGAATAAAGACTATCTAGTTATCAATAAACCCCCAGGGATGGCGGTTCATATCGGTACCGGCCATGACTATGGTGTTATTGATGTACTGAAGGCCATTGATAAATATGCTGATATTCAATTGGCGCACCGCTTAGATGCAGACACCAGTGGCTGTTTATTAATGGCAAAAAATAAACCGGCCTTGTTACATTTTCAAGCGCAATTAAAAAACCGTTCAGTGACTAAAACCTATGTCGCTATTTTACAAGGTGAGTTGTCTGCTGATCTCACAGTCAATCAAAATCTCATTAGTGAGCGTATTAATGGTATTAAAACCGCAGTAATAAGTGATCAAGGCAAAATTGCTGAAACCCGTTTTGAGATGACAGAAATCAAAGGGGGATATAGTTATGTGGTCTGTTATCCTGTTACTGGACGGACTCACCAAATAAGAGCCCATGCTGCTTATCTTAATTGTCCAATAGTCGGGGATATTCAGTATGGTGCAAAGCCAGAGCTAAACTTATCCCGTGAATTGTATTTACATGCCCTAACAATTCAGTTTGATGGTGGCGATTTCAGTACGCCCTTGCCGTCGGCGTTCGAAACATTTTGGATGAAGATATAGGCTATTTTGTCCTGATCTTGGTGTGAGTGTGTCGCTTAATCGGTTAAAATGACCTTTTTTATCATTGTCCGGCATGTCAATTTTTAACCACAAACAGTCTTACCCATCAGGCCAGTTGAAATTACTTGAAATCAATTCCGAATTGCTGCGAGGCAATGCCTTAGGAGATCCCAGTCAGCGCAAGGTGTCTGTTTACTTACCCGCCGGTTACGATGAGAACAAAGCCTATCCAGTGATGTATTACTTAGCAGCTTATACTAACAGTGGCCTTGGTGTCACCAGTTGGCGTAATTTTGGAGAATCTATTCCTGAACGCTTGGATAGATTAATAGCAAAAGAGAAAATAGGGCCGGTGGTGATGATTTTTCCGGATTGTTTCACCTCTTTAGGTGGTAACCAGTATTTGGATTCACCAGCAGTTGGCCTGTATGCGAGTCATATTCATGATGAGCTGATACCTTTAGTGGAATCCCAATTAGCAGTTAAAGCTGGCGCAGAACATCGCGCGGTTTTAGGTAAATCTTCAGGTGGCTTTGCTGCCATGCGTTTTGCTATGGATTTTCCAGGGCAGTGGGGATCAATTGCTAATCATTCGGGGGATGCCGGTTTTGATATTTTGTATCGCCGTGATTTTCCCTTGGTAGCCGATGTACTGGCTGATTTTAACGGTGATATTAATAAATTTGTCAAACGGTTTTGGCAAGCTAAAAAAATTATGGGTTCACATATTTTGGCATTAATGCATATATGTTTAGCGGCTACCTATGATCCACAAACGGAAGCTATTCGCTTGCCTTTTGATTTACAAACTTGCGCTTTGGATGAGACTGCTTGGTCAAACTGGTTGGCGCATGATCCGGTAGAGAGAGTGGCCGATAGTTTACTGGGCTTACAAGCTTTAAAGGGCTTGTATATGGATTGCGGATTCCGAGATCAATATTTTATTCATTATGGCATGCGAGAATTGGCTCATCGCCTTGAAAAACATCAAATCAAACATATTTATGAGGAATTCAACGGCACCCATTCGGGCATCGATTATCGTCTGGATGAGTCCTTACCTTTTTTATACGAGAAAATACAATGATTAAAGTCAGTGAAGCCGCCATCAAATTCTTAGGTGGTGTCATTAAAGATCAAGATATCGACGACATGCACTTAAAAGCAGCCATTCAAAATCCCGGTACCCCATCAGCGGATTGCCATTTGAGCTTTTGTGAAAAGCAAGAAGTTCAGGTTGGCTTTGATGAACAATCTTTAGGTGATTTTAATTTGTATGTGGCACATGATGATTTACCTTATCTTGAAGATGCTGAAATTGATTATGAAATTAAAGGTGCCGGCGGCCAACTGAATATCAAAGCACCAAAAATTAAAGGCCAAACACCAAAAGATGATGCGCCTTTATTTGAACAAGTTGCTTATTTTATTGATGCCAAAATTAATCCAATGTTAGCTTCCCATGGTGGTAATGCACGTTTAACAGCGGTAGAAAATGGTAAAGCCTATATTGAGTTTGGTGGTGGTTGTCATGGTTGTGGCATGGCGAAACAGACGCTGTCACAAGGCATGCAAACACAGATTACCAATCAATTTCCTGAAATTACCGAAGTTTGTGATGCTACCGACCACTCAACCGGTGACAATCCTTATTATTAATAGACTTACTAATAAGGGTGTAGTTGTAGATAATTATTTGCAGCAAAATACAATGAATTATGAGTATTTAAATGGAAACAAAAAATAATATTATAGACGTCACTGCTAGCAGCTTTATTAGTGATGTTATTGAGCAGTCAAAGCATAAACCCGTACTGGTGGATTTCTGGGCTGATTGGTGTGAACCCTGTAAAAATCTGATGCCACTGTTACAGCAGTTGGCAGAAAAGTACCCACAAGATTTTATTTTAGCCAAAATTAATGCCGATCAAGAACAGGAATTGGCAATGCAGGTAGGTATTCAAAGTTTGCCGACCGTGGTATTAATAAAAGGTGGCGAAATTGTTGATAGCTTTACCGGACTGAAACCAGTGGGGGAACTGGAGCAGTGGTTACTGCCTTTTTTAGATAACCCGCAAGCGCAAGAAGATGAAGCGATCCCGGTTGAGAATAGTGAAGTTAGCCGTTTAATCACTGAGCAGCAATATGAAGTAGCTTTGGCGCTGTTAGAAGATATGCCAAAAGAAGAAGCAATATGGCAGACCATGGAAGTGCATCTGCTTATGGGTAGTTTCGAAAAAGCCCAACAGTTACTCAATGATATGCCTGAAGAACAACGTAAACTACCGCAAGCGGATTTGATAGCCGCTCGCATTCAGCTTGAGCAGATTGATTTACAAGATCGTGATGATTTGCAGGGTATTAAAACATTGATTAATCAAGGCGCTACTGATCAAGCGGCTGAAAAATTATTAAAGCTATTAGCTGATAACTCCCAAGACGACGCTGTTAAGCAGTTATTGATTCAATCATTCGCCCTCCATGAGGACCGAACTGAGGTTAATCGCTACCGTCGTCGGATGTCATCTTTATTATTCTAAGGAACCAAGCATGATTAAACGTCTTTTAACTTTATCCTTTTTATTAACTTCATGGGCACAGGCCGAAAAGGCTGTGCCGAATATAGCTGATGCCTTTGAAGTGGAACCAGGCATTATTATTTCGTCACAGCCGAACCCTGAAGATATGGAAGTTTTTAAGGAATATGGTATTAGAGCAGTGATTAACTCCAGAACGGATGAAGAAATGGACCTACTGGATTTTAATGAACAAAGGTGGTGGCAGACGGCTGATATTGAATACAGCCAAGTAGCCATCGGCACAACTGAACCCTATTCTGTAGCTAAATTAACCGCTTTTAATGAGGCCATGACAGCTGCACAAAAACAGGCGGGAGACCAACCTATATTATTGCATTGTCGATCCGGGCATCGCTCTAGTCAGTTATATGCTGCTTGGTTGGTTAAGTACAGAAACTATAGTCC
>CAJDWB010000052.1_pt1 | contig 9866 bp, 10 predicted proteins | sample 7391501 | NCBI WGS metagenome assembly CAJDWB01 (sample SAMEA7055733, study PRJEB34461) | soil metagenome | biome: terrestrial ecosystem; feature: Peninsula; material: soil | place: Antarctica | collected 2016 | reverse complement strand
CAATCTGAAAGTAGTATCGTTGGCACCAATGAAGTTGTCAGTTACTTAGAAGCCCGACAGTTAATAGCGCTATCGACCGATAAAACATTAAATAGCTTATGGAGCGACCATCAATTATTACTGCTTAAAATAATGATTGAGGGCAGTACATTTGGTAACAGCAAACATAATAACCGGTATTTCTTTCAAGGTAATCGAGTACAACAGTTAGTTGAACAAGTCAGCTTAAATGCTCAGCAAGATGTTCAATGGGTATTTTTTGCTTGTGATATTGACACCGCCAATGTCAGTATGGATTTAGTTGAGTATGCTCGCTCAGCGATTGCTGTTTTTGATGAACTTAAGGCCCATCACTTAACCAAAGTAAGTACTCGGCAGTTTTTCAGTGATGAGCAACTTAATTATTTTTTTAAACAACAGCAATTTCATTCTGATTTAGCTAAACAAATATTTGAGCAGAAAAAACAATATAACGCACCACTATTAGAAGAAGTTGTTGCCGCTGTTAGGGCTTTACCTGAAACAGCTGATACGGATAGCGTTATACATACTTTTTTTACCACTGCCCAACAAATTTCAACATCATGATGGATTTATTTATCGTTCGCCACGGCCACAGCCCGATGCAAAACAACGACCATGCCCGGCCACTGTCAGAAATTGGCAAGCAACATGCCCGGCAGGCAGGACAGTTTATAGCCCAAAATACGCTACATAAACCAATAATTATTAGCTCTGATGCCATACGCACAAAACAAACCGCCGAACAAATAGCAATAGTATTGGCTGTTAATGAAATCCAAGCTGAAGCAATATACTACGCCGCCAGCGTTGGTCACTGGTGCGATGCCATTAATCATAATAAACAGCGGAAAGCACTGATATTGGTGGGCCACAATCCAACCATTTCCGAATTAAGTCATTATCTCAGTCAGGACTATGGTTTTGCTTTTAAACCGGCCTGCGTTACCCATTTACAACTTAAAATTAATACCGATGGCCTTAGATTGCCGGCTCAGCTTTTAGCCACTTTTAAACCCGATACAAAATAAATCCCATGCAAAATAAAAACAATCCATTATCGGCTATTCCGCCAGTCACCCGTAATATTCTGATAGCCATGGTGGTTATGTATATTTTTCAGGTGATACTCACCCAATCTGGCAATTACTTTATTCCGAAGTATTTCGCTCTTTATCCCATCGGCTCCGACTACTTTTATCCATGGCAATTGATTACCCACAGTTTATTACATGGTAGTTTTATGCACCTGTTTTTTAATGGTTTTGCAATCTGGATGTTCGGCTCACAGATAGAAAATTACTGGGGTGAGAAAAAATACGGTATTTATGTTATTGTTTGTATTATTGGTGCTGGCTTGGCCAATGCCTTACTTAGTAACAGCGCAGCCATTGGTATCTCCGGTGCAGTTTATGGTTTGTTAGTCGCTTATGGCATGATGTGGCCAAACCATACCATTTATTTAGTGATTCCACCGATTCCAATGAAAGCCAAATACTTTGTGCTGATATTTGCCGGCATTGCCCTAATTAGTAGCTTTAATCCTAATAATGACGGCATTGCACACATTGCCCATTTAGGCGGGGCCTTAACAGGCTTTTTAATGATCCAGTATTGGCGTGGAAAACCGCCCTTTAAATGGTAACCAAATGCCAGTTGAAATTAGCGGCGTTTTTTAGCCACCGATTTAATCGTTAAACTCGCTGTTGCAGGCTGATAACCGCTGTCGGTAAATAGTATGTCTAATTCTTTATCATTAAGTTCGCGGTGCTTACCTTGCAGTAAGTTTTTCGGTAAAAACACACCACCATAGCGAACCCGTTTTAAACGACTAACTTGCACACCTTGTGACTCCCATAACCTCCTTACTTCACGATTTCGGCCTTCCATGATGGCCACATAAATCCAATGATTGGCACTTCTTTCCTTATCATCAACAGCCACTTGAATGTCTGTAAAGTTTGCCGGTCCGTCTTCTAGTTCAACACCGTTTAATAACCGTTCGATCATCGCTTCATCTACATCGCCAAATATACGACAAGCATATTCACGATCAATTTGTGCTGAAGGATGTGACATATGATGGGCGAAGTCACCATCAGTAGTAAACAACAACAAACCGGTCGTGTTGATATCTAAGCGGCCAATATTAAGCCACTTCTGACCTTTAATTTGTGGCAGTTTATCAAACACGGTAGGACGGCCCAATTCATCTTGACGGGTTGTGACCAAACCTTCAGGTTTGTGGAACATCAGCACCCGTGGTTTAATATAGCTTTCTTCGACTAGCCAAATTCTATTTTTCCAAACAATGCGGTCACCACTTTGCAGCTTTTGTCCTAACTCTACAGTTTTAGCATTAATGACCAATTGCCCTAATCTAATGGCTTCTTCTATTTGTCGTCGTGACCCTAAACCTGCGCGGGCTAGAGTTTTTTGGATTCGTTCTGTAATTTCTGGATTTTCGTTCATGTTTGACTCGTATTAAAATCCAAAGACTGCTCAAAGGACTCAAAATCTTTAATCTCTGCCAAGAGCGGCAATTCCTCTAAAGAAGCGAGATTAAAATAATTTAAAAAAATATCAGTGGTACCTAATAAAGCTGGTTTTCCCAGCGCATCACGATAGCCCACTTCTTCTATCCACTCTTTATCCATTAAATAATGGATGATTTTACTGGAAACGGCAACGCCTCTGACATCTTCTATTTCGCCACGCGTTATAGGCTGGCGATAAGCCACCAAAGCCAAGGTTTCCAATAAGGCGCGAGAAAGTTTACGTGGTTTCGCTTGGCGTAAATTGTCTAACCATGGCTGTAGACTACTTTTGGTTTGAATGCGATATCCTTTACTTAACAGCTTAAGTTCAATGCCACGTTGTTGATACTCATCACTGAGCTGGCTCAGTGCCTGATTGATATCACCATTACTGACGGCTTCTTCGGCAAACAATTGTTTTAAATAGGGTAAGCTTAAAGGCTCCTCAAAGCTTAATAAAGCCGCTTCCACAATATTTTTAATTTGTTTTATATCCATGTCAGTTATTCAATAACCATATTCAAATAAATAGGCCCAAAAGGCTGGCTTTGTACCAACTCAAGAGCATGGGCTTTCAATAATTCCAACACCGCCAAAAAAGTTACCACAGCCCCTTGCCTACCTTCTTTAGCGGTAAATAAATCATCAAAACGAACCGTTTTTCCTGGCTGTAATCGTTTTAATACCATGGCCATACGATCTTTAACGCTCAAAACTTCACGACTTACCTCATGAGATATAGACAGATCGGCGCGCGCCATGACAGCCTGCAATGCCATCACTAAATCACGAATATCAACCGACTCGATGTGTTGTTCAATAGCACCCGCTTCGCTGTGTACCTGACTAACAATAAAATCTCGCTCAGCCCGTGGAATCTCATCCATGTCATCCGCTGCTTTTTTAAAGCGCTCATACTCCTGTAAACGACGTATTAATTCAGCTCGCGGATCGTCCTCCTCATCCTCATCTGTCAACGGTCGTGGTAAAAGCATACGTGATTTGATTTCGGCCAACATCGCTGCCATTACCAAATATTCAGCTGCTAATTCAAAATTAATCTGATGCATCAACTCAATATATTTCACATATTGTCGAGTGATAGAGAAAATTGGAATGTTTAAAATATCTAAATTTTGTCGTTTAATTAAATAAAGTAATAAATCTAACGGCCCTTCAAAAGCCTCTAAAATAACTTCCAAAGCATCCGGAGGAATATATAAATCAGTCGGAAACTCAGTTAAAGGTTGGCCATCTACAATTGCAAATGGCATCTCTGACTGTGTGGTTGGCAACAAGGTATGTGGTGGCGTTTGTGGTTCAGACAAAATCAATTTCTCCGGCACCTTGTCTAATGATATTGACTTCGCCTTCACTTAGATCGACCACCGTGGAGGGTTCTTGTGCACAATAACCAGCATCAATAATGACATCGACCTGATTGCCAATTTTATCAACCACATCATCAATATCTAACTCATACATATCAATATCTGGAAATTCTAAGGTAGACGTCATCATCGGTTCACCCAATTCAGCCAACAGTGCTTGCACTACAATATGGTCCGAAACACGGATCCCGATAGTCCGTCGTTTTTGGTGTTGCATTTTTTTCGGAACCTGCCGTGTAGCCGGTAAAATAAATGTGTAGGGTCCGGGTGTATGTTGTTTGATTAAGCGAAAAGCCACATTATCTACCAACACAAAGTCCGTCATTTGGGAAATACTTTCACACATCATAGTGTAGTTTTGATGTTGTTTGACTTCTTTAATCATGGCTACTTTTTTTGGCGCCTGATGATTGTCTAAAGCCCAACCCATTGCGTAACCTGAATCCGTCGGATAAATAATAATACCACCTTTTTGTAACTCATCAATGGCCGCTTTAATTGATCGTGGTTGCGGGTTTTCCGGATGAACCTGATAAACAACTGCCATATTAAATTGCCTCGAAACGGTTAGCCGTACGATTTTTCCTGACTTGTTCAGGGTCCCAAATTTGCCCGTTCATAACCACCCAAACACCTACTGGCTGCGCCTGCACGGCAGCTACCGCACAACCAATATTAAATATCGCATCGGTGGCATTAAAACGCGCTGGCGTCAAGGCACCGGTTAAGACTATCGTTTTGTCCTTTATACCACCTAAAAAACGAGCAGTTTCAATCATAGTGTCAGTACCATGGGTAATCAAAATATGCTGTTCGTCAGATTTTTCGATCAACTGTTTAATCAGACTACGATCATCATCATTTATATAAATCGAATCTTTTTTCATTAATGGCACCACTTCGAAATTAAAACCCACATGATAGGTTTGCAACAACTCGCCAATGATAGGTTGACCAATTTGATAATCGCTCAAATCATCGAAATAGAGTTTATCAATGGTACCACCGGTGGTGATTATTTTTAAATTTCTCACAATCCAAATAATTAAAAATCAACCATTTTAGCGTGCCCTTGTACAACTTCCAAACCTTATTTTCCTGCACCGCACCAGTTGAATTCACTTTGTCGCAGTCATACCATTTGGTACAATCAGTCCATGCAATCATTAAATCATCCTTATCCCATGTTTTTCAGGCATTTTTATTGCTCTCAGTATACTTGGCTGCTTGCCATGGTCACTTTGTTATTCTCAACCGGGATTTATGGCAGCAAACAACCTGCGCAGTTAACCGTTGCGGATGCCGAACAGATCGCCTATACCTTAAAATCAAACCACAGTATCGCTAAAGCCGTCTACCTAACACGCATTGCTGACCAACTATCGCAGTCATTTGCCTCGGAAGCCCAATTACATAGCCGCTGGCTGCAGGCATTGGATGAAAATATTGAAAAAGAACTTAATTTTAGCCATATTAATACCCACAATTTAATGGCTCAGGTATTAATTAACTTTTCCCATGGAATGACTTTAAATCGCTGGCGAATAGTGGATTTAACGCCTGAGAATCCACCACCCGCACTAACTGAGCTCACCACTCCGACGGAACAATTTAAAGCGTGGTTGAATTTAAACCATTATTGGCAAATTATTCTACAGCGCTTAGAAGCACAAGGCAGTAGTACCTGGTTAGAATTTAGCAACCCACAAACAATTAGTAATAAAGCTTTACCACTTGAAAACCAGTTAACAGATACCCTGAAAATTATTGAACAATTATCAAAATCTCCGGCACCAAAAAAAAATAACCAGATCAATAATGGTGCAATTTTAAAACAACCTTTAGTTCAATTCAGTAGCCAATGGCAACAATTTGAAGCTTTATCCGTAATACTGCTAAGACAGGCGCACCATCGAGAACATAAATTATGGTTGGCTTGGGCCTATGACTGGATTGAAATTTATCAACATATTGAGCTCAGCTCTCAACTTTTAACAGCCGATGAACAACAATTATTCAGTCAATATATCGATAAATCTAAAACATTATGGACCGAGAAACAAACCATCATTATTGCCCGTGATGAATTTTTGTATGATCTGATTCAAGATTTACTCACTCAATTACCCCTTAAATTCAAAAACCCTGATCATAGTGATGTAAATATTAACTATAATATTTTAACTTTAGCGACCGGCATTCAGAATCCTGTTGACTATTTTTCACAGCCCTTAAGAGATCAAATCCAAGAAAATTTAGAAGTTTGCCTCAATTTAAGCGCGACACACACACCTAATCCGCAACAGCCGATTGCTAATCATCAACTGAACAGTTGTCTTAAAGATTTCACATCATGGGCACAACAATCCGCTTTTGATCCGGGTTTAGCCGGCTTATCCACTACCCTTGAAAATAGTATTAATTTAGACCGGGTAATGGAGTTACCACCACCACAAATTATTAATTATCTACCAGCACAAATGATCAAAGAACAAGGCTGTATTGATCAACTGGGACTAAAACCGAATCCGTTTGAATGGTTACTAGCGGTTGAATCACTTAACTGGCTCTATGATCGCTGGCCAGGGATTATGACTGAACAAAAATTTGCAGGTATGCCTCAAGATCTGGTCACTATCGGTTTAAGTACTTACCGTTATCCTGATTGCTTTAATCCGGAAAGCTTACTGGGTCAGCAGTTTAACCAGTTAGAACAAAAATGGAGCACTGTAAAACAGGCCATCAGATTACATATCAAAGATTACCGCCAAAGCCAATTGTCCGCCAACAGTGACATCGATTTTTTCCAAAACACTGACCAAACTACTGATTCGGTACCTGAAAACCTATCCATTAAAGCCTGTGATATCACCACCGCTTGTGGTGCTTTTATTGAGTTGAAACCTGACAGTAAAGTATTGCAACTTTTCCCCAACCACCTAAAATTAGCCCAACAATTTAAATTAGGAAAGCTTTCAATTTGTTATGAGGACGTCCAGTGGCAACATCGTAAACCACTTCTGGCCGAATTAAAAAACGATAAAATTGCCCGCTATGAAGGTCAACTAGCCATAACCTTGGTGGGCAAATACCAAGATCAAACGGTCTTTACGCAACAGCTAGAAACAGTGGATCGTTATGTTTATTTATTTGCTGAAAATAGCCAAGAGGTGTTGGACATGAGTTGTCCGTTACCTATAATTGGTAACCAAATCACCACCTCATTAGATCGTGGCACGTTCGGACTGTTGCCCAATCGACTGACCTTTTTCACCGCTCAAAAGGTGGATGTTAATAATGTCATTAAGAAACACTGGCCGGCTTGGCAAAATAATTTAAACAATAGTAAATATAATGTTGTTGATACTATGGATTCGGTAAAATCCTTGGTTAACGAGGCCTTCTTACAACATTCAAATACGGTTCAACAACAGATATACCGTAAACTAACCACCAGCAATCCAGCACGAATAAACGATTCGGCATTGTCTTACGCTATTTTTGATTATCTCACTGAAAGGAAACGCCTCAACGCCACAATTCAAGCATTATTCCCCGAGCTTTATCAAAAAGACATTAATATCAGACGCGCCTTGGCTAGCAATGAAGCATTGGTTGACTTAGCTTTTTTTAAACAAGCCTACGCGGCACAATTAAATTTAATGGATATGATGGATCAAGGTGATGCTATATTTGAGCAACACAAGCCAGCTTGGTTTGAAATTAAACCGATGCATAATGAACGTTTTATTCAACCAACTTTGGTGCAGTTGAAATCACCCTAATAAAACTTTTTTAGTTATTTCTATTAGAGCGTAGTTAATAACTTACAGTCGACAATTGGGTTTATGACCTGTTTTAATTGCTTGTTGTTGTATTTTCTTCGCTTCGGGCATGTGTTTTTGTAAAGCCGCAATTCTGTTACCAGGCTCCGGATGAGTGGATAGAAACTCCGGTGGTCGCTGACCTTTAGAAGCCTTATCCATGTTTTGCCATAAGGTAATACTTTCTGCCGGGTCAAAACCGGCTCGTGCCATCATATTTAAACCATATTGATCGGCTTCAGACTCATGGGCACGTGAAAATGGTAATAAAATACCAACCTGCGTACCGATACCTAAGCCAGCCATCAGAATTTGCTGCTCAGTGGAGCCTTCCATATGTTGACGCGCTACAATATCAGCTAACTGTAAACCGGTTTGTGAGGCCACTTGTAAAGACACTCGCTCAGCGCCATGTCTCGCTAAAACGTGGGTAATTTCATGACCAATTACAGCCGCTAATTGAGATTGTGTTTCCGCCACATCTAGTAAACCGGTATGCACACCAATTTTACCCCCGGGCAAAGCAAAGGCATTAGCTGAATCATCCTCAAATACCACTACTTCCCAGTCGCGACCGGACCATTCTTGAGGCAAAGCCTGAATAATATGATTGGCCACACAACGAACATACTGTATTTTATTTTTATCTTTACTAATTTTGGTTGTTGACTTTAACTGCTGAAACGAGTCAATACCCATTTGTTGCATCTGAGCATCACCAACTAAGATTAGCTGATTACGGCCGGTGGGGCTGGTGGCACAGGCAGACAACAGCGAGACTAATAACAATAAACTAATTTTTTTCATAAAATACTCCTTTTAAATTATTAGGGAAATATTACATAAATCTGAGCTAATAAAAAATGGCTAAAGTTTATGCGAAGGTTTCATTATTAAAGCAAAACCACAACACCAATCAAAATACCCGTAACAAATAAAACTATATAAATAATTTTAGCCAGCCGATATTGTTTTTGAATTACTGGATCTGGATACATTTTACCACGGTGATGTAACCAGGTGAATTCCAATAAAATAACAAACACAAACATCATGACAAACACAATTGCAAACAGACCCAAAGTTTCTGCCCAAGGTTGATTAGGCACTAAAAGTGTCACTACAGCCGTTAAGTTGGCCGCTGTCATGAGAATAATTAAAGCTATACGTAGCGGCGTAAATACCACAGATTGTTGTTTCATATTTTTAACAAAAATAAATTAACTTTGAACAATATGATTGTAATTCACAGCACAAGACACTGTCCAGTGGTTTACCTTGTACACTAAAATCAAGTATTACAAAAATAACTATTTTGAATTTTTTTGTATGACTTTCTACACTGTAAATTAATATCTAATGTGCTATATTATTTAACATGAAATCACTCAGTTTTCACAATACTATTAAACCTATAAAAATAACTGTCATATTGCTGTTATTGAGCCTATTCTTCTTACCTGTTTATGCTCAAAATCAAACCGAGAATAAACCAGCATCTGCGGTTGTGATTGTGTTGACCATTGAAGGCGCTATCGGTCCGGCCACCAGAGATTATTTAATTCGAGGCATTGAACAAGCAGAACAACAACAAGCTGCTCTGGTGTTAATTAAAATGGATACGCCCGGTGGACTGTCGGCTTCCATGCGCGACATGATAAAAAAGATACTCAATGCCCAAGTCCCCATTGTCACTTGGGTCGGCCCGCAAGGCTCACGTGCTGCCAGTGCCGGCACCTATCTTTTGTACGCTTCACACATTGCTGCTATGGCACCAGCCACTAATTTGGGTGCCGCCACACCAGTACCAATAGGGGGCCAAAAACCTCGAACCCCGGCCGGTAAAACTTATGAGGAGTTAAAAGAAGCCACGGAAAATAAAGACAAAGCTGATAAAAAACAATCGAATAAAGCTTCAGGTGATAAGGCTTTGGAGGATTCCGTCGCTTATATCCGTGCTTTGGCGGAACAAAAGGCTCGTAATGCCGACTGGGCTGAACAAGCCGTCAGAAATGCCGCTACCTTAACGGCCGAACAAGCCTTAAAAAGAAATGTGATTGATTATATGGCCGTGAATGAAGCTGATTTATTAA
>CAJDWB010000059.1_pt1 | contig 9876 bp, 3 predicted proteins | sample 7391501 | NCBI WGS metagenome assembly CAJDWB01 (sample SAMEA7055733, study PRJEB34461) | soil metagenome | biome: terrestrial ecosystem; feature: Peninsula; material: soil | place: Antarctica | collected 2016 | reverse complement strand
CAGTCAACTGTTTATTTATTGAATTTGGAAGATTTTGAGCTACCATTGTACTGGAAAACACGCACAACGCCAAAAATAAGCTCTGGGTAATTTTTTTCATTTAGTTGGTTTTTTTTATTATCTTCGTTAGCAGTTGATTCATAAAAATAAATAGGGGTATGTCTAGAATATTTACGCGAATATGGGTATTTTGTACTTGGGTTTCCTTGACTTTATTTTCATTTTTTGAAACTAATGCACAAACTTATTGTATCCCATCTGCTACTAACTCAATTTCATATATAAATGATTTCTATACAACAGATGGTATGACTAATGTAAGTAATATGGGCTCAGGTTATTCGACAGGAGGCTATGGTGATTTCACATTTTTAACGCCTATTGTATCTCAAACAAATATAGGCACTGTTACTATTAATGCAAATTATATTGGAGGGAGTGTTGGAGCGAAGGTTTGGGTAGACTGGAATCAAAATGGAAGTTTTGAAGATCCAGGTGAGCTTGTATCTGGTCCTACTGGTACTTCTGCATTTACTTTGGCTTCGTTTACTGTCCCACCCAATGCTTTGCCAGGTAATACGAGAATGAGAATTGGGATGTCTCGTTATAATCCTTTTGGTCCAGCAAATTCGTGTGAGCAGGTTCTTAATGGAGAATATGAGGATTATAATTTTTATGTTATTCCTAAAATTTCTAATGATGCTGGTATATCTTCGTTATCAGCTCCTTTAGATTATTGTGCAGGACCTACCCCGCAGCCAATAAAAGTAAATGTAAGCAACTTCGGAGATAATACTATTGATTCTGTTAAGATTCAATGGGAATTAGATGGGGTATTACAGCCTGACTATAATTTAACCACACCACTTGTTACTAATACTGGACTTGTTATTAATGAATTAACAGTTACTTTAGGCTCTTATGTATTTTTACAAAATCCAGTAGTATTAAAAGTTTGGACAACAATGCCAAATGGTGTGCCTGATTCAGCTAATTTAAATGATACCCTCACGCATACTTTTTATTCTGCGCTTTCTGGATCATATACGATTAATTCTTCAACAGCTACAGGTGGAATGAACTTTCAAAGCTTTGCTGATTTTACAACAGCTATAAACACTTATGGTATATGTGGACCTGTTGTTGCAAATGTAAGTGGAGGGCCTTTTGTTGAAAAAGTCGTTTTCGGTCCAATAATTGGAGCAAATTCCATTAACACAATCAGAGTTAATGGAAATGGGGCAATGGTTCAATTTGCTAATAATGGGTATGAACGCCAATTACTTACTTTAGACGGAACGCATTACTTGACTATCGACAATCTCACTTTTAAAAGTTTGGATTACGGTTATGGCTGGGCGGCATTAATTACAAATGGCGCAGCTTACGATAGTATCATAAATTGTTTTTTTGATTTAACATCAGTAAATTATACTTCAGCTGCTAACACAAATGGCATTGTTTTTAGTGCTTCTAGCACATCAGCTACTGCTGGTGGAACAAGTGGAAGGAAATGCTATATAGGTAATAATTATTTGAAATGGTCTGATAGTGTCGGTGGTGGTTATTATGGACTTACGCTAACTGGCAGTAGTGATAGCAATATAATTGCAAATAATATTTTTGAAAATGTTTACGCTATTGGAACTTATATTGATGGTGCCAAAGGTTCAAAAATATTAAATAATACTTATCATAAGGAAAATAAAACCCATTCACTTACTGCTTTTACTGGTATTTTTACTAAGGGAATTACACCAGGAACGGAAATTAGAGGAAATAAAATCCATGATCCTGGTGGGTTAAATGGTAATACCATTGCAGCGTTTCACGGTATTTATTTAACAGGAGATGGAACGCCAGCACAGCCTAATATTGTTGCTAATAATTTGATTTATAATGTGAATTTAGATGGCGCTCTATATGGTTTGTATTTAGATGATGCGCCTTATACCTCCTTATATCATAATACAGTGGTTTTTGATAATGCTTATTATAACAGTGCTGAAACTGTAGGCATTTATGCAAAAGGCTCTAATACAAACACAAAGATTAAAAATAATAATATTGTCATTACAACAGAAACTATTGGGCCGAAGTATGGTTTTTATTATTTTACTCCATTGTCTATAAACGATGTTCAGAAAAATAATTTTTATCTAAATTCAACCCAGACGAGCTCCCAATATTATGGATATTTAGGTTCTGCTTTTCCTAATAAAGCTGCATTTCAAACTGCCAACCCATTATTTGAGTTGGGCTCCCCATCCACTGATCCATTATTTGTTAATCCATCGCTTGCTAACTTTTTTGTTCAAAGTCCTTTATTGATTGGTCATGGTGAGAATTTGCTAACTATTGTACCCATTGACATTGACAGCAATCCTCGTGCAACATTACCTGTTATAGGAGCTTATGAAAAAGCACCGATAGGATATAATAATGCAGGAATGCTAAATTTTGCAAGTCCGATAGGAAACTATTGCGCAGGACAACAATCAGTAAGTGCAACAATAAATAATGGCGGACTAAATGACATCACAAGTGTGCAAATACATTGGACAGTAAATGGAATACCACAACCAATGGTTAATTATACAGGAACATTGAATCCTCCTTCATTAACTGGAAATTATACTGCGACAGTAGTTTTAGGAAATGTAAATATTTCTACGGGAACTCCAACGCTCATTAAAGCTTGGACATCCATGCCAAATGGTGTACCTGATGTAAATAATAACAATGATACAATTGACTTTAGTTTTCAAACAAGTCATTTTTATGTGGCGTCTGTTGCAGACTCTGTATGTTTTGGAGGCAATACTATACTTTCTTTAAATCCAAGTACAGGTTATAATGTTGGTGACTTGCAGTGGCAATCCTCTATCAATGGCAATACTTGGTCAGATATTCCTAATACGGATGATGTAGCTTATTTTGAAACTTTTTTATTAGCCAATAAGTATTTTAGAGTAAAAGTATGGGTTGATTCAAATTATTGTTATTCAGATTCGTTACAAGTTAAAGTGGTTACTGTAAATACACCTACGGCAGTTTCAGCCGAACGCTGCGGTCCAGGTTCTGTTAATTTATCTGTTACAGGAGCTACTGGAAATACTTTGAAATGGTATGATGTGATGACTGGCGGTACACCAATTGCTACAACGCCAATTTTCACAACGCCCATTTTGAATGCAACTACAAATTATTTCGTAGAAGCAGCCTTGCTAAATTCAGTTGGTGAAATTGGCCGCATTGATTATAATGGTATTTCACAATGGATGCCTACAGGAACAGGACAAGGTATTTTATTTGATGTTCTTTCTGATATTAATTTAGATAGTGTAAGTGTTTTTGTTGTAGCTGATGCCGGCACAATTGTTCTTCAACTTCAGGATTCCAGTAATAATGTATTGGCAAACCGAACATTTACATTTTCTGGATCTGGAGCAACAAGCACTTCTAAGGTAAAAATTTATTTACCAGTAAATTTAAGTATTCCAATAGGAAATAGCTATAAAATATTAGCGGTGCAAGGCACAACAGCAACTTTAAGTAGAGAAATGAGTGGTTATCCTCCATTTAATACTTATAAAATTAATAATGTTATTTCTCTAGTTTCTAATTGGAATAATGGTTTTATCAATATAAGTCAATATAATTATTTTTATGATTTTGCAGTGTCTGTCGGGTGTACAAGTCCGCGCCAAATGGTGACTGCAACTATTAAGCCGCTGCCAGTTGTTAACTTAGGAAACGACACTTCAATTTGTCCTAATGCAATAATTACTTTGGATGCCAATAATCTAGGAAATGCTGTTTTGTGGTATAACAATTCAACTGCTCAAACATTAAATGTGACCACTCCAGGTATTTATTCTGTAACCGTAACAGGTAATAATAATTGTAGTAAATCTGATACAATTACAATTGCTGCAGGTATTGTTCCAGTAAATAATCTTCCTGCAATTTCAGATCTTTGTGAAAATACTACGCTTACTTTGGATGCGGGAAATACTGGTAGCACTTATCTTTGGAGTAATGCAGCTACAACACAAACAACAAATATAAGTAGTGTTGGTAATTATAATGTTGTTATCACTAGTGTGGACGGTTGTGATTTGACGAGTAATACAGCAGTTACAAGTCGTCCGTTACCAATTGTTGATTTGGGCAATGATACTGCAATTTGCGCTCAAGGTCAATTTATTTTAAATGCTGGTAATCTAGGAATGAGTTATTTATGGAATACGGGCGAAAGCACGCAAACGATTGGTGTAAACACCGCAAACACTTATTCAGTAACCGTTACATCTCCATATAATTGTAAGGGTAGTGACACCATTGCAATTGCCATCTTACCGCTACCAATTGTTGATGCCTTCAACTCCATTGATTTGGGTAACGAACAAGCTGGGAAAGTTCAGTTTAATCCTATAAATCCTCAGAATGTAACCAGCTATGATTGGAATTTTGGTGATGGTTCAAGTCATTCAAGTGATGTAAGTCCAATTCATATTTATACAAGCGACGGTGTATTTACTGTTACCTTGAAAGTAAAGAATGCTTGTGGTGAAAGTCAAGTAAATTATACCGTAATGATTGAAGGTGTTGGAATTACTCAATTGGATGGTCGGGATGTTAATTTTACTTTATATCCTAATCCAAGTAGCGCAGAGATTATCATTACCAATGAAAGTATTGATATCAAAATGTTGCATATTTCTATTGTGAATGTTTTGGGTGTTATTGTTTATGATAAAACAATCAAGCATTCTCAAGTTCAAAAAGTAGATGTTTCTCTATTGGCTTCTGGACTTTATACTGCAAGAATCTTGACAGATAAAGGATTGGTGGTTATGAAATTTGAGGTGATTAAATAATCAATTTAACCACTTTAAATAAATAAATAATGGGCAGCTTCGGTTGTCCATTTTTTATTTTGGAGAGATTGGCGGATAGATGGTAAATCTTGAAAAGATTGTAAATCAAATGCTTTTCTCAATTAATGATATTTTAGCATAAAAATGAGTTTTTAAATTTATCCTTTTTATTTTCTTTTTATTTTCTTGAATATATTATGTAAAATTTTTTATTTTGCTAAATGATTGATTCCTTGACATATAATACATTCTGATTGCCGTGTTTGCACTCCAGTTCAATTCTTGTTAATTCTTTGTTGATTAATTTTAAGAATTATCATTTTTATAACCTACATTCGTAGTCGTAATTAATTTAAAAAAAAACTATTATGAAAAGACTTTTTACTAAAGCATCAATCATAAGTGCATTAATGAGCGTGTTCTTACTTTTATTTTATGAAAGTAATGCGCAAACTTATTGCATCCCCACCTACTACGATGGATGTGATTTTGGTGATGATATTAAGGATGTAATCCTTCAGGGTGATGTATTGCCCGGAATTAATAACTTGAATACGCCTTGTGGGCTTAGTGCTTACACAGATTATACAAGTATGTCTGCTGCCCTAACCGCAGGTTTCACCTATTCAGGGAATGTTACTACAAATTATAACTATCCTGATGAAAATGTTAGAGTCTGGATTGATTATAACAATGATGGCGTTTTTCAGGCTACAGAAGAAATTGGAACTTTAGCGAATATAAGTAACACGAGTACAGGTGCTTTTACCTTTACTGTCCCTATTACTCAAGCTACAGGTGCTCGTAGGATGCGTGTTCGTTTAGTTTACTATGAGATGCCTTCAACTATTGACCCTTGTCTAATCTACGATTATGGAGAAACGCATGATTACACAGTTAATATAACAGCCTCAACGCCCTGTACTGGTACGCCTACTGCTGGCACACTACCTGCAACTTTAGGCGTTTGTGCTGCTGTCCCATTTACTATAGCGGCAACAGGTTCTACATTAGCAGGAAACATGGGCAATCAATGGCAAAGCAGAACACCTGCAGGAACAGGAACCTGGATTAATGTTACGGGAGCCACATCAGCTTCTTATACTAACTTGGTGGGCATATCAGTTCCTACTGATTATCGGTATATAGCCAAGTGTAATACAAGTGGATTAAGCGATACTACTACTGTTATGGCACTTAGTATTAATGCACCTAATACTTGTTATTGTACGCCAACATCAACAAATGCCTCTACTTATATAAATGACTTTTTCACCACTGGTGCTATTACTAATGTAAGTAATATGGGTTCTGGTTATTCAGCAGGAGGATATGGTAATTTTACTGCTATAACTCCAAATGTGGCTCAAATTCATACAGGTACAGTTACATTTAATGCTAACTATACAGGTAGCACTTTTGGAACTAAAGTATGGGTAGATTGGAATCAAAATGGCAGTTTTGCTGATCCTGGTGAAGAAGTTTATGTTTCTTCTACTTATGTGGCAAGCGCTTCTGGTACATTTACAGTGCCAACAACTGCAATGTCTGGAAACACTAGAATGCGAATTGGTATTAACTATGATAACGGTACAGGTCCTATAAATGCTTGTGAGAATATTAATGGCGGTGAATATGAAGATTATACATTTTATGTTATTCCTAATGTACCTAATAATGCTGGCTTAACTCAGTTGACTGCTCCATTAAATTTTTGCGCAGGCAGTTCCCCACAACAAATTAAGGTAAAAGTTAGAAACTTCGGAAACAATATAATTGACTCTGTTAAGGTTCAATGGCAATTGAATGGGGTAATGCAAACCACTTATAATTTAACTTCACCATTAGATACCATTAATGGAACAGGTATCAATGAAGTGGAAGTTATTTTAGGAACTTATGTATTTTCTGCAGCTCCAGTTGCTTTTAAGGCTTGGACAACAATGCCTAATGGTGTTCCTGATACTTCCAATATCAATGATACACTTACTAGAACATTACAAGCTTCTCTTTCTGGAACTTACACCATTAACTCAGCTATTGCAACTGGTGGAATGAATTTTCAATCATTTAATGACTTTACTACAACATTAAACACTTATGGTGTTTGTGGTCCGGTTATCGCTAATGTGATGGGTGGTCCTTTTGTTGAAAAAGTATCCTTTGGCAATATTGCGGGAACCAGTCCTGTTAACTATATTCGAGTTAATGGAAATGGTGCTACGGTTCAGTTTACGAATACGACTAGTGATCGTCAATTGCTTACTTTAAATGGTACAAAATATCTGACAATTGACAGTCTTACTTTTAAATCATTAGCAACAGATTTTGGTTGGGCTGCATTGATTACTAACGGAGCTGCTCATGATAGTATCATCAATTGTTTCTTTGATTTAACATCTGTAACGAGTACTTCCTCCGTTAATACCAATGGTATTATGCAATTACTATTGTAGGTGCTTCTGATAGTAATGTGATTGCAAATAATATCTTTGAAAACTTCTATTACTATGGTACTTATATCAATGGTGCTACTGGTACTAAAATTTTAAATAATACCTATCACAAAGAAAATAAAACAGCTTCTATTACTACTTTTTATGGTATTTATAGTACTGGTATTACACCTGGAACTGTGGTTAGTAGAAATAGAATTCATCATCCTGGTGGCTTAAATGGAGGTTCTGGTTCTTTCTACGGTATTTACTTATTAGGAGATGGCACATTAGCTCAGCCTAGCATAATGTCCAACAATTTAATTTACAATGTGAATCAAAATGGCGTATTGTATGGTCTTTATTTAAACACTGCACCTTATACTTCTGTTTATCACAATACCGTTGTTTTTGATAAACCATTAGCCAGTACTGCTGTAACTTATGGTATTTATTCCACAGGTAACAATACAAGTACAGACATTAAAAATAATAATATTGTGATTACTGCCGGTACTGCTGGTATTAAATATGGTTTTTATTATTCCACAGCAACAAGTGTGAGTGATGTTCAAAAGAACAATATCTATGTTAACTCTACTCAAGCTGGTGTTCAAAATTATGGATATCGAGTTTCAGCTTTTGCTACTCAAGCTGCATTTCAAACTGCAAATCCTTTATTTGAAATAGGCTCTCCTGCTACAAATCCATTATTTGTAGCACCATTAACAGCTAACTTCAATGTTCAAAGTCCTGCTTTGATTGGTGCAGGTGCTAACTTATTAGGCTTAGTTCCAATTGATATTAACGGTAATCCAAGATCGGCATCACCAACAATTGGTGCATTTGAACAAGCACCAGCAGGATCCAATAATGCGGGTATGGTAACCTTTGTTTCACCTACTGGGAATTATTGCGCTGGCCAACAATCTGTAAGTGCTACGATAAATAACGCTGGTATTAATAACATCAACAATGTTCAAATTCACTGGACGGTAAATGGTGTTGCTCAGCCAGTTGTAAGCTTATTAAAGCATGGACTTCCTTACCTAACGGTGTTGCAGATGTTGTCAACAACAACGATACTATCAGTGGCAGCTTCCAAGCTGCTCATTATTTCGTATCATCTTCGTTTGATTCTGTTTGTGTAGGAGATGATGTGATGCTTTCTTTAAACCCGAATACAGGTTATAATGTTGGCGACTTGCAATGGCAAACTTCCACCAATGGTAGTACTTGGACAAGTATTTCTAATTCGGATAATGTAAGCTACACACAAACAAATTTGACTGCTAATAGATACTTTAGAGTTAAGGTTATTTCTGGTTCCAATACTTGTTATTCAGATTCATTGCAAATTGCAGTTGTAAATGTGGCTACTCCTACAGTAGTTGGCGCTGAGCGTTGTGGGCCTGGAACAGTTAACTTAACTGCAACAGCTTCTGCTGGTGCTAATTTGAAATGGTATGATGTGATCACTGGTGGTGTGCCCATTGCTACAACACCAAGTTTCACAACTCCTTCTTTGAGTGCAACCACCAATTATTGGGTGAGTGCGGCTTTCGGCAATGCAGCCGACTCTTTAGCCATTCCTTTAGCAACAGGAAACACATCTGGCATTGATCATCACATGTTCCTAGTGCATTCTATTACTGGTTTGGGTTTATCCAGCATTGGTGTTAAATGTAATAATACTGTAAATACACTAACAAGTTGGGATGTTTATTATCGTCCAGATAATTACCAATTAGTTCCTGGAGCAAATACCTCTGCTACTGGCTGGATATTATTGAGCAGTGTTATTAATGTTCCTGCAATGGGAACAAATGAATACACGGAAATCGCTTCAGGATTAAACTTAAATATTCCGCCTAATGCAACCTATTCAATTTATATCGCACCAGCAGCAGGATCTAACCAGCAATATTCAACACCAACAATTGGAACAGTGACTGCATCCAATGCTTATGGTGAGCTTATTGCAGGTAATAGAGGTTCTAGTCTTTTCGCTGTTACAAATTCTGGTGGTATGCCTACAGTGAAGATGAAATTCTCTTCTGGCTGTGAAAGTGCGCGCCAAATAGTTACTGCCACAATTAAGGCACAGCCTACTGTTGATTTAGGAAGCGATACCGCAGTTTGTCCTGGTTCTAGCATTACTTTAGATGCAGGTACTGGTGGTTCTTACTTATGGAATAACAACACTACAAGTCAAACATTAAATGTAACGACTGCAGGTACTTATTCTGTAACTGTAACCGGAACTAATAACTGTAGCGCATCTGATACAGTTGTGGTATCTGCAGGTGTTCTTCCATTAAACAGTCTTTCTAGTACTACTGATTTATGCGAAGGTGATACCCTTGCTTTAGATGCAGGTAATGTAGGAAGCACTTATTTATGGAGTACGGGTTCCACTACGCAAACTACAAATATAGATAGTGCTGGTACTTATAGTGTATTGATTACAAGTGTTGACGGTTGTGATTTAAATAGTAGTACAGTTGTAACAACTCGTCCGTTACCTATCGTAAATTTAGGAGCTGATACGGCGATTT
>CAJDWB010000026.1_pt1 | contig 9878 bp, 8 predicted proteins | sample 7391501 | NCBI WGS metagenome assembly CAJDWB01 (sample SAMEA7055733, study PRJEB34461) | soil metagenome | biome: terrestrial ecosystem; feature: Peninsula; material: soil | place: Antarctica | collected 2016 | reverse complement strand
CTTTATTCTTTTTTAACCAAGGAATAACTGCGGTACCATTGTCTAAGCAAGTCACATTCAGGTTTTCGTGTTGCAGATAAGCCTGCATCAATTCAGCTAATTGTGGCTCATCTTCAACAATCAAAATGTGGGCAAGGGATGTCATTTAGTTTTCTAAAGCAGGTAAATTCATAGTTATTTTAACTCCTCCTAAATCGGATGAAGCGGATTTAATTTCGCCACTGTGGGCAATTACTATGTTTTTAACGATGGCTAAACCCAAACCACTACCACCTTGTTTTTTACCACGTGATGTTTCTACACGAAACAAACGGTCAAACAATTGTTCATGATTTTTTTCAGTAACTCCGGGTGCACTGTCTTCTATGATAAAACAGGCTTTTTCATCGATTTTTTCTAAACGGATACTAATTTTTCCATTACTATCGGTATAACGAATGGCATTATGGATTAAATTATTAAACAGTTGTCTTAAGCGATGCTCATCACCATTGACCCAAATATCATCATCTAGATTTTGTTTAATGCTTAGGTTTTTTTCTGTAAACTGCTGACTAAAAGACTGTAAAACTTGCTGTAAGGGGGTTTTTAAATTAACTCTCTGCATTCGATATTGCAGTGAACCGGCATCAGCATCCGCTAAATCTTGAATATCTTGAATCAATGCTGATAAATCCATCACCTGTTGATGCAGACTGGCTAAATTTGCTACATTTAGAGTTTGAATTCCATCTTGGAATGCTTCAATTTGAGCCCGCAACACCGCCACCGGCGTCAATAATTCATGTGAAATATCAGCAAATAAGTTATTCATACTGTGGGTATTGGCTTCTAAGGTCCGACTTAATTGATTGAAGTTTTTAGCCAATAGACCCAACTCATCACGCCGTTGGGTTTTTATCTGAACTTGATAATCACCACGGGTTAGTTGTTCAGTCGCTTTGTTTAATATACGAATTGGCCTGGTAAAATACACCGCAATTGGCCAACTCAGTACCAGTGTCAATAGTAAAGCTAACCCAACTAATATAAACAACCACTGCCGCATAAAGTAATTAAAGTTTTTATCTTGATAGGCACTGATTATTGGGGTTTTTGGCACCCTAAGATAACCGACTGTCTGCGAATGATCTAAAATGGCTTTTAACTTCCATTGATTCTGGTGTCGACTGATACGACCGGCAATTAATTGTTTATTTACGTCCAGTAAAGCATGGTATTTAAACATCTTCCCCCACCGGTGCCGATGCTCTCTTTCAGGCTGGATTACTTGTGCTTGTCCTTCATCCCTTTCAGCAATGCTGTCTATCAATAATTGCCTCCAAGCGTTGCGATTTTCAACAAACTCTTGCCAATCTCCATACTGCTGATAATGGGCTTGTAATTGATCCATAACATCGGTATTTATCTCATCATTCAATGACTGTTTATACTGACTAAATCCCCGATTAAATCCCTGTGAAACCGCAAAAACTAACAGTAAAACTATACTCAAAGTAATACTGAATAACAGTAAAAATACTTTGATTTTAATGGAGTTTAAACGCATAGTCTTATCATGACATAACACTGTGGAAGAAAAAAGGACGTTTAATCATCGACTCACCGATATCGCGCCCACAAAAGCGGCCGTTTCCGTGTCCTGCTTACTCGGCACACCTTCATCCATGTAGGCGGATGAAATCCTGGGAATATTACCTGTCTACTTGCCGATACAAAAGCTAGAGAATATTTCGCCTAATAAGTCATCGGAACTGAATTCACCGGTGATGGTATTTAGAGCCAACTGTGCTAAACGTAATTCCTCAGCTGCTAATTCACCGGTATTAGTTTGTAAATGTTGTTCAGCTACAGTGATGTGATTTAAGGTTAAATTTAGTTGGTCTATATGTCTTTGCCGAGCGGTAAAGCTGGTTTCATTAAAATCATCTTGGCTAACTTTTTCGATTATGGCTGTTTTTAAAGCATCCATACCGTCACCGGTTTTAGCGGAAACAAAAATTACATCAGATAAGTTTTTATTATCATCACTTAAACAGTCAGACTTATTAATAACGAGCAGGGTATTATCAGCTTGTGCTTCCATTACTTTAATGGCTTCACTGCCATCATATACCAGTAGAATAACATCACAGCTGGCTTGAATAGCGCGGGCTTTTTCAATACCTTGTTGTTCTATCGGGTTATCACTGTGTCGCAAACCGGCAGTATCAACAAGCCTGACCGGTACGCCATGGATTAGTACATCCGCTTTGATAATATCGCGGGTAGTGCCGGCTATATCAGAGGTTATGGCTGTTTCTTCTTCCGTCATATAATTTAAAAGAGAAGATTTACCGACATTAGGTGCGCCAATAATGGCAATGCTAATACCTTTATTTAAGACCACACCGGATTGGCTTTTTGCCAACAGTTTCTCCAATTCATTATGCAACTCTCCAAGCTGTTGATGTAGTTGCTGATCGGCCAAAAAATCAATCTCTTCTTCCGGAAAATCAATGGCCGATTCAATCCAAACTCGGGTTTCAATGAGCATTTTTAATATATTATTAACCTGACCAGAGAATACACCCTGTAAAGAACGTTGTGATGCCAATACTGCTTGTTCAGAGCCACCGGCAATTAAGTCTGCAATCGCCTCAGCTTGAATCAAATCAATTTTATCATTAAGAAATGCCCGCTCAGAAAATTCACCAGCACGCGCCATCCGTGCACCCAATCTAATCACTTCAGCCAACAACATATGCATGACCACATGACCACCATGGGCTTGAATTTCTACGACATCTTCTCCAGTAAAAGAAGCGGGTCCGAGAAAAGACAATACGATACCTGAATCGATTAGTTGTTTGTTTTGGTCGTGAAAATGTGAGAGATGCGCATAACGCGGACGAAAGGCGGTTTGCGAGGTGAGTTGTTTGGCAATAGGTAAAGCCAAGTCACCGGAAATACGAATAATCCCGACACCACCGCTACCCGGCGCAGTGGCTATGGCAGCAATGGTGTCGTTATGTTTTACCATGATTATTCTTCGTCAGTTATATCTGTACTTTTTTTACTAATAGCTACAGTGTCATCTTGAGCATCAATACGACGGGTGATTATCCATTGTTGTGATAAGGATAACACCGAGTTCAGTGCCCAATACAGTACCAGACCGGATTGGAAGAAGGCAAACATCACAGAAAACGCAACAGGCATAAACTTCATGATTTTCTGTTGCATGGGATCCATGCCAGGTGCTGGAGATAGGCGTTGGGTCATGACCATGGCAGCAGCATTAATCGCCGGCAATATAAAGTATGGATCCGGGCTCGACAAATCTTGTAACCAGAGTATAAATGGTGCTTGGCGTAATTCAACCGACTCTAGTAAAACCCAATAGAGAGCAATAAATACCGGAATTTGAATCAATATGGGTAAGCACCCACCCAATGGATTGACCTTTTCCTTCTTATATAAGGACATCATTTCTTGATTAAACTTGGGCTTATCTTCTTTATAACGATCTTTAAGAGTCTTTATACGCGGCTGTAATTTCCGCATGCGTGCCATTGATTTATACTGGGCTTCAGATAATTTAAAGAACACCAACTTAATCAAAATAGTCAGTAGAACAATAGACCAACCCCAGTTGCCGACAAAACCATGAATTTTTTCCAGTAACCAAAACAAAGGTTTTGAAATGGCGGTAAAAATACCATAATCGACTGTTAAATCTAAGCCTCGGGCGATTGCCGGTAATTCATCTTGTAACTTAGGTCCAATAAACCAAGTAGAATTAAAGATACCAGTATCACCTTGTGCAATATTTTTTGCTGGCGTTAGATAACGAATTAAATACGGATAAGGACTATTTTCTGAGTATTGAGTTTGAACCTCTACGCTGTCTTCCCCTTCAGGAATAATACCGGCGAAGAAATAATGTTGTACCATGGCTATCCAGGCGCCCGGACCCATTGTTTTTTCTATTTTCTCTTTTTCGAACTTTTCAAATTTAAGAGTTTTGTAGCCGTTTTCAACATCAAAATATCCCGCACCTTTAAACGAATAACGTCCGGGGTTAGTAAAAGAGGTTGAAACGTTTTGCCATGGATTATTGCGTTTAATTTGTTGGTATTCACTTAAAGTAAGCGTTTCTGAGGTATTATTTTTTACTTTTTGGGTTACTTTAATAGCATAACTATCGGCTGAGATATGATATGTTTTTGTAAGCGTTACACCTTCTTTGTTTTGTCTGAATACAAGGTCAACCGGCTGCCCTGTTACATTTAAATTTGCGGTATCAGTAACAAAAACATCCTGATGGGTAAAGTTCACTTCTGATCCAACCAAGCCCGACTCAGCTCGGTAAGGTTGATCACGATAATCCATTAATACCACATTCTGAGCTTCCTTTTTCTTTAGTGGGTATTTTTTTAATTCAGCATATACCAACGCTCCACCTTCAGCAGAAAATTGTAGTTTCAACAGTGGCGTTTCCACTGTGCTGATAATATTAACCGCCACCGTTTGTGATGCTAAGGTTATCGGTGTATCAGTAGTTTCACTTATTTGTTTACTGGGCGAAGGAATGTCGGCTGTCGAGGTGATAGTTTTATTATTTTCAATCGGTACTTGTGGCTTGTTGTTAACCGTTTCTTGTTCTTTTAAATTTTGAGCAGTCGTATCCGTTTGGCCATAATCCTTTTGCCATTGAACATACAGCATAAACCCTAAAAACATCATAATGATGAGATAAATATTCTTTTGATTATTCATTGATTGCTCTTATGTTTGCTGCCACAAATTTATTAAATCGGACATTATTTGCTTATTTGTTTTATCTTTTGCCATAGGCTTAGCCATAACCACATAGTCTGCTGACTTAAGATTGGCTTGACAACGAAAAGACTCCCTTATTAGCCGCTTTATCCGGTTTCTTTCCACCGCTTTTACAGCCACTTTTTTGCTGACAATTAATCCCAATCTGGCGGGTTGATCCTTAGTAGTCCAGTGGACCATTAGCTTAAAGTAGGGTGTATGAATTTTTTTGGATTGGTTAAAAACCCGACCAAATTCTGGCCGGGTTTTAATACGTTGGTGTGGTGTCAAGCGTTGCAAAGCACACCTGATAACGTAAATTTAAGCCGCCAGTCTTTTTCTGCCTTTTGCTCGGCGAGCTCTGATAACTGCTCGACCACCTTTGGTTTTCATGCGAGCTCTAAAACCATGGGTTCTGGCACGTTTGATTTTGCTGGGTTGGTATGTTCTTTTCATCTTGTTTCACCTAATAATACGCGTTATCTAAGCACCTCATGTGCTCTCATAGGTAGCCTCCGGACTATTAAGATACACCGAGGGCTAAAAAGGTCGGCAAGTTTAAAGCTTTTTATGGGTTTTTTCAACTGTTTTAATGTTTGCTTTATTTAACTATGATTGAGTTGTTTTTTAGTACAAACTGCGACCTTGTTCGATTATAGTGACTGGCGCTGAATAGAATATCAATTAATAGGCTTTCTTGCTATACTTTGGAGTTACTCTTTACGGGTAATTATAACCAAAAACAATCATTTTTTTACTTATAAATTTTACAATATTAAGTTAATGAATTCTAAACTATGTGGGAAAACTGTTTAACACGATTGGAAACTGTCCTGCCAAAGGATCAGGTTACATTATGGATTAGGCCATTAGATGCCACTTTTATTGATGATTATATTAGATTGGAAGCATCTAATGATATTGTTTTAAATAAAATAAAAACTAATTTTCTTGAGTATATTAAAGCTGTACTGAAAGAAACCACCGGCAAAGAAGTTAAAGTTCAACTAAAGCTTCAAGAAATTCATATTCAATCTATTTTTGAAGACGTCCAAGACGTAAAAAAAAGTAGTAAACCAAAAATTAAAATAAATGATCATCTTGATAGCCGTTTTACCTTCGCTAATTTTATCGAAGGCCGTTCTAATACCATTGCCTTAGCGGCGGCTTTACAAACAGCCACATCTTCAGAAATGAATGCCCGCAATCCATTACTTATTTATGGCAGTACCGGTTTAGGGAAAACCCATTTATTACATGCTATCGGTAATGAAATCAAAAAAAACAAATCTGAAGAGGTAGTTTGTTACTTACATTCTGAAGTTTATGTTAATCAAATGGTTAAAGCCATTCAGCAAAAAACCATGGATGTTTTTAAACAAAAATACCGTTCAGTCACTACCTTACTGATTGATGATATTCAATTTTTTGCACGAAAAGAACGCTCTCAAGAAGAATTTTTTCACACATTTAATTATTTATTAGAAGGTCAGAAGCGAGTTATCATTACTTGTGATCGTTACCCTAAAGAAGTTAATGGATTAGAGTCTCGCTTAAAATCACGTTTAGGTTGGGGAATTGTGGTACCCATCGATCCACCAGATTATGAAACTCGTGTAGCTATTTTAAAAGAGAAAGCCGCTTTATTTAAAATTGATATTTCTGATGAAGTCGCTTTTTTTATTGCCAAACAATTAAATTCTAATATCCGTGAATTAGAAGGTGCGTTGAGTACTTTAAAAGCCAATGCTAATTTCACTAAGAAAAAAATTGATTTACAATACACTAAACAAACTTTAAAAGAACTATTTAAAATTAACCATCAAATTGTATCTGTAGAAAATATACAAAAATGTACTTCACAGTATTACAATGTTAAGTTATCTGAATTATTAGGTAAAAGTCGAAAACGCTCAATTGTTAGACCAAGACAAATGGCGATGTTTCTCAGTAAAGAATTAACCGATAAAAGTTACCCTGAAATCGGTGAATTATTTGGCGGTAGAGATCACACCACTGTTTTGCACGCTTTTCGCAAAATGGGCGACTTATTAAAAGAAGAATCTGAGTTGAATGAAGACCGTCAAAAAATTGTAAATAAACTAACTGAATAAGATGTTAATAAGCTGTGGATAAGTTGAGGATAAGAAAAATCATTGTTTTTACCCACAAGTTATCCACAGGTTATAAATCTAATTATAGCAAAATTAACATATTATAATCAGTAGGTTACAGAGTTAACAACGGTTTTATTCAATATAATAGTAACTATTTTTATATATATTACATATGTTATTTAGTATCCAAAGAGAACAATTATTAGCACCCTTAAATCAAATATGTGGTGTCGTTGAAAAGAAAGGCACATTACCTATTCTTAGTCATGTTTTATTACAAATAAGCAACGGTGTATTAGGATTAACCACCAGTGATTTAGAAGTAGAAATGCATGCAGTATGTCAGGTTGAGACAGAACAGCAAGGTGACGTTACTTTACCGGCACAAAAGCTTTTGGAAATATGTAAATCACTAGCTGATGGATCTATTTTGAAGTTTGCTGTTGATGATAATCATTGTGTAATTACTTCCAGCGACAGTCGTTTTAGTTTAAGTACATTACCTGCTAATGATTATCCTTTGCTTGAAGATGTTGAAACCTACGAATCAGTAATCATTAATAGTATTGATTTGGCTAGAATGCTAAAACAAACTATTTTTTGTATGGCTACTCATGATGTACGTTATTTTTTAAATGGTTTATTATTAGAAGTTTTGAATCAAAAAATAAGATGTGTTTCAGCTGATGGTCATCGTTTAGCATTGTCTGAAACAGATTACCTAAATGAAAGTGGCCTTAATAAACAAATACTAATCCCTCGAAAAGGTGTTTTAGAATTACAAAAAATGATTCGTGATGTTGACCAGGATATTACTATTGGATTAGGTAAAAATCATGTCAGTGTGGAAGTTGAGGGAACGCAAATGACATCTAAACTTATTGATGGTAAATTTCCAGATTATCAAGCAGTTATTCCATTGGATATGGATAATGATTTCATAGCAAATAAAAACCAATTAGAAAAAGCCTTACGACGTGTATCAATTCTTTCCAATGAGCAGTACAAAGGGGTTAAGTTTAAGATCAATACAAATCATCTACAAATCATTGGCCACAATCCTGAACAAGAACAGGCTGAAGATGCATTAGCAGTTGAAACTGATATTGATAATATGGAAACCGCTTTCAACGTTAATTATTTATTAGATGCTATTAATGTCATTGATCATGATCATGTTCAGTTTAGTTTTAAAGATCCTTTATCCAGTTGCTTAATAAAACACCCTGATCGTTTGGATTGTCGCTTGGTGGTGATGCCACTTAGAATTTAAATTGATAAACAAAATTCTAATCTATGAACCAAAATAAAAAGATTGAAATTAGTTGTTCTGGATGATTTGTTTTAATATTTTCTCATCTAATAAGTTAAAATTAGTAATATTGCATTATCCCTCCGTCATACCCAGGTCTCAGTAGGTGTATTTACAAAAAATTCAACTTAATAATTTTAGATGCTATTCGGATTTAGTTTTAAACTTCAATCAGCCAGTTAATTTAATTAAAGGTCTTAATGGAAGTGGTAAAACTGCCCTTCTAGAAGCTATTTACTGGCAATCTACAGGGCGCTCTTTTAGACATCATAAACCGGTCGATCTCATTCAACACAATATGAATGAAATGAGCGTTTATAGTGAATACCTGAGCGATGAGGTTAGGCTAAAAAACAAACTTGGTGTGGGTTATCAACGTAACAAACAAAAGACAATAAAACTGAATGGACAAACCGTCCGTAAACAAACTGATATTGCTCAACATTTCCCGGTTATCGCAATTGATCCAGATGCCTATTTATGGGTTGATCAACCACCACAATTTCGAAGGTCTTTTTTAGATTGGTTGGTGTTCCACGTGAAACCTGAATACTTAACAATATGGAAAAAAACTATTCGTGTACAAAAACAAATAAACGAATTACTGAAAAATCAAAAAATAAATCAGTTAGATTTATGGGAAGAGCGTTATGCTGATTTGGCTATGCAAACCCAGGCTTTCAGAAAAGAAGTTTTTAATCAGTTAACCCCTTTAATTTTAGCTAAATTAAATCAGTTCCTACCGGAAGTAAAGGAATTTACCATAGATTTAAAAAAAGGCTGGCATTCCGATGATTTATTGGAGCAATTAAAGAAAGATAGAAATCGAAATCTACGATTAGGTAGTTTAGTCAGTGGTATTCATAAGGCTGATATTCATTGTTTTAATCAACAGAAACCAGTTAATATTATTTTCTCACAAGGGCAAAAAAAAAGTTTATCATTACTTTTTTATTTAAGTTTTATCGACCTATACCAAATCCAGAAGGGTTATAAACCTATAGTTTGTATTGATGATATAGATTCGGAATTAGATCAAAATAAAATTCAATTACTCAGTGAAATTATAAAAAAATCGGAATGGCAGGTTTTTATTTCTTCAGTTAGTGTTGATCGACTTAAACATGGGTTTGAGAATAAATCAGTGTTTCACGTGAAACAAAGTAATAACGAATCAAAAGTAGTACTTTGTGATTAGATATTTATAGTAGTTACCAAAGACTGATTCGTTATAAGCAGCCTAAAATGTTATAATCGTCTTTTTATAGTGAGTCGTAAGAAAGTATGTCTGAACAATACACTTCATCCAATATAAAAGTATTAAAAGGATTGGATGCCGTCCGTAAACGCCCAGGTATGTATATTGGTGATACAGATGACGGTACTGGTTTGCACCATATGGTTTTTGAGGTTGTTGATAACTCAATTGATGAAGCTTTAGCAGGTCATTGCAACACTATAGAAGTGGAGATTAAATCCGATGGTAGTGTTTTGGTATCCGATAATGGTCGTGGCATACCTACCGATGAGCATGAGGAAGGTAAATCAGCAGCTGAAGTTATTATGACGGTATTACATGCCGGCGGCAAATTTGATGATAACTCCTATAAAGTATCTGGTGGTTTACATGGTGTAGGTGTATCCGT
>CAJDWB010000086.1_pt1 | contig 9892 bp, 9 predicted proteins | sample 7391501 | NCBI WGS metagenome assembly CAJDWB01 (sample SAMEA7055733, study PRJEB34461) | soil metagenome | biome: terrestrial ecosystem; feature: Peninsula; material: soil | place: Antarctica | collected 2016 | reverse complement strand
TTAGACGATGCACTCGAAAATGCCATTCTAAAGGATAACAATCTTTTAAGTATTAAGCAGTCCGGTGAGTTTGCGACGAATAAAAAAGTAGATGCTCCGACCAACCGGATTTGCACTTCACTTTTCAGCAAAGAACGACTGGGTTTTATGCTTCAGTATTCCTTGGTTTATGTTGATGGACAGCCGAAGCTGACAGTGAACCGTTCTCATCCAACGGTTAAACTTGGGCCCGAAGTGCGTAGCATCTCTCATGATCAAGCTATTGAGACTATTCCGCTTAAAGATATCGAACCGTTTTTACGTGAATTACGGATTCTAAATAAAGAGGATATAGATCTTGCACCTTATGTGGTGGCCGGTGAAGAAGGCCGAAATATGACGGCTACCGGTAATTTGATTTATGTTCGTGGTATGAATAATGTTAGACAAGGCGATCATGTAGCGATTGTCAGACCCACCATTATCTACCGGGAAATACCACTTGATTACCCTTGGGAAACATCAGGTCGTTATAAAGTTGAATCAGTAGAATGGAAAAAATCATCTGCTCATACCACCGATGCTGTAATGTCTCGTTTCTGGAAGAATTACATAGATCGAACTTACTGGGACAGTGTTAAAGTATTAGGTTATGAAGTAGCCGATACGGGTGTTGCGGAAGTAACACGAGTCAATACCGGTGAAGTGACAACTCTTAAAATTATTGATGTTAAAACCGAAGTGAAAACTGGCGATTTGATTTTACCCATCGATGAATTTAATTTCGATCCTTACTTTATGCCGAAAGCGGGCACTGTTGATGATGAAAACATTCGTGTGGTGGCTTTAAATAATGCACAGGAGTTCAAGTGGGTGATGTTTATTCAGTTTATAGCCCTAAACAAGTCATTCGTGACGAAGTGATGCATCCAAAAAATGATTTAAAAACGCTGTTCAAACCATCTAAAGCAAAAGTGACTTTACCGATGGAATACAGTGGTCATATTATGGTATTTAAGACTTTTGAAAATATTAGTTACGCCATTATTACCCAGGGTAATCGACAAGTTAAATTATACGACTACATTAAACTGCCGTAATCGTGGCAGCAAACGATATCAAGGCCTGGTTGCATCTTTATCGAGCACCAGGCCTTGGTTATGTTGGTCTTAAGCGTTTGTTGGATTACTATGGTGATGTGGGCGCTATCTTGGCTCAGTCGAAATTTCCCGCTGAATTACAAGTTCCTGCCTCTGTAAGGAAATACCTCAAGCAATGCTCCGATGATGATTTAAAGCCAGCTTTATCGTGGCTAGAAAAATCAGATAATCATATTATTCCATTTAATGATGCAGTCTATCCTCCACAGCTTAAAGCCACCGATGATCCACCGGTACTGTTGTTTGTTAAAGGTCGGATTGAGGCTTTATTGATGCCACAGTTGGCAGTCGTCGGCAGTCGCAAGGCAAGCCAAGGTGGTCTCGATAATGGTCGTGCGTTTTGTTATGATTTAGCCAAAAAAAACTGGGTGATTACCAGTGGTCTGGCCGCTGGTATTGATGCGGCAGCCCATCAAGCCGCATTGGATGCCGGTGGTTTAACGGTAGCAGTTATGGGTACCGGTATTAATTCGATTTACCCAAAAAGTAACCAACAATTGGCCAAAGATATTATTGCCCAAGGTGCGGTTATTACAGAATTCGATTTTAATACGCCACCTCAAGCGAATAATTTCCCACGTCGCAACCGAATTATTGCGGGGCTTTCATTGGGCACATTGGTAGTTGAGGCCGGTCAAAAAAGTGGTACTTTAATTACTGCCAGACTAACCAATGAAATAAATAGGCCAGTGATGGCGATTCCGGGATCCATTCACAACCCGATGGCAAAAGGCTGCCATTGGTTAATTAAGCAAGGTGCGGTGTTAGTGGAATCAGCAGATGATATACTGCTCGAATTAAGGCCCGGTATATCTATGTTAGGTGAACAGATTCGACGACGTTTACAAGAGGATGATTCACGAACGGCTGAAAATATCGAGAATAATACCGATATGGGGATAACAGATATCGAATTAACTAACACACAGCAAATTATTATGGATCATTTAAGCTATGACCCGACGCGCTTTGATGTCTTGATGGCTACTGTAGAATTAGACACAGCTACAATTTCTTCAGATTTATTACTCTTAGAACTACACGGACTGGTTTCAAAACTTCCGGGTACAAAATACCAAAAACGATGAAACAACAAATGATGGATGTGCTTGTTTATGTATTTGAAAACTACCTGACGGAGCACTATAATTTGACAGAAACACGCCACCGCAAAGACATTATCAATGGGCTACAGCAAATTGGGTTTCATCCAGGGCTTATTGATGAGGCTTTGACTTGGTTGCGTCATGTCAGTGAGACCGAGCGAACCGAGATTAAACAAACAGCCGACAGCTTGCGTCATTTTAGTGAAACTGAGTGGCAGATGCTAGGCGAAGAGGGTGTGCATTTTATTGAGTATTTACAAGAACAACAGATTTTAACAGCTGAGACACGGGAATTGCTCATTGACGGATTGCTGTATCTAAAGGCTGACAACATCGATGTCGATGATTTACAATGGCTGGTTTTGATTATTTTGTTTTCTCAGCCGGATCAAGAACACGCTTTTGCTGACTTAGAACGGTTGTTGTTTGAACCTTCCACAGACTGGGAACATTGATAGCCTATGGCCAATAATTTACTAATTGTAGAATCACCCGCAAAAGCTAAAACCATTGAAAAATACTTGGGAAAGGATTTTAAGGTACTGGCCTCCTACGGTCATGTCCGAGATTTGTTAGCCAAAACCGGCGCTGTTGATCCCGATAATGATTTTGAGATGACTTACGTCGAGCCTGACGATAAGAAAAAGTACATCGATGCTATAGTTAAACAAGCTAAGAAATCCAAAACTATTTATCTGGCGACGGATTTGGATCGCGAAGGTGAGGCCATTTCGTGGCATGTACTAGAAATTTTATCCGACCGGGGTTTACTGGAAGATAAAGATGTTAAACGAGTGGTGTTTTCTGAGATTACCAAAAAAGCCATCCAAACGGCAGTTGCTAATCCCCGTGAAATATCCCATGCATTAGTGGATGCCCAACAAGCACGTCGTGCTTTAGACTATTTGGTAGGTTTTAATCTATCACCCTTGTTATGGAAAAAGGTTCGCCGTGGCTTATCGGCAGGCCGAGTGCAGTCACCCGCTTTACGGATGATTGTTGAACGTGAAGATGAAATTAATGCCTTTAAAAGTCGCGAATATTGGACCATCCACGGTGATTTGATTAAGGATAAACAGTCATTTGAAGCTAGCTTAAATATCTTGAACGGTGACAAACTGAAAAAGTTTGACATTAATAAGGAGCAGCAAGCCAATGATATTCTAAAAACTTTGCGTGAGCAGGCTGGAAACACTTTGACTGTCAGCGAAGTGACACAAAAAGAACGTAAACGCAAACCAGCACCACCTTTTATTACCTCAACTGTGCAGCAGGAAGCTGCTCGTAAACTTGGTTTTACCGCCCGTAAGACCATGCAAATTGCCCAGCAACTTTATGAAGGCATTGAAGTGGAAGGTGAATCGCAGGGTTTGATTACTTATATGCGTACCGACTCTTTGAATTTAGGTGATGATGCCATTACCGAAATTCGCGGTGTCATTAGTGATAAATTTGGTGCCAAACAAGTACCAAAAAGCCCCAATGTATATAAAAGTAAGTCAAAAAATGCTCAAGAGGCTCACGAAGCCATTCGTCCAGTTTCTGCACAACTGATTCCGGCTGACATTAAATCATTTTTAAACAGTGATCAATATCGACTGTATGATTTAATTTGGAAACGCACCTTGGCTTCACAAATGATTAATGCCACCATCGGCACCGTTTCTGCGGATTTTAATTTTGGTGATAATCATAACTTACGCGCCACCGGTTCAACAATTTTAGTCAAAGGTTTTTTAAGTGTTTATGAGGAAGGTTTGGATGATGTTAAATCAGACAAAGAAAATCGCTTACCGAAACTGACCAAAGGTGATGTGGTTAAGGTCAATGAAATTGCCGGTAGCCAACATTTTACCGAGCCGCCACCGCGTTTTTCAGAAGCGACTTTAGTGAAAGCCTTGGAAGAATATGGTATTGGCCGTCCTTCGACCTATGCCAGCATTATCTCTACATTACTGAACAGAGACTATGTAGAATTAGACAATAAAAGATTTATTCCCACTGATATCGGTAAAGTAGTCGCCCGATTTTTAGCGGCTCATTTTGAAACTTATGTGGATTATGACTTTACCGCTAAATTAGAAGATGCCTTGGATGCAGTCTCTCGTGGTGAGGAGAATTGGAAGCCCTTATTAAAATCATTCTGGGAACCCTTTATTAAGCTTGTCGAAGATAAGGAAGAGTCTGTTAGTCGTGAAGAGGCTCAGTTTAAGCGTGAGTTGGGTATTGATCCAAAAACAGGCAAGCCGGTATCGGTGCGTATTGGTAAATATGGAACTTTTGTTCAAATCGGTACCAAAGATGATGAAGATAAACCACAATTCGCCGGGCTGTTACCGGATCAAAACCTAGACACCATTAGCTATGATGAGGCAATGGAACTATTTAAATTGCCCCGTGATTTAGGTGAAACACCGGAAGGTGAGAAAGTGTCAGCCAATATTGGCCGTTTTGGCCCTTATGTGCGTTATGCCAATAAGTTTGTTAGCATCAAAGATAATGACCCATACAGTATTACCTTAGAAGAGGCCATGGTTCTTATTACGGAAAAGAAAACGGCTGATGCTAATAAGATTATCCAAACTTTTGATGATGGTATTGAAGTACTTAATGGTCATTATGGTCCATATGTGACTGATGGTAAGAAAAACGGCAAAATACCCAAAGACACCGACCCTAAGTCTCTGTCTCACGAAGATTGTATTGAAATTCTAAAAAATGCGCCTGCCAAGAAAAAAAGGCGGCGTAAGAAAAAATGAACAACTTAGGTACAGCCATTAATCAGGCTGTACAGGTATTAAAAGACGGTGGCTTGATTGTCTATCCGACTGAAGCTATTTATGGTTTGGGCGGTGATTACACTCAACCAAACACTGTTAAAAAAATACTCGACTTAAAACAACGCAATCCACAGCAAGGACTGATTCTTATTGCCGGTCACATTCAATATTTATTACCATTAATTCAACCTGCCTCAAGCACAGATTTAACGATGGCTTTAAGAACTTGGCCGGGCCATCATACTTGGGTATTTCCAGCTTCAAATTTGGTGCCGGATAGTGTTAAGGGACCTGCAAATACGGTTGCTGTGCGGTTATCAAATCATCCGGTTGTTAAGTTATTATCGGCCGGGTTAAACCGCGCATTGATTTCCACTAGCGCCAATGTTCACGGCCAACAAACCCCGCAGTCAATATTGCACATTCAGCAGCAATGGGGGCAACAGGTTAATTATTTCTTGGATTTACCTTTAGGTAAACAAACACAAACTTCAGCCATTCATCAATCCGGTGATGGTCGAATTTTACGCTGAAATGAAAAACCTAGAAATTAGAAGTCGACTCTATTCATTGGTTACGGCCTTGGTGACACCTTTGGTGTTATTCCGTCTGGCTATGCGTGGTGTTAAAACACGAGCTTATCTACGTCGTTGGCATGAGCGGTTTGGTTGGTTTAAAACACCAAAAGCGATTCAAAAATCAATATGGGTACATGCTGTATCTGTGGGTGAAGTTAATGCAGCTATTCCGCTGATTAAAGCCTTAATGAAAAAATACCAAGATCATTCCTTTGTATTAACCACCATTACGCCAACCGGATCGGATCGGGTTTTACAAATTTTTGGTAACCAAGTATTTCATGTCTATTTGCCCTATGATTTACCTGGGGCAGTGAAACGTTTTTTACGTAAAACTAAGCCCGACCTAGCGGTTATTATGGAAACCGAAATTTGGCCAAATTTATTTCGTTTTTGTAAAAAACGTGAGATTCCGATAGTAGTCGCCAATGCCCGACTTTCTGAAGTATCCCTGAAAGGTTATCGATGGGTCGGTTCACTGGCAGCCAAAGCTTTTAACGATACCGCCTTTGTAGCTGCCCAAACTGAAACCGATGCCCGCAGAATGATCCAATTAGGTTGTCAACCGGAAAAAATCTATGTAGTAGGTAGCCTTAAGTTTGATATAGAGATTGAACAGTGCACTATTGATAAAGGTAAAGATATCCGAGAACATTATCAAAATTCACGCATGGTGTGGATTGCGGCAAGCACCCATCATGATGATGAGGTACAAATTTTAGAGGCTTTTTCAACACTAAAAAAACGTCATCCCGATTTGATGTTAGTGATTGTGCCACGCCATCCGGAACGTTTTGAGACCACTACCCAATCATTCCGCAAGCTAGGCTTTAATACCCAGCTCCGCAGTGAAGCTGGTTTATGTGATATTCACGGTGATGTGTTTGTAGTCGATACCATGGGTGAGCTACTGGAATTTTATGCCTCTTCGGACATTGCGTTTGTCGGCGGTAGTATTGCCAATATTGGGGGTCATAATGTATTGGAAGCGGCGGTTTTTTCTTTGCCAATTCTAGTCGGTCCCAATACCCATAATTTTGATGAAATTACTCAGTTGTTAGATGAATGTGGTGGATCCTTTACGGTTCACGACAGTCAGGACATTGTCACCCGGATGGATGAATTGATTGATGATAAGTCGGTACGGATAAAAATGGGTAAAGCAGCTAAAAAGCTGGTGGAACAAAATCGTGGTGCGGTTCATCTGACCATGGATTTAATTGCTTCTTATATGAATGAAAAACCGCTGTATGATGAAATTAAATCAAAACATTATCCGCGTATCGTTAAACAATGAATAATCAGCCGTTGAGCCAAGTACTTACGGTTACGGGTTTTAAATTAGACCTAAAGAATTTTGCGGCCTTGAGCACACTTGAGTTGATACGCATTTATCGTTTGCGGCAATCAGTGTTTGTGGTTGAGCAAGACTGTCCCTACCATGATATTGATGATCTAGATCTGACTGCTTGGCATTTATTTCACCAAACAAAAACAACTGTGGATGGTTATGCGCGAATACTGTTATCAGTCAAATAGGACGAGTCGTGGTGGCTGAGCAGGCCCGCCATGCTGGTATGGGTCATGCTCTAATGAATGCGGCTATTGATGTCTGTTATAAGCAAGCTGCTGAGCAAGACATTGTCATTTCAGCTCAATCCTACCTTGCTGGCTTTTATCAAAGTTTAGGTTTTCATGCCAGTGGTCAGTACTACTTAGAAGATAATATTCCGCATCAGCGAATGTACTTGCTAAAGTAACAGCTGAGTTTCTCAGGTGGGTCGATAATAGAACCTCGGCGGAGTATAATAAACTCAATTTGACACACAAGAAACTATGATGGATTGTATCAGTACAAACTATGACGGCGCTACGGTTGCGGTTGAACCCATAAATATCGCCGCTTTTGATCTCTGGCTTAAATTACAAAGCGAATGTCTTGAAAACATTGCTGAACACCAGAAACTTGGTAGCAAGCCGGGTAACTTCTTATTGGATTACAATGACAATGGTGAACTGCACAAAGTCTATTTGGTGGTTGCCAAGGACCTCAATCCATACAGTATTGTCGAACAAATCAACCGGCTTCCAGAAGGATATTATCATTTAGAAACCGATGATGAAGCCTTAGCTTCGGCTGTGATTCGTGGCTGGGGATTTGGTAATTATCGTTTTGAGCGTTATCTAAAGCCTAAGGATAAACCAGTTTTAGTGATTAAAGATAGCGATCGGTTTAATACCGATTTAGCCGTGGTTGCGGCCACTTATACCGTGCGTGATTTAATTAATACCCCGGCCGATGATATGGGGCCTACGGAACTGGCTGAATGGGCTAAGGATTTTGCTGAGCAGCAACATATGTCATTTGATCAGTTGGTAGGCGATGTGCTGTTAAGTGAAAACTTTCCCAGCATTCATATTGTCGGACGTGCCAGTCATAAAGCGCCACGCCTTATCGAATTAAATTGGCGTAAAGATGATGATTTACCACTGATTGTTTTGGTCGGTAAAGGGGTGTGCTTTGATACTGGTGGAAATAATATGAAGCCGGCTGAAGGCATGCGCTGGATGAAAAAAGATATGGGTGGCGGTGCTCATGTGTTGGGTTTGGCACAACTTATAATTAGCCAACAATTACCGGTGCGCTTAAAAGTGCTGATTCCGGCGGTAGAAAATGCGGTATCCGGAAGTGCTTTTAGACAAGGTGACGTGGTAACCAGCCGCAGTGGCCAAACCATTGAAATTGGACATACCGATGCTGAAGGGCGCGTTATACTGGCTGACAGCTTAACTTATGGTTGCGAATTTAAACCGGATTTATTGATTGATTTTGCAACTTTAACCGGTGCCGCCAGAATTGCCATGGGACCGACTGTGACACCGGTATTCAGTAACCGTGAAAATTTACTTGATGAAATTAAACACAGCGGGGCTAAGACATTCGATGAAATGTGGCCGATGCCGTTACCACAGCGTTATAAAAAATATATTAAATCTACTATAGCTGATATGAATAATAGCGCCAGCATTCCACAAGGTGGGTGCATTACTGCCGGTTTGTTTTTGCAGAATTTTGTAGATAGTGATATTGATTGGGTACATATTGATACCTTTGGTTGGAATTTTGGTGATCGTACCGGTGGCACTGAAGGTGGTGAAGCCTTGGGATTGGCGGCTGTTTTTGATTGGCTAAATTATAAATATCAAGCATGAAAAATAAAAATAATCTGCATTTTGGAAAGGGCGAAAACCCAGCCTATATTTTAGGTAACTATGCCAACCGCCACGGCTTAATTACCGGTGCCACAGGAACCGGAAAAACGGTAACGGTACAAGTATTAGCAGAGAATTTTTCGCGTTTAGGTGTGCCAGTTTTTGTAACAGACATTAAAGGCGATGTGGCCGGATTATCACAAGCTGGAGAAGCCAAACCGTTTTTAGACAATCGCGCCAAAGAACTCAATATAGAAAATTATGATTATTCTGGAAGTCCCACTATATTTTGGGATATATTTCGCGTTAAAGGCCACCCTGTTCGTACCACCATTCAAGAAATTGGCGCGCTTTACTTAAGTCGTTTATTGGACTTAAGTGAAGTACAACGAGGTGTTCTGACTGTGGCATTTAAGTATGCTGCTGACAATGATTTGGCTCTTGTGGATTTAAAAGACATCAATAGTTTGATGCAGCATATTGGCGAACAACATAAAGAAATATCTATAAATTACGGTCGGGTTACCCACGCTTCGATAGGTGCGATTCAAAGACGATTGTTGAGTTTAGAAGCCCAAGGTGGGGATTTACTATTAGGTGAGCCGGCTTTGCAGTTAAGTGATTTGATGCGTCAGGATTTATCCGGCAAAGGTATTATCAGTATACTTGATTCACGAGATCTCATGATGAAGCCACAACTGTATGCGACATTTTTGTTGTGGTTAATGACTGAGTTGTTTGAAGTTTTACCAGAAGTAGGTGATCAGCCATTACCTAAGTTGATTTTATTTTTTGATGAAGCCCATTTGATTTTCTCAGACACTCCTAATGAGGTACTTAAACGAATTGAGCAGGTTGCACGTTTAATTCGCTCAAAAGGTGTGGGTGTTTATTTTTGTAGTCAGTCGCCCGGTGATATTCCCGAAGATATTCTGGGGCAGCTGGGTCATAAAATACAGCATGCACTGCGTGGCTATACGCCAAAAGATCAAAAAGTAATTAAAGCGGTTGCCGATTCATTTCGCCCCAATCCAAAATTTAAAGCGGTTGATGTGATTAGTCAATTAGGGGTCGGT
>CAJDWB010000070.1_pt1 | contig 9932 bp, 7 predicted proteins | sample 7391501 | NCBI WGS metagenome assembly CAJDWB01 (sample SAMEA7055733, study PRJEB34461) | soil metagenome | biome: terrestrial ecosystem; feature: Peninsula; material: soil | place: Antarctica | collected 2016 | reverse complement strand
GACAAGTGTTTAAGGCTGTAGTCAATTTGACTGACACAAGTAATACCACGGGCAGCATACAGCCGTTGTATAAGTGGCATTAATTGATCACCACCTTGAATGCCGATGGCCGGAACCTGACGTCGTTTTATGGTAACCACGACGTTATCATTCAAATGTACTTAATGTCTTCAATAAAATAAACTTGTTCACCACCAGGTGCTTCTACGGTTGCCTCATCATCAACACTTTTACCAACTAAAGCACGGGCAATGGGTGAGCTGATAGATATTTTACCTTCATCAATATTAGCCTCAGCATCGCCGACAATCTGGTAAGTGACCATTTTACCAGTGTCTTCCAATTCTAAAACTACGGTGGCACCAAAAACCACTCTATCGCCAACGTTCAAACTAGTCACGTCAATGATTTCAGCATTTCCCAACAGCCCTTCAAGTTCTCCAATACGGCCTTCATTAAAAGACTGTTGCTCTCGAGCGGCATGGTATTCGGCATTTTCCTTTAAATCACCATGATCACGGGCCGTTGCCACGGCTTCAATTATTTTTGGTCGTTCAACATTTTTAAGACGTTTCAGTTCTGCCTTTAACTTTTCTGCACCTTGTTTTGTAATGGGTTTTCTCATCTTAACTCCTTATTCTTCGTGTAACTCACTGAGTGAGTATATCTCATGATTTTTAACATAATCAAACGCTGCAATGGTGGCAGCGGCACCAGCTAAAGTGGTGCTGTAATGAACATTCTGCTTTAGGGCTTCTGTTCGAATCGAGGCCGAATCGGCAATCGCTTGTGAGCCTTCCGTGGTATTGATAATAAAGTCAATTTCCTGACTTTTTATGCGATCCACAATATGGGGACGACCTTCAATAACCTTATTGACACTTTCACAAAAAACCCCAGCCTTACGTAACAATTGACAAGTACCATGGGTCGCTACCAATTCGAAATTTAAGGCACTCAGTTGTTTCGCTAAAGGCACCAATTTATCTTTATCGGCATCTCGGACACTAACAAAAGCCGTTCCTACTTGGGGTATTTTAACATGCGCCGCCAAGCGTGAGGCAGCAATGGCTGCACCAAAGGTTTTACCGGTTCCCATCACTTCTCCGGTAGAGCGCATTTCGGGTCCCAAAATGGGATCGACGCCAGGAAATTTATTAAACGGAAAGACCGGTTCTTTCACCGAAAAATGATTTAAATTTAAACGCGCAGTTACCGCCTGCTCTTTTAGAGTTATACCAGCCATACAAAGTGCACCAATTTGTGCCAAAGGTAAGCCAGTGGCTTTAGAAACAAAAGGTACAGTTCGAGAAGCTCTGGGGTTCACCTCAATAATATAAATGTCATCACCTTGAATGGCGAACTGGGTATTCATTAGGCCAACAACTTTCAGTTCTTTAGCCATTAAAGTGCATTGTCTAATCAATTCATCTTGAATTTTTTGTGACAGGGTAAATGGCGGAATACAACAAGCTGAATCACCTGAATGGACACCCGCTTGTTCAATATGCTCCATGATACCACCCACTAATACATCCTCACCATCACAAATGATGTCCACATCCACTTCAATGGCATGATCTAAAAATCGATCCAGTAACACAGGTGAATCCCTCGACACCAGTACGGCCGCTTGCATATAACGACTCAGTTCAGTAACTGAATGAACAACTTCCATAGCTCGTCCACCTAAAACAAATGAAGGCCGAACGACCAATGGAAAACCAATTCTCTCAGCGCATTCTATGGCTTCACTAATTGAGTTAACAGTATCATTAGGTGGTTGTTTTAAATTTAATTTATTGAGCATCGTCTGGCCACCGTATTGGACAATCACACCCTCAGGTTTCTCAACAGCAACAATCGCCAGAACATCTTCCAAAGTTAATGATTCAAAGTACAGTCGATCAGAAGTGTCGTAATCAGTAGAAACCGTTTCCGGATTACAGTTTACCATAATGGTTTCAAATCCAGCGCTTTTAAGGGCAATGGAAGCATGCACACAACAGTAGTCAAATTCGATACCTTGGCCGATGCGGTTAGGACCGCCACCTAAAATCATAATCTTCCTGGCATCGGTCGGGTGGGCTTCACACTCTTCTTCGTAAGTTGAGTAAAAATAAGCCGTCGGTGCAGCAAACTCAGCAGCACAAGAATCCACTCGTTTATAAACAGGTTTTATCCCCATTGATAAACGTTTTTCTCGAACCACCTGCTCTTCACAATGAAACAATTGAGCCAATCGCAAATCTGAAAAACCCAAGCGCTTAATTGCATATAGATCATCTTTATCTAAAGCATCAATATGACTTTCAGATAAGGAATTTTCAACATCAACCAGATGCTTAATGGCATGTAAAAACCAAGGATCAATTTTTGATAAACGATGGACTTCATCGATACTATATCCTTGACGAAAAGCATCGCCCACATAAAATAATCGCTTCGATGACGGCTCTCGGAGCTCTCTGTTTAAATCAAATCCCTGCTCTATCTGCTCGCTACTGACCAAAGAATTTAAACCACTGTAATCCATTTCCAGGCCACGAATGGCTTTTTGTAAAGATTCACTAAAGGTTCGACCAATGGCCATAACCTCACCCACAGATTTCATTTGGGTACTTAATTTATCCGCACTTTTAGCAAATTTCTCAAAAGCAAAACGTGGGATCTTAGTCACCACATAATCTATGGCTGGCTCAAAAGAGGCTGGAATAGTATCACCGGTTATTTCGTTCTTTAATTCATCAAGGGTATAACCAACGGCCAGTTTCGCAGCTACTTTAGCAATCGGAAAACCGGTGGCTTTAGAAGCCAAGGCCGATGATCTGGATACCCGTGGGTTCATTTCAATAACAATAAGACGTCCATCATCAGGATTAACTGCAAACTGAACGTTTGAGCCACCGGTTTCGACGCCGATTTTGCGTAATACTGCCAAAGAAGCATCGCGCATCATTTGGTATTCTTTGTCGGTAAGGGTTTGCGCAGGTGCCACAGTGATGGAATCGCCGGTATGTACACCCATGGGGTCTAGATTTTCGATGGCACAGACAATAATGCAGTTGTCGGCTTTATCGCGAACCACCTCCATTTCAAAATAATACTTCGGTGGTCGGCGACTGCTTTAAACCATCTCGTGTTATCGTTTCAAACTCTTCTAAATTATAAGCAATACCACCACCACTACCACCCATGGTAAACGAGGGTCTAATAATAACTGGGTAACCTATTTGTTTTTGTATCACATAGGCCTCCTCCATATTATGGGCTATCGCTGAATTTGCCACTTCCAAACCAATCTCTTGCATGGCGACTCGAAATTGTTCACGGTCTTCAGCCATATCAATCGCTTCTCTTGATGCTCCTATCATTTCCACATTGAATTTTTCTAACACACCTTGACTGACTAAATCTAAGGAGCAATTCAAAGCAGTTTGACCACCCATGGTCGGTAATAAGGCATCGGGACGCTCACGCTCAATAATTTTCGCCACAGTTTGCCAAGTAATTGGTTGAATATAAATTTGATCTGCAGTTTCCGGATCGGTCATGATAGTCGCCGGATTTGAGTTAACCAAAATAACCCGATAGCCTTCATCTTTTAAAGCTCTACAAGCTTGTGTACCGGAATAATCAAACTCACAGGCCTGACCAATCACAATCGGACCGGCACCTATAACTAAGATGCTTTTAATGTCAGTACGCTTAGGCATGGCTCAACTCCGGGTGACGATTTTGTTTCATGGATTCTATAAAGGCGTTAAATATCGGTAAGGCATCATGTGGGCCGGGGCTGGCTTCAGGATGTCCTTGGAACGCATAAGCAGGTAATTGTTTATGTTTAAAGCCCTGAATGGTGTTATCGAATAAAGACCGATGCGTGACTTCTAAAACTTCAGGTAAATTCTTTTCACTAACACTAAAGCCATGATTTTGGCTGGTAATCATAACTCGTTTCTTAGCGATATCGAAAACCGGATGATTAGCGCCATGATGACCATATTTCATTTTTTCAGTTTGTCCACCTAAGGCCAAAGCCAGAATTTGGTGGCCTAAGCAAATTCCAAAAAATGGTATCTTTTCTGATAAGAAGCGACGACATGCTTCAATAGCATAATCACAAGCGGCAGGATCACCGGGGCCATTGGACATAAACACACCATCTGGTTGCATAGCCAAGACTTCATCGGCTGAAGTTTTGGCCGGCACCAATGTAACTTCACAACCCAGATCATATAAAATTCTGACAATTTGCTGTTTCAGTCCAAAATCATAACAAACTACTTTATAACTAAGTTCTGATTGGCTGTTAAAATCTTGTTTGGCCAAATCGTAACGACCTTGGTTCCAAGTTATGGGTTTTTTAAGCGATACTTCTTGGGCCAGATCAGTACCTTCTAGGCCGGTAAATTCTCGGGCTTTTTGGATGGCTTGTTGTATATCGGCTTCACCGGTAATAAGACAGGCTTTAATAGCACCTTTATCACGCAAATGATTAGTTAAAGCACGGGTGTCAATACCACCAATAGCCACCACCTTATGTTGTTTTAAATAGTCACTTAAACTACTTTGTGCCAGCCAGTTACTGGGCTTTGATTGATAGTCACGCACCACCAAACCGGCAGCATGAATAGCTTTCGACTCATTATCAACCGCGTTGATGCCGGTGTTTCCAATATGTGGGTAGGTTAATGTAACCAATTGACTGGCATATGATGGATCGGAAAGTATTTCTTGGTAGCCGGTCATGGCGGTATTAAACACCAGCTCACCGACACGACAACCTTCTGCGCCAAATGAGTAACCGGAAAAAGTACGACCATCTGCCAAAGCCAACAACGCTTTGGGATAGTTTTCAGGAAATAATAATTGCTTTAATTTGGACACTTTTCTCAACCCAGTCAGGCGTAAAAAAGTCGGTATAAAACCGACTGATTACTGTTATCGAATTGAAAGCGGATTTTAGCTTAAAAAGGTTCTAAACGCCACACGCGAACCAACATTTTCGCCATTGATTGCTTATAATAAGCGGATGCAGATTCATATTGCCATTTATCACCCTCGTCGTGCTGGAATTTTAAGCGCCGCCATTGACTTACAGGCTGATCAGGTTATTTTATTACATCGCCAAGAAGATGTGGTCGCCGGGATTAAGTCGGTATTAACCAGCCGCGGCATTCGCTGCCAATCTATGGTTGTCGATTTCGACACCGAACGACTCAGACAACAGTTTAGTGCTCTATTGGAGCAACATCAGTCAGAAGTTTTATACTTGAACGCATCTAGTGGCTATACAAAAATGATTTTAATCGCTTTTGAGCAGTTTAATGCCTATGGCTACCCTATTTTTATGGTCGATAAATTTACCGATGAATTATATTGGCTAAAAAACCGTGCCGACCAACCTACTGCTGACCACCATTTAAGTCACGAAATTAAAATTAACGAATACTTAAAAACCTTTAATACACATATACTGTATGAAGGCGATAAAACACCAGAACCTGCCAGCTCTCGTGAATTAACTCACTGGCTTATTAGCCACATTGGTGATTACGACAAGCAGATTGCGCAACTTAATTACATTGCCATGATGTCAAACAAGGATAATCGCTATGCTTTAGATCATCATCAGGTTAACAACCAAGGGCTATTAACTGTTTTAGGTCAATTTGAAGCAGCCGGCATGCTGACTCTACGAGGTCGCAAACTCAAGTTCACCGACGCCAATACACGCTTTTACTGCAATGGTGGCTGGTTAGAAAATCATGTTTATGCCTTAGCTTACGGCATGCGTAAAAGTCGCCCTCATATTTTGGATGTTGCCAAAGGCCTACAAGTCGTTCGTCACAATGGCATGGTGAAAAATGAAATCGATATTGCGGCCATGAGCCACAACCGATTACATGTCATTGAATGTAAAACCCGTAAGTTTTCCAAAAGTGATGATGATAATGCTGCTGCCAATACCGCTATTTATCGATTAGATACCTTAAAGTCCTTTGCCGGTGGTATTTCCAGTAAAGCCATGCTGGTCAGTTATCAGCCATTGAACAACTACAGCTTGTCGCGAGCTGAAGATTTGGGTATTTATTGCTGTTCGCATACCCAACTACGACAGTTAGACACCCATTTATACCGATTTTTTGATACCGAAACATGAAAAATTTTAGAAGTGATAATGAAGCGCCGGTCAACCCGATTATTTTTGCTGCCATTCAGGCTGCTAATCAAGGTTTTAGCGAATCTTACGGCTATGATGAGTGGAGCCTGCAGTTAAATGAACGCTTCCAACAACTATTCGAATGCTGGTGTGAGGTGCTGCCGCTAACCACCGGTACTGCCGCCAATGCCATTGCCACAGCCCTGATGACACCTCCCTACGGGGCAGTTTATTGTCAACCCAATGCCCATATACACGTAGATGAATGTGGCGCCCCTGGTTTTTTCAGTGGCGGGGCCGGTCTTATTCCGGTGGCCGGTGCTAATGGTAAAATTGACGTCAACAACCTAGCCAACATATTAAGCAACAGTGGCCATCATGGCGAACATGAATTGTTACCCTCTGCTATCAGCTTAACCCAATGTACCGAAGCCGGTACTGTTTATTCAATTAAAGAACTCATGGCTATAAAAGATATCGCCGATAAGCATAATTTAGCCATTCATATGGATGGCGCCCGCTTCGCCAATGCTTTAGCTTCTCAAGATATCAGTCCGGCTCAAGCCACCTGGAAATCTGGTATTGATTTACTGTCTTTTGGTGCCACTAAAAATGGTGCCATGATGGCTGAGGCTTTGATTGTATTTAATCCTAAATTTAAAAATGAGATCAAACGTTGGCGCAAACGATCAGGGCATCTTATTAGTAAAATGCGCTTTATTAGTGCGCAATTATTGGCTTATTTGGACAAGGACCTATGGCTGCAATTAGCACGTCATGCCAACCAACAAGCCACCGACTTCGTTAAAGCTGTTGAAAAACAAGCTGAGTTACTTTATCCGGTTGAAGCCAATGAGGTATTTTGTAGATTGCCGATTGCTAAAATCGAACAATTAGAACAACAAGGTTTCTTGTTTCATCGCTGGCCCGGCACAAAAGATGTTATCCGATTGGTTTTTTCACATGCTACAGAACCCGAAGCAACACAAAAGCTAATTGTAGCCATTACGAGGTAGCCGTTAAGGCCTTAAAGTCAATTTTTCTTAAACTTTCATACCGTGCTTTGAAGTCAGTAAATGATAATGGATAGCTAAGCAAATAACCTTGAAATTGATCACAACCGAAAGCGATTAGTTGCCGTAATTGCTCAACCGTTTCAACCCCTTCAGCCACCGTTGTAATATGTAAGTTCTGCCCCATCAACAACATGGTTTTAACCAATTCTAAATCATCTTGATCTTCACTCATATCCCGGATAAACGATTTATCTATTTTTAGGGTATTAACTGAGAAATTCTTTAAATAAGATAAGGATGAATAACCGGTACCAAAATCATCAATAGCAATATTCACCCCCCAACTTTTGAGCTCAGTCAAAATAATTTGACTGTTTGCTACATCCAAAATGAGGGTTTGTTCTGTTAACTCCAACTCCAAGCGATCATAAGGGAATTTATGTTTATCTAGTATTGACTTAATCTGATGCAAAAAATCAGGATGTTCAAGTAACTTCGCTGACACATTAAAACTTAAAATCAAATTTTTATCAAAATTTAAAACATCCTTGAATTGGCGACAACAAAGATCAAGCAGTTGCCATGATACTGAAACAATGAGACCAGTATCTTCCAATAACTCAAGAAACTCTTTGGGTTTACGAAAGTAATTCCCATCTTGGTGCCAACGGATTAATGCTTCAGTACCAATTAGATTGCCTACATGATCAAATTTTGGCTGATAATACATGACAAAGCGATTTTGCTCTTGGGCTTCATGCAATTGATTAACCAATTTTAACCTAGCTTGGGCTTTATGCTCGATCACTGAATCATAGATAGCAAAGGTGTTTCGACCTTTGTCTTTAGCCCGGTAGAGCGCGGCATCCGAATTGGATAACAACTCATTTACAGAGGTACCGTCGCGCGGATATAAGGCCACGCCAATACTACCGGTCAAACGAATTTGATGGCCTTCTATTTCAAAAGGGTATTTAAGTTGCTGTAAAAACCGTTCCACTAAATATGAAATTTCAATTTCGTCTTTATTCCCCGGCAACAACACAATAAATTCGTCACCACCCATACGGGCAATGATGTCATTTTTACGAAAATTATAAGAAAATATTTCGGGCAGTTTCTTTAACAACTCATCACCAATCGCATGCCCTAAGGTGTCGTTAATATCCTTAAAGTGATCTAAATCGATAAACAAGAGACTAAAAGGCTTTTCTAATTTTTTATCAGCATTAATATGTTGTTCAATATACTGCGTTAAATAGTGTCTATTTGGCAAGTGTGTTAGGGCATCATGATTCGCTAAATAGCTGAGCTTTTCTTGGATTTTTTCTTTTTCTTTAATTTCAATGCTAAGTTGTTTGGATTGCATTTTGGCTCTGTGACGAGACAAAAGCACCATTAAAAATAACAAGCCAAGGATAATACCGCCAATAAATACCACGTAAGGTAAGGGCGAAAGAATGGTTTTAAGCACTGCCTCTGTTGGATAAACTTTAAATAACCAGCTCGCATCATCCGCATCTAAATTAATTTCAAAAAAATCCAGATGACTGTCTTGCGTGAGATCAGGGCCATTACTGTAAGCTACTTTTTTACCGGCATAGGCTTTGGTATAAAAACCAGTATTTATGGGATCATCTAAAATACGATCTACAAATGGTTTGATATAAACTTCAATAGCAAAATAACCATAAAAATCGTCAGCATTTTGTATCGACATGAAGATGAAAAGAATATTGCGATTATCGTCAGTGGTAAATAAAGGACTTATTTCCGGAATATTATCACGCCGTGCCTGCGCAAGCTCATCTTGCATTCTTAGCTCTTGTAATAAGTTTACAATCTTAATAGGGTGTAACTGACCTAAACCCTCACTCCAATTGACTTGCTGGTTTGCATCTATCCACCAAATTTCATTAACACCAATTATACGTTCAATGAAATTTTTGGCATCAGAGCGCCATTTATGCTCAGGGGTACCTTGATCTACTAACCATCTATTGACCATGGCTTTTAGGTCACCGTTTAATTCTTGGATTTTATAAATTATTTGTGACTTGGTGCGCTCAGTTTGCCCTTTTAAAATTTGTTCCATGGTGTTGTTCTGAGACTGACGAATCTGATAGGCAATCGTGGAGATTGCCAGCGTCACTAAAATTGCCCATAACCAAGCCAATAAATAAGATTTATCAATCGTTCTTTTAATTTTCACTGTCCCCAACAATTATGTCCTTTAATTATTATATCCCTTTAGACTCAGAAGAATAGCATGAGCTTGATTAAAAACACAATAAGACATTTAATTTCACTCCATTATTATGAGTAAAATCATTTGCTTGGCTGTTTAATGAATCCTTTTGTTTAGCTAGTACAATGTTGGTATGTATTACTAATATCAGTCATCATAATCCCATTTAAAGTTTTTTACTTCATGCAGGTCATCACCTTTTTGAATGATAAATTCATTATGATTTTTAAGCATAGAATTCATTTTGTCAAAAATATCAGACGTATTCTTTATGTTCTTTAATCTGGCAATGGCATTTTTAACCAGATGATATCTATCCAGTTTATTCAACACCAACATATCAAAAGGCGTAGTTGTGGTGCCTTCCTCATTAAACCCATGAACATGAAAATCGGCATGACCGGCACGCTTGTAAATAAGACGATGAATCATTGAGGGATAACCATGAAAAGCAAAAATAACGGGTACCGATGGTGAAAACATCTGCTCAAACTGACTATCA
>CAJDWB010000093.1_pt1 | contig 9964 bp, 5 predicted proteins | sample 7391501 | NCBI WGS metagenome assembly CAJDWB01 (sample SAMEA7055733, study PRJEB34461) | soil metagenome | biome: terrestrial ecosystem; feature: Peninsula; material: soil | place: Antarctica | collected 2016 | reverse complement strand
TACTCCTTATGGTCCTAACAGACCTGTAAACGGTGGTGACCTAATTGAGCTTGACAATGAGATCTGGTTAATTACACGCAACAATAATACATTTACGAATGTGCAGACCGGCGCTTCTTTCACAGTTCCTGTGAACGAAATCAATGGTGCCGCAGTACTTGGTAACGGTATGGTGTTGTTGGCTGATGGAAACGGCGAATCTCTTCTAAAAGTAGTGAATCCTGCAACTCAGGAAGTTATTCGAAGCTACGACATAGGCTTCCCATTATTTAATGGTGACTTAGCTTATGTTTGTATACCAGGTGGTGGAGACATCATTTTTGGAGATTGCTACGCTACTGAAGTGATTGAATATGTACAAGGTACAACCTTAAGTGGCGGAGCTATTGACTTAAACCGAACAGATCCTACCGAGGCGCTTGGCGAGCCCGAGCGTATTGACGAGGTTGTGTTTGTATCCTTAGGATACGGTGGAAGCTTAACTCTTGCTTTTGACGGAGCCATTCCAAACGGTCCTGGTGATGACATTGAAATCGTTGAGACCAGCTTTGGTTGTCCAACCTGTGCAAGTTATCCTGAATATGCAGATGTATCTGTTTCTGTTGACGGAATAGTTTGGTACTTTGCCAAAACTGTTAACAGAACGGATGGATTTATAGATTTGGATAATGTCATTACGCCAACCTTAGATACCTTAGAATACGTATACTTCGTGAAAATCGTAAACAACGACTCTTTGTCAACAACGCACGATGCGTTTGACGTAGACGGAGTTGTAGCGATTCACAATTGTATCGTCGAGGACGACGAGGATGTTGATGTTCCACCAACCAATCCATTCATAGCAGTTGAATCTAGCTCAGTGTTAACAACCTACCCGAACCCTACACAAGGGCAATCGAAAGTGGTGTTTACAACGGGTCAGACAACTCGCACGCTTTTAGAAGTGTACGACTTGAACGGACGTAATGTGGGAACCTTGTTTAATCAAGAAGCACAAAAAGGTAAAGAATACACACTTGACTTCAACGGAAGCAAGTTGCCTAACGGAGTGTACATTTACCGATTGACTACGAATAATGAAACAATCATCGAGAAATTTATGATTGCTCGTTAAGTCACGATCACTCTGACCGCCTTGGCGCGTTAGTGATGAGCGAAATAAATAAGAATCCCGATTACCGTAAGGTAGTCGGGACATCTTGTCTGCTCTATTTTTCTGCCTGATCTTTGGCGAAAATAATATTAATGAATTTACAAGAAGAAATGTTTGCCATAGTTCAAGCATGGCATGAGAGTGGAATTTCACGACCCAAGTTTTTAGCTGATAAGCCTATCAGCCTGTCCAAGTTCAACTACTGGTTGTATAAATACCGTAAACACGCAAAAGAGCCCCACCGGTATTTACCAATTAGCTCTTCCGAATCTACTGCAGCCGATTTTAAATCTTTTGTTTTATCAGATAGCCAACCAAAAGACCGGTCTGTAAGTATGGAGATTGTTACCCCGTCCGGTTTGCAAATAACCATCTACGAATAATGCTGGGGTTTAACAGCACTCAAAAGGTTTTTCTTTACAGCAAGCCTTGCGATATGCGCAAAGGCTTTAATGGGTTGCACGGCATAGTGGTTAATGCCATGGAGATGGATTTACTCTGCGGAGACATGTTCGTGTTTGTAAGTAAAGACCGCAATAAGGCCAAGATACTTTACTGGGATACTGACGGGCTGATTCTCTTTTATAAACGGCTGGAAAAAGGAACTTTCAAACGCCCGACAGCGCGACTTAAAGCACCAAACAGCGAGCTCACAAAAGAAGAACTTTACATGATTTTACGTGGAATTGATTTTGAGAAAACCAAGAAAAGAAAGCGTTATTTACCCCATTAAATTGTTCATTTCTTTGGGCTAAAACATCAATAAAAACAGGGTTCATAGTGTGTATTTGATACATGCAAAAGTCGCTTGACAAGCTATCAAAAAACGAACTGATCCAACTGGTGTTGGAACAAGAAGTGCGGCATGAAAAAGCACAGTCTGAATACAGCCAGGTACAGTCTGAATATGAAAAAGCGCAAACTGAAATGACGCGCTTAAACCACATGATTGAGAAGTTGCGCCGTATGCTTTTTGGCTCTAAAAGAGAACGCTTTGAAAGCGATGCACATGCCGATCAGCTCAACCTGCCTTTTGAGGAGCTGGAAGCAAAGAACGAACACAGTACGGATAAGCCGGTAAAAGAAGTTATAACCTACACCCGCGATACGCAAAAACATAACGGAAGAAACAAGTTGCCGGACAGTTTACCCGTGCATGAAGTAGTGATAGAGCCTATAGAAGATACAACAAACATGGTGAAGATAGGCGAAGAGCGCACCGAAATACTTGAGTTAGCTCCCGCCAAGTTCTTTAAGCTCGTTTTTGTAAGACCAAAATATGCGCTCCCTAATGGTGAAGGTGTTGTATGCGGAAGCCTTCCATCACGCCCCATAGATAAATGCCTTGCAGGCAATGTGCTATTAGCTTCTATTTTAATCAATAAATATGTTGATCACTTGCCACTATATCGGCAACAACAAATCTTTAAACGCTACGGCATTCACATTGCACCATCTACCATTGATGGCTGGATAGCAAAACTTGGTGATCTATTAGTGCCGCTGTACAATGCAATGGTAAATGTGGTGAAAAACGATGGCTACATACAAGTGGATGAAACCCACACACGCGTGCTTGACAGAACTAAGAAAGGAAAATGTCACCGTGGGTATTATTGGGTTTACCACTCACCACCAAAAAAGATGGTGGTCTTTGATTACCAATCCGGGCGCGATGAAAACGCGCCTCGAAGCATGCTTGAAAATTATAAAGGATACCTTCAAACAGACGGCTATCAAGTGTATATGCAATACGGCAATCAGAAAGACGTAACGCACCTGGCATGCTGGGCGCATGCACGTCGGTACTTTATAGATGCTCAAGTTCAAGACAAAGCCCGATCTGAATATGCGCTTGTACGTATCCAAAGGTTATACGCGATAGAACGTGAAGCGAAAGATATGACTCCGGAAAAGCGTAAAGAGTTACGACTGGAAAAATCGCTGCCAATACTTAATGATCTCGGCAAATGGCTGTCGGTAGAAAATAAAAAGGTGCTTCCAAAAAGCCTTATCGGTAAAGCTTTTGCATACACTATCAATCTGTGGGATCACCTACAGCACTATCTTCATAATGGAGAGCTGCTCATAGATAATAATCTTATCGAAAACTCTATCAGACCAAATGCGCTGGGCAGAAAAAATTATTTGTTTGCCGGCTCGCATGCGGGAGCGCAGCGTTCAGCCATGTTTTATACTTTTACCAGCACTTGCAAAATGCATGGCGTGGAACCGATGGCTTGGTTCACCGCGGTACTGAACAAAATAGCTGATCATCCGGTAAATGCATTAGCCGACCTATTTCCACAAAATTTATTTATCCCGGTGAACCCTATAGAGTTAAGCGTGTAGTTGCTCGGGTGGATTCCGTTTTCAGCGATTTGTCCAATGAATCTTGAGATTCTGCCTGCTTTATGTCATTTTTTAATTAAGTTTATCAATCATTGATCTAATCAGAAAACATAATTATATGAAGAAAATTTTACTATTGTTGGCTGCCTTCTTAATGGTGGCTATTACAAAGGCACAAGATGCCGACATTATTTTCGAACAATCGGAAGGTGCAGGCGGAGACGGAATTGTATCAGATTACTATGTGCCTGTTGAGAGCGGAGCATACTCAGCTGATGATTTCACCATAGCAGCTGAAACCGAAATTGGTTCTTTTAAATTTCAAGGGTTTGGTGGCGATCCGGGTATAGGACTCGAGCCGGTTTTGGCCGGCTTTCATCTTTATGTATATGCAGATATTGGAGGAGCACCTGCAGGTTACCCCGGTGGTCCTGTTGCGGCTGTGTTTGAATTGGAGGCCTTGTGGGATGCTATTAATGGTCCTGAGGATGGCCTATCCTATGAAAAAGTGGAAACGGAAGGGGCGATGCCTACTTACATTGTTACCATGGATGTTCAAGAAGCTACAGGAAACGTGCTTACTTTGGGTGCAGGAAGTTACTGGGTAGTTATCGCTGGAATAATTGATGCCGATCCAGATTCTGAGCCTTCACCACCACGGTTTAACTGGACCGCATCTGATGATATGAGTGGCGGGTTACCTAAAATTTCTGACCCTCAAAGTTTGTTTGGTTTGAGTTCTGCGTGGAGTGACTTGAATGTTGTCACTGAAGGTACTGATTTTAATGCCCTAACCTTTACTGTTTATGGTCCATCAGTAGCTGACGGCGGTAATGGTGATGATTGTGCACAAGGAAACGACAGTAACAATTTCGAAGGTGGGATGCAAATCGGAACAGGAACTGACTTTGAAAACGCCGACGACTTCTTGGTTTCTGCTGGAAACACGATGAATATCCAGACGATTTCTCTGAATGTTTTAGCAGCAGCACCCATAAACCAGATTGATTTAATTTTCTATGCTGATAATAATGGAGCTCCCGGAGCTGTCCTACCACAGTCTGTGACCAATGCTCCGGATGCTGACCACCAGGTTCTCATTGGCGAGGCCTTTGGATTTAATGTGTATCAAATATATGTAGATGTAAACTTAGATTTTGAAGGAGGAACTGCTGGAGCTTCCTATTGGATGCAACCATTAGCTGCGGCAGCTGGCGGTGCTAATGGAGGCGTATTCTGGGAAGTAACCTTAATTGGAAGTATAGGGGAGGCTATACATGGCCGAGGAGAAGAAGGTCAACCCGGAGGACCTTGGGGAGCTGATGAAAATGGATCTCAAGGGGTGTTCAAATTCTATTGCGAACAAACCGATCCACCGGAAGCTCCGATACTGCCCTGTAATTTCGATATAACTACTGATATTGAGCCGATTACACGAGTCGTTTTTAGTGATATTGATAATTCTTCCAGTGCAACAATAGATGGATCACTAGCTCTGGAAGACTTCACCAGTATCGAAGGCCATATCCAGCAAGGTGTTGCTTATGACATTGCTATAGAGGGAAATACAAATGGAAACTACAACAATTACATCACCGCTTTTATTGATTATAGCGGGGTAGATGAAGGAGAGTGGAGCGATTTCGATATATTTGAAATTGGTTCTATTGCCAATTCTACCGGAATGGATGGACAGCAAGCTACCGGAACGATCACTTTAGACGCAAGTGTTCCGAATGGAACCTACACGATGCGGATAATCAAAAGCTATGGTTCTAGCTCGGCTGATTCCCCAATAAATCCTTGTATTAGCTATAGTTATGGACAAGCTGAAGACTATACACTAATCGTGTCCGGCGAAGCAACGTTAGATTGCCCAGATCTTGGACTAAACATTGGTGATGCTTGTGACGACGGAGATGACACTACAGAAAATGACGTAGTAACTGGAACTTGTGATTGTGTTGGAACACCAATCTTAGCGGAGGATCAATGTGGTTTTGAGAATTTTAATAATTCTAATATAGACCCTACTTCGACTTCTTATGTAGATGGAAGCTTTGTTGGTAACAATGGCGTGACTTGGACTTATGTTGCAGCGAGAGATGAAGTCGGTGACGCTAATGAGTCGGGCATAAACGGAAAAGCCATGATGCTTAGACGTGCTTCGTCTGATAGTAAAGTAACTTCCAGTGCTGTTTCGGGAGGGATTTCAGACTTCTCTGTTAAGCTCTACAAAGGCTTTACAGGTGGTGGAGACCGACAAGTGGAGCTATTCGTAAACGGTGTTTCACACGGACTTTCAGATGCTTTCGACGATCTTAACGAGCATGTCTTTACTGTAACCGGAATCAATATTTCTGGGGATGTTGTAATTGAAATCAGAAATAGTACTGAAAAGCAGGTTATTATTGATGATATCTCCTGGACTTGCGGTTCGGATGTGGTATGGGATTGTCCTGATCTTGAGAAAAACATTGGCGATACTTGTGACGACGGAGATTCAACAACAGAAAACGATGTGATTATTGAAGGTTGTGAATGTGTTGGAACCTCGATTGAGGAACCAGGAGATTCTTACTGTGAAGGTGAAGGTGTTGTTTTTTCGGATGAAGGCGGAATAAAGAACTTCAAGACCGTAAACGGAATTACGAATATAAACAATCAAGATATTGCTAATCCCACCGGATATCATGACTTTACTGACATGAATGTAAGTATTGTAGCGGGTGGGGCGTTCGTTCTCATTGCAGATATTGATCCTGTTGGAGAATTTGGTGATGCCGGAATAGCTGTTTATATAGACTATAATAATAATTTCGAATTCGAATTGAATCCTTCCGAATTAGTCTACACAACTATCTCTTTTGTGACAACAATAACAGTGTCTGTGACGATTCCAGAAGATACCGATCCGGGAAATTATCGACTAAGAATAGTTTCAGACTGGGGTTCCCTAACACCGAATCCTTGTACCGCAAAGAGCTCTATTCATGACTACACTGTTATGGTAACAGGTGTTGTCTACGATTGCCCTGATCTTCAAGCAAACATCGGTGATGCCTGTGACGACGGAGATCCGACAACAGAGAATGATGTAATAACTGGAAGTTGTGAATGTGCTGGAACACCCTTCTCCTACGATTGTCCAGATCTTGAAGCAACCATTGGTGATAGTTGTGAGAATGCAGACGGAGAAGCAGGTGTAATTGACGAAGACTGCAACTGCTATGTAGCTCCAACCTATGACTGCCCTGAGCTTGAAGCAAACATTGGTGATGGTTGTGAGAATGCAGACGGAGAAGAGGGCGTAATTGACGAAGACTGTAACTGCTATGTAGCATCTACCTATGACTGCCCTGAACTTGAGGCAAATGTTGGTGATGAGTGTAGTATTGACGGTGCAGAGGATAACGGGTTGGTTAATGCCGATTGTGAGTGTATCGTTGTAGGTATCTATGATGTAGCTGGCTTCAACTTTAAAATGTATCCTAACCCGGCAGGTAGCAATGAATCTGTGACGCTTACTTCAAGCCGATCTATAGATCGCTACGAAGTGATAGACATTACCGGAAAGGTAATAGATACAGAAATCGTCTTGAATCAAAACGAGATTACAATTGTACTAAGAAACTACAGCGCCGGAATGTATGTCTTAAAAGCATATAGCGGATCTGACTTCTCAACATAGCGGATCTGACTTCTCAACGCAAAAAATGGTTGTGCGTTAAGAAACCAGTATCTTATTTTAAATTATTAGAACAACAAAGACTTCCTCCTTTTACCCGGAGGAAGTCTTTTGTTTTTGCCCAAGGAGTAGTGAGTCCAAGGATAATTGAATAGAAGAGCTCTTTATTAGTGTAAATTTCACCTATGGTCTATTAAATGGCAGCCCTCAAAAAACACCTTAATCATTATTCAAACTCCATTGGTTTAACTGAAGTTTCAAGGACATTGGTTTGAATCATCAACTTCTTAGTCTATTACCTCAAAATTTGCTCTATATTTTTTGCTCAAGTCACGAATATATTGGTGTCCACACTTGATTCAGTCGATGCGTGGGCCGACTTTACTAAAAACAGTAAGAATTATCAAAAAATAGCCTTAGTTTAGTATAACGATTAATGCAATCTTGCGAAGTTTTCAGTTTAAACAATCATAAAAAAAAGTATGAAATTGACACTATCTAAAAACCAAGAGATGAATTTTTCCGTCGAAATCACTAAGTATTTCCGGGTCTGTAGTTGCTTGAGTATTCTTTTACTTATGTCCGGCTCTGCATGGGCAAATACACACGGTGCAAACACAAGCAAGTTTCTGTATTCTGAAACCACACCAAATTTAGATCGATCATCCACATTAATCGCTGGTTATTATTGGTGGGGAGATATTTCGATTTCCGTAGTTAGTGAAACCGACAATGAAGATTGTGAGAGTGCTATTCCAATTTCATGTGGCGATTCCGTTGAAGGAAGTACCGTGGATGCAACTGAGAGTGGTTTAGCTAATCCAAGTTGTTCTGGTGGAACACCTGCAGATGTATTCTACACGCTTGATGTTGAGGAAGGTAATGAATACACGGTATCAGTAGTTGGGGATAACTATGACGCAGTAGTTGCCATTTATAGTGGTCCATGTGACGACTTAGCCGAAGTTTACTGTGCGGATAATGGATTTTCAGCTGGTATGGAAGAGAATATTACATTTACTGCTTCTGTTACTGAAACACTTGTAATAAGAACCTATGATTGGAGCGTTTCTCAGGGTGATTTCACAATAAGTATTACGTGTGAAGCCGCATCATTTGATTGCCCTGAACTCGAAGCAAACATTGGTGATGCATGTAACGATGGTACAACTGAAGGCGTGATCAATGGTGATTGCGAATGTGTCTCTGAGGTTGTATATATCGATAACCCTGTTGGTTTTAGCTTTACAATGTATCCCAACCCCGCATATCGGAATGGTTCTTTAACGCTTGCTTCAGATCAATCGATTGATCGTTATGAAGTGATAGACATTACCGGAAAGGTAATAGACGTACAAACAATTCCGAACCAAAACGAGATTCAAATTGCACTAAGAAACTACAGCGCCGGAATGTATGTCTTAAAAGTATATAGCGGACCTGACTTCTCAACGCAAAAAATGGTTGTGCGTTAAGAAATCAGCATCTTATTTTAAATTATTAGAATAACAAAGACTTCCTTCTTTTATCCGGCTAATCTCTATACACAACTTTTTTAGCATAATTCTAAAAGCCCTGAAAGGGCGACATACATCAGCCCAGGGTGCAACCCTGGGTTGATGATATTAAATACAAAAAGGTTTTGGCGACATTTTTGCCTTTTCGCAAAAATGGTGACAATACCGGTTTCTTGGGAGTTTTCAATCAATAATATCTAATTTTAAACTACGATTTAATGAATGATTTACTGAATGATTTAATGGTGTATAGAGATTAGTTTACTCGGAGGAAGTCTTTTGTTTTTACTCAAGGGGTAGTGGGTCCAAGGGTAATATAAGACAAGAGCTGTTTGTTGGCTTAAATTTCAATTATGGTCTATTAAATTACATACACCAAAAAACACCTTTAGCATCATTCAAAAACCTCATCCTAATTGAAATTTCAAAGACATTGGTTTGAATCAAAAATTTGTGAGTTATTTGAGAACGGAAGTCCATGTATTTCCCGCCCTTGTTTTTTCCGCAGTATTTACCTTTTCTAAAATACTTATGTCAGAATTAAAGTTTCGACCGCGTTTTAAAATTGAGACCCAACTCACAACTGAGCAGGCAGAAGAAAAAATTGTCAATAGACTTAAAGCTCCGCACAACTTTGTAACCTCACAAGTAAAAGGCCACTACATTGTTCAAATACCCTTGCAGGCACGACGGTATTGGTCGCCACAAATGGATGTGTCGGTGTACTACGACGATTATAGCGAAACTACCCAGATACGATGCTTACTTGCACCCGCACCGACTGTATGGACCATGTTTATGTTCCTATACAGTTTTGCCGGATTTGGAATTATGTTCGGACTAATAATAGGAAGCTCTCAATACACCCTCGACAAAAACCCCTGGGGGTTTTGGATGGCACTGGGTTCTTTTATCGTTATGGCAATACTCTTTGGTGTCGCTCAATTTGGCAAGAGTATAACCAAGGAAGAAATGCGAAACTTAAGAGATTTTATTTACGAGATAGAATGGTAATCTATTCTATCCTTCACGCTTATTCACCGAAAGCGATAGTTCCTTTAACTGTTCTTCAGCAATTCTTGCCGGTGCATCGATCATAACATCCCTTCCCGAATTATTTTTTGGAAAAGCAATATAATCGCGAATAGATTCCGAACCTCCAAACAAGGAAGCCAAACGGTCAAACCCAAAGGCAATTCCTCCATGTGGAGGAGCTCCGTATTCAAAAGCGTTCATCAAAAACCCAAACTG
>CAJDWB010000142.1_pt1 | contig 10025 bp, 9 predicted proteins | sample 7391501 | NCBI WGS metagenome assembly CAJDWB01 (sample SAMEA7055733, study PRJEB34461) | soil metagenome | biome: terrestrial ecosystem; feature: Peninsula; material: soil | place: Antarctica | collected 2016 | reverse complement strand
GCAATCAATACTTTTTTCATGGTAAATTAAGCTGTTGTTTCATAACATCATCTAACTGTTGATTTTCTTGGCGTTTAATTCGGGCGCTGAATAAACCAATTATGGCGCCGGCTAACATCATAATGCCGCCAAACCACATCCAACGTATTAATGGTTTAATATAAATACGTACCGCCCAGCTGCCTTGGTTATTGACGGCTTCACCCAAAGAAACATAAATATCTTTGGTCCAGCCAGCATAAATAGCGGCTTCCGTCATCGGCATTTGTTGTTTCGGGTAAAAACGTTTTTGTGGGTTGAGTTGGGTAATCACACGGTCGTTTTTAGTGACGGTGATATGACCTTGCTGAGCTTGGTAGTTTTCGACTTTGATCCGTTCAACGCCATTAAAAGTAAAATCGTAACCGCCTACATGAACGGCGCTTCCCGGCTGCATCAAAATATCCTGTTCAGTGTCTTTATGCTCGTTCATGGACATAGAGAATAAAAAGACGGCGAAGCCCAAATGGGCAACACTCATACCGATAAAGCCGGCAGTAGGTCGACCACGATGCTTAAACCACTGGCCGACAGTAGCGATGAAAACCCACAAACCGCCATAAATACCGGCTATTGCCCGCATATTTAAAGGCTGGTAAATTATCCAAGTAATAATCATCAGAATCGTGGCAGCCACAAAATAGGGCAGCAATTGTTTAATAGCGGCCATCACACTAGAGCGATGCCAACCCAGTTGACTGCCTAAAGGCATCAACACGGCTACCGGTATCATTAGCACAAAGAACATCAAGCCAAAATAGGGCGCACCTACGGATATTTTTTTACCCATAGCCTCAAAAATCATGGGAAATAATGTACCCAATAAAATAGTAAAGGTAGCCGTGATGAAAATTAGCGAATTAGCCAACATTAAGGTTTCACGAGATTCGAGATTAATGGTGTCACGGGAACGCAGTCGATTGGCTCTTAAAGCGTAGAGTGTAAAGGCGGTACCGGAATAAATGGCCAATAACACCAAAATAAAAATCCCGCGGAAAGGGTCAGCAGCAAAAGAATGTACTGAGGTAATACTACCGGAGCGAACTAAGAAGGTTCCCAAAATACATAAACTAAAGGCGATGATAGCTAATAATACAGTCCAGCCGCGGAAGGCGTTTTTACGTTCACTGACGGCTTGTACATGTATGAGTGCAGTACCGGCTAACCAGGGTAAAAATGAGGCGTTTTCAACAGGGTCCCAGAACCACCAGCCGCCCCAACCCAGTTCATAATAAGCCCACCAAGAGCCTAAGATAATTCCCATGGTGAGAAAAGCCCAAGCCATATTGGTCCAACGTCGCGACCACCGAATCCATTTTTCATCGATTTCGCCACCAATCAAAGCAGCAATAGATAAGGCAAACGCCACTGACAGACCCACGTAGCCAAAATATAGCAAAGGTGGATGCATAATCATACCGAAATCCTGTAACAAAGGATTTAAGTCCTGGCCATCGAGTGGTACCGGAAATATTATTTCAAAAGGGTTTGAAGCAAATAATACAAAAGCCACGAAACCGGTGGCAATCCAACCCAGAACGGACAGCACTCGGGCGATTTGATCTAGTGACAGCGAGCGACTAAATTTAGCCACTGCCGCAATCCACAGGGCCTGTACCGTTACCCACATAAGAATGGAGCCTTCATGTGCGCCCCAGGTGGCAGTAATTCGATAGCGTAATGGCAATTCTAATGCTGAGTTCTGAGCCACATAGCGAACCGAGAAATCTTGTTGCATAAATAACACAATCAACATGATAAAGGCTGCAAATATTACAGCGAATAACAGATAAGAAAGCGGCCTAGCGGTTAGCATGAGGGTTTGGTTATTTTTAAAATAGCCGGTTAGTGGCAGGATCATTAATGCCACTGATAATAATAAAGCTAATACTAATAAAAACTGTCCAATATGAGGCATCATATTAATTCATTTCCGGGGTTGTTAAAATATTAGCCACTTCCGGTGGCATATAATTCTCATCGTGTTAGACTGTCATTCTGCATTTGGCCTATGGTCACCACACCCTGGCCTTCGCGAAATAAATCGGGCAATATGCCTTCATATTCAACCAAAACATCCGCCGCAAAATCAGTGACGGTAAAACGCATTTTAAGACTGTCTTGCAGGCGATGTAAACTACCTTCTTTGACCATGCCACCTAAACGAAAGCTTCGGTTTTCAGGGTAATCCAGTGCCGCCACTTCGGTAGGGCTCTTAAAAAACATAATATTGTCTTTAAAGGCAGTTAAAAAAATAGCTGTGGTTACGGCCATTCCTAAAAAGACCATAGTGATCAAGATGAGTCGTTTTTTACGGGTAGGGGTCATGACTGTTTTCTCCGATGACGGGCTTTAATCCGACGTGTGAGTTGTTTGCGTTGTTGCCAAATCGAACCTAAGTCGATAGCAATCATTAGTATAAATAGGCCAATTGAACTCCATACAAAGAAGTTATATTTACCCATATCAAACAGTTCCAACATGCTTTACTCCGACTGTTTATTAACAGCTTTTACGACCCAAGATTTTTGCTCCTCCGTCCGCAGTAAATAATTACGAGCACGGGCTAACATTGAGTACATATAATAAAATTTAGTGGCCAAAGCCATCACCAATAAAGGCCGCAACATGGACCATTCCTTAATACCACTGTTGCCACCCATAAGTGAAATACTGGCACCTTGATGTATACTGGTCCACCAAGTGACAGAATATCGAATAATGGGTAGGTTAACCAGGCCAATAATAGCTACCAATGCGGCCAAGCGTGCCGCTTTACGTGGATCGTCATCATAGGCACTGTAAATACCGATAACACCGATGTATAAAAACAATAAAATAAGCTCTGAGGTCATACGGGCATCCCAATCCCAATAGGTACCCCACATAGGTTTACCCCAAAGCATGCCGGTAAGTAAAGTTAAGGCCGTAAATAAAGCGCCAATTGGAGCACTTGCCATCATCACAGCTTCGGCTACTTTCATTCGCCATACAAAGGTGATGATACCGGCTACACCAATAATGCCGTAAATAAACATACTCATCCAAGCTGCGGGTACATGCACAAACATAATACGGTAGGAATCAGCTTGTTGATAATCCGGAGGTGCAAAAAATAAGCCATCTACTAAACCATAAGCCATCAGGATAAAAGCAAGTATCAATAATGGTTTAAGCCAATAACCTGTAATCCGATAAAAACTGGGTGGTGAGCCCATTTCATGATAAAACTTAATAATTTTGTTCATGTTTGAGATTACTCCAAATTCACTTTAATAGCTGCCGCCGCCGCGAGCGGTGCCAGTGTAACACTTAAGGCCAGACAACCGGTTAATAACGTTAAGTGAGCTACTGCTGGCATAATTAATACACTAAGTAACATGCCGCCGTTTCTCAAGGTCATAACCAATGCTGAGCCGACCGTACCTAACAAGCTAAATATGGGGGTCGCAATCAGTAATGACAACATCATTGTTGGGTAGGATTGGGAAGGTAAATGCAGTAATACGGCAATCACTGGGGCAAATAATATCACCGGTACTCCCGTTGTTAGCCAATGGGCAGTCGCTTTAGCTAAGACAGCTATCGATAAGGGCATACCGGATAAGGCATAGAGGCCTAAACTACCGTCTTCATAATCATCTTTGAAGATATCTTCCAAAGTAATCAGAGTGCTGATTAAAGCCAAAATCCAAACCACTGCTGGTGCTATTTTCTGCAAGGTTTGGGCGCCGGCCCCTAGTCCTAAGGGAAACATGGTGACGATTAACAGCTGAAATACCAAAGGTTGGTAGATATTTGATTTTTTTCGCCATGAGACGAGCACATCACGCTTCATTAGCACCCAAAATTTCATGGTCGCTCCAAGGTGACGATTACATCGGCTTTTTGATGGATGCGCTTATTATCATGGGCAGTAAGGATGGCTGCACCACCGTCAATAATATGTTGATTGATAACAGCAAATAGCCAATCACAACCGGCAGCGTCTAGGTTGACAAAAGGCTCATCTAAAAGCCAATAGTTTTTATTTAGTATCAGTAATCTACTTAAGGCCAAGCGTTTTTTTTGCCCGGCCGATAAATCACTGGCGTAATGGTATTCATAGCCGCCGAGTCCGGCTGTATCCAAAGCATCGGTCATTTCATCTTCACTACAATTTTGACCATTAATTTGAGTGGCAAAGCGTAAGTTTTCCAGACAGTTTAAACTGGACTTATTACCCAAGGCATGTCCCAGGTAATGACTATCTACAAGCCAAGCATCGGTGTTATTATCTGGTTGAAAGGATAGTTTACCCGCTGAAAAACTTCCCAAAGTAGCAATGGCTTCCATTAAAGTAGTTTTACCCGAACCATTATTACCAGCGATGACCGCCAACTGGCCTGGTCGTAAAATAAAATTCACAGGCGCAAACAAGGCATAGCCGCCTTTTTGACACTGCACCTCGGAAATTTGTAAAATAGATGGACTCAAAAGGGTTTGTGGGTGTTTTTTGTTGGTGATATTTTAGTTTTTTATGGGCTTAAAGTAAAGGCAGCAAGCCCCTTTGTGATAAGAGTATGATATGAATCAATTTCAAAATGTAGTGGTTTTAACCGGTGCCGGAATTTCTGCTGATAGTGGCCTATCAACCTTTCGTGATGCCGATGGTTTATGGGAAAATCACCGTATTGAAGAGGTGGCCACTTTAGAGGCTTTTGATCGAAACCCTCAGTTAGTACATAAATTCTATAATGCCAGAAGAGTCGCTGCTAAGATGGCACAACCGAATGTAGCCCATCAAACTCTGGCAACCATTGAACCATTATTTGATTCGTTTCTTTTGGTTAGTCAAAATGTTGATGATCTGCATCAACGTGCCGGCAGTCAAAACCTGATTGCCATCCATGGCCAGCTTTCAGAAAGTCGCTGTACATTCTGTCATGAAACTAAGACTATTGAGGGCGATTTAAATACCAACAGTGTCTGTGCTGATTGCCATAAAGTGGGTATGGCGCTAAAACAGTATTATTGAATTTAGAATCGGCGGCCACTGACAGTGATTTTGATGAAATCCAGCTAGGTTCTGCTATTAATACAGTGCCCGATTATTTTTTTAATCGACTTGGCTTATCGATTTAGCGTTAAAGCTCTTCTAAGGCAATCATTTCTTTTAGCAGCGCCACATCATGCAGACAGATGGTTTGCTCTTTGATGCTGATAAGGCCCTTATTTTCTAGTGATTTTAAGGCTCTGGAGAAAGTTTCGGGTTTTATAGATAATCGTGAAGCGATATCTCTTTTGGGTACAGGTAATTTAAATTCACACTCATTACCTGCTTGCAAATTAACGTGACCAAGAAAGTAATCCACCATACGGAAAGATGCGTTGTGCAAGGTTTGTTTATCCAGCTCATTAACCATCCAATGTAAGCGCACGGACAGGTGACTTAGCATTTTTAAACATAGATCAGCTGAATTTTTAAGTATAGTTAGTAACTTCTGGCCATCTATGGACACTAATATACTGTCCTTAAGTGCAGTGGCGGTTACTGGATATTTAGGGGAACCAGCAAATAAAACACCTTCGGCAAAGGTTCTGCCGGGCAGCAGAACTTCGATGATTTTTTCATCGCCTTTAAAGCTGCTACGCCCTAGTTTAACCGCGCCGTCATAAACAAAGTAAATGTGGCTTAAATCATCACCTTGAAGAAAAATAATTTGCTCAGCGGTCGCTTTGCTTAGGCGTGAAAAGCTTAATATATCATCAAAGGTTTCGCTATCAAAGCCGGAAAACATCACCGATTGTTTTAATGACATCACCACTTTGTGATTCAGCGTTTTATCTAACATAAACCAAAGGTTGAATTAAAAAGCGCATATTAGCACAGATAGTGGCTATTAACTTTTACTAGGCAAAAAAAAGCGGCCTCTAAAAGAGGCCGCTTAGGTATTACGCTTGAGGTTTAAATCTTAAGTGCAATTATTAGTAAACGTCGTTCACTGTGTTGTAAATATTGAATTTACCGGTTGGTGTAACGATACGTTTATCATCAATGACTTTCTTCAGTTTTCTGGTTTTGTCATCAACTACAACGATAGCTGAACGTTGATCCATCGTATTCCAAACTGAGAACCACACTTCGTCACCAGCTTTGTTGTATTCAGGTTGAACCACTCGTTTGGGACCTTCACCTAAATTAGCCCATTCGGCAATCGGTAACACTTTATAACCAGCCTCCAAATCATTGATATCAAACACTGCGATACTTTGTGATTTGGCCGGATCTGGATTCAAAGTAGTATCGACCCAAAGGTTTTTAGATTTTGGATGGGTTTTAACAAACAGTGAGCCACCGCCTTGACCTTTTAAAGTACGGACCACTTTCCAAGCATTGTCAGGATGATTCTTCGGATCGGTACCTAAAAATGTAATGTGATCGTTACCCAAGGCACTGGTAACCCACACTGGGCCATATTTAGGGTCATCGATATTGGCACCACGGCCAGGATGAGGGATTTTAGTAACTTCAGGCATGGCAACTAATTTACGGTCTTTTGAATCAACCACCGCAATGCGGTCAGAATTGTTGGCAGCCGTTAGGAAATAACGTTTGGTACTATCCCAACCACCGTCATGTAAGAATCGTGCAGCACCAATGGTGGTTACCGATAGGTTTTCGATGTCGCTATAATCGACCAATAAAATTTGGCCAGTTTCTTTTACGTTAACGATAAACTCAGGATGGTAATGAGAAGCAACAATAGCGGCTACGCGAGGCTCAGGATGATATTCTTGGGTATCAACAGTCATTCCGCGGGTAGAAACTACACGTTTAGGCTCTAATGTATCGCCATCCATAATAACATACTGCGGTGGCCAGTAAGCACCGGCAATGGCTAGTTTATCTTCATAACCTTTGTACTTAGAAGTTTCAACAGAACGGGCTTCTAAACCAATTTTAATAGTTGCTACAATTTTTGGTGGATTCATAAACATGTCAATCATGTCGATTTTGGCATCACGACCAATGGTGTAAGCATAACGACCTGAGGCAGATGGACGGGTAATATGAACAGCATAACCTGTGTCTAATACCGCCACAATTTCTTTTGAATCGCCATCGATAATAGCCATTTGACCGGCATCACGTAAAGTCACGGCGAAGAAGTTATTAACATCATATTTATGTTGTTTGGTTTTTGGTCGATCTTCCGGTTTAACGTGCACCACCCATGATTCTTTCATTTCCGGCATACCCCATTCTGGTGGTGCCGGTGGCTCATGCTGTAAGAAACGGGCTAAGGTATCAATTTCTTCGTTGGTAAAATCACCTGAAGTACCCCAGTTAGGCATACCTGCAGGAGAACCGTAGGTAATCAAAGTTTTGAGGTAATCTGTACCTTTTTCGCGGGTGATATCGGTTGTTAAAGGTTTACCAGTGGCACCTTTACGCAATACACCGTGACAACCGGCACAACGCTCAAAATAAGTTTTTGTCGCAAAATGAAATTCATCTTCGGTCATGGCAGGACCTTGGGAATCCAGCATTTTTTTGGTTACACTTGGGTCGATACCAGAAGGCTGACCTTGATAACTAACCTCTGCTTCAGTGGCGCCTGGATGGTTCACGGGGGCGCCAGTAGCGACTGCTTTTTCTCCATCTTTTGCACGCATGCTAGCCACTTCGGCGGCGCTGACTTGATAACCTTCATTGCCCCAACTGTGGGTCACATAGGTTAGAATATTAGCAATTTGTTCATCATTTAAATAGGCCAAATTAGGCATTACGGCATTATATGTCACGCCATTCACTGTAATTTCACCGGTTTGACCATGTAGAACAGTACCGATGGCACGTTCTTTGTCGGCTAATAAATAATCAGATTCGGCTAATGGAGGGAAGATGCCAGCCATACCTTGTCCGGTAGGTTGGTGACATGCCACACAATGCATACCGTAGAGTTTTTCACCTTCGGCAATTTGGGTGGCCAAGTCAGTGGTCCCTGCCATCATTTCTGCCTTATGTCCCGCTAAGGGGTCTTTTTCGGCTTTGTTATCGGCTTGATCGGCACATGCCGGTAAAGCCACCATCAAACTAGCTATTAACAAAGTTTGCTTAAGTTTAATCATTGTTTACTCCTGAAATTAAATTTCATTATTCCAATAGGCTCGAGGCCTCATCTCAAAAAGGATTTTACTTAGCTGGATAAACATCTCATTGATGTAGGTCAACTCAGCTGTGGATTTTCATTGTTTAATAGTTATAGGTTATCATATTGTTACCATTGATGTGAATAAGACAATGAATAATAACGTGAAGCTTGGCTGAGGGCTTCAATGATAGGGTCGTCGGTATCAAAGTTTCTAACTTGTTGCCAAAGCCAATATTTCTTATCGGTAAAATTATTGATACTAAATTGTATCTTACTGTTGGTATTAAAATGGTAACTTGCCATCCAATCGAATACAGCATAACCAGGTGTTTGAAAAATATCACCGTCGGTTAAATCGACATCATCCTGAGCAGCACTAAATCGACCATATAAGCCCATACGCCAATGGTCACTATTAGATTTCCATAATGTCGCTAACACTATTTTCGGTGGCGAGACACTGTTTAAAGGTTGATTACTGGTTTGGTTTTTGCCTTCAGTCCAAGAGAGGCCGGCGTGGGTTTGCCATTGATCGTTGATTAACCATTCATGGTCAATTTCAAATCCATGAATACGGGCTCTTTCAATGTTTTGTGATTGAAATAACAGTGCTTGAGTTTCCGGGTCAATACCCAAGGGTGCTCGAGAAACGATAAGATCATTGTATTTATTATAAAAACCACTAACGGTCAAACGTTGTGTAGGTAGTATTAATCGGTAACCAAGCTCATAACCATTTGAAGTCTCGCTTCTTAAATCGGGATTGGGGATTGAGCGGTAATTGAATAAAGCAATATTAAAGCCAATATTGACATCTTCTGCAGGTGGTGCGCGAAAACCACGTACATATTGTGCATAGATACTGCTGTAGTCGTCTATTTGATACAACAAACCCAATTTAGGTGAAAAATCAGATTCATCAATGGTCACTATTTCTATTTCTTCGGCGTTGTTATCAAACAGAGTATCTCTTTCAGGACTTAAATCATAACGATCAAAGCGCAATGCAGGAATTAGGGTCCAACGCGGGCTAAGCTCGATTTCATCATGGATAAAAACACCCAGTTCTTTGACATCAGTGAGTGGAAAATCACGAAATGGAAATACCTCTCCTAACAGGACATTGGTGCTGATATTGGTATTAAGATTGGTTTCTAAAGCATCGCGATATTCGGCCACATTGGTTTGGGTCATTTCAAAGCCATAAATTAAACGGTGGGACCAATTACCGGTATTAAATTGTTTGGTAAAATTAAGCTCCATGCCAAGCGCGGTCTGTTCAAAACTAAATATACGACTTTGTCTTAAGGGAGCGCCGCCCCGTGAAAAACGGTGTTCAGTGGTTGTTTGTAAAAACTCGGTGTTGGTATGATAAAGTCGCATCAAGCCGTCATCAGCCCAGGTTTTATTGAGCATAAAGTCATAATTCACGCTGAATTTTTGTGACTCACTGGTATCATCGCCAGCTAATGCGGTAGTCTTGTCAAATCGGCCGGTGCCAATAAAGGAATGAATTTGTGTTTGTTGGTCACGTTGTTGGGCTTGTAGGTTAAACGACAGTTGATGACCCGGTGCTAAGTCAGTTACCCATTTAGCAAAAATGGATTGTTGATTCCAGTCTGCATGGTCTTCAGCTAAGTTACTGGGTTGTTGCAGACCTTTACCGTCACGTTGATTAATATTGAAGATGAAGCCATTATTCTCACCATTCCAAGCATGAGTGTAGGTACCGTGACGGCCATTATATTGGCCATCAAAGCCCAGTCTAAATTGCTGCCAATGATTACTATCGCCAACCAAATCATGCGGATCCCAGGTATGAATACTGACAATACCACCCAAGGCATT
>CAJDWB010000023.1_pt1 | contig 10035 bp, 3 predicted proteins | sample 7391501 | NCBI WGS metagenome assembly CAJDWB01 (sample SAMEA7055733, study PRJEB34461) | soil metagenome | biome: terrestrial ecosystem; feature: Peninsula; material: soil | place: Antarctica | collected 2016 | reverse complement strand
AATGTTTGCTGAATTGGAAGTTACTGATGCCAAGCCAAAACCCGAAACATTACTTATAATATTGACTTTTGCATTGTTGAAAGCAGCAATCCCACCACCATAGCTAACGGCACTGTTAAGAACAATACCATAGTAAAAGCCATTACCGTATTGATTATAAACACAGCCATTGTTCAAAAACACTGCGCCCCCATTTACACTGGCCTCATTGGCTGACATTTGCATATTCCAACTGTTTAGCTCACCCTCTCCATTACAGGCAATCGCACCACCGTTTTTTGCTGAGTTATTATTTATAACAGTGAATCCCATTATCCAAACTTTGGGTGGTAGAACATTGCTTGTTGTTGAAGGTTTCATGTAAATAGCACCGCCATCTTGATTACTGTGGTTGTGATGAACATGCATATTAAATAATGTCATCTGCCAGCTACCCGTTAAACTAATGACGCCGCCAGCGGCACTGGAGAGACCTCCCGTGATTTCCAAGTTAATTAAAAACAGGTTGTTGTAGGTTGCCGTGTTTTTACTTTCTACTGTCACAAATATAGCCCCATTATAGCCATCCGCATTTAAAACAGTCTTACCAGATGGTGTGGTATCAGAACAGGTATCAAAACCACCCTGAATCGAGGTCGGTCGATTAGTCAGTATTTGAAAGGTATTTAAGTTAAAGTTTTTTGCCAGTTTAATGTCTAACAAATCACCAGCTGGGGCATTAAAACTGGCTTGAGTAATGCTGTTGTAATCACAGGCAGCATCGGATCCTACTGTAACAACAACGGCTTTAGCAGACCAACAAATCAGTAACATTGCAGTGAATATAAATAGTAAACGCATAATAACTCCTTAATGTTTAATTCAATACAGCAAAAATAACAGTTACAGTTTTTGCTGCTGGTATATCTTAAATACGGAAGTAATTAGAAATTCATGACAAATTATATGAAATTATTTTTTATATGATGAAAACTGGTATTCAAGTAACTTTTTACCTATCATTCTGATTTTATAACAAGGCTTCAAAGTGACCGATTTATCTCAAGTTATCGTGGTGGTGGGTGCCGGTCCGGCGGGATTGATGGCGGCAGAAGTTATCAGCAAAGCGGGCTATCAAGTCCATGTTTATGATGCCATGGCCAGTGCTGGAAGAAAATTCTTGTTGGCTGGCATAGGCGGTATGAACATCACACACTCTGAAGATTTTGATACTTTTATACAGCGTTATTATGAGCAATCTGAATGGCTAAATAGCATACTTAGTACTTTTAATGCCCAAGCATTAATTAAGTGGGTAAACGACTTAGGTATTGAGACATTTGTAGGTAGTTCCGGCAGAGTATTTCCTAAAGACATGAAAGCCGCGCCATTACTTCGACGCTGGCTGCTTCGTTTACGTGAAAGTGGTGTAACTTTTCATATGAAGCATCGATTAGTTGGCTTGTCACAGTTAAAGCACCAGACGCAACTGAAGTTTACTACTAAAGATGGAAACTCTTCGGTTTCGGCCGATGCCGTGGTGCTTGCCATGGGTGGGGCTAGTTGGCCAAATCTGGGCTCTGATGGTGCTTGGCTATCACTTTTAAAGCATCAAAATATAATAACAAAACCATTGGTCAGTGCCAATTGTGGTTTTCATGTTAATTGGAGTGACCATTTAAAGCAGAAATTTTCGGGCTCGCCACTTAAAAATATTGCTTTCTCTTTTACCACTGTTGAAGGAGAAAACCTATACCGTGTAGGTGAATGCATAGTCAGCGAATATGGTCTGGAAGGTAGTTTGGTGTATGCGTTTAGTAAATATTTCCGTGAGTTTATTGAAAAACATGGCTTGGCTACTGTGCATATCGATCTGTTGGCACAATATTCACTTGCTGAAGTTATCAGTAAATTATCACAAAACCAAGGTAAAAGCAGTTTAAGCAAACACCTCAAACGCTGTGTTGGTATTCAGGGTATTAAATCTGCATTACTATACGAAGCGTATCCAGATATTACGACGCAAAAGATACAAATTCTGGCACAGTATCTGAAAGCTTTGCCGATACAATTAACGCAAACACGACCGGTCGAAGAGGCCATTTCCAGTGCCGGTGGTTTGATGCGAGATAATTTCAATAGTCATCTGATGTTAACAGAAATGCCAGGGGTGTTTTGTGCTGGAGAAATGCTAGACTGGGAGGCACCAACCGGTGGTTATTTATTAACTGCCTGTTTTGCTACTGGCAAGCAAGCCGGTCATGGCGTGAATCAATATTTGCTGGTTCATAAGCCTAAGTCGCCACAAAATAACACCTCGAATATTAATCCGGTGGTCTAATAATAAGTAATTTCGTATCTGAGCTTTAACATTCCAGTATCAAAACAACTGAAAATATTGTTTACTCATTAAAATGTTATCCATATCAAAGGCAGCTGGAAACTCTAAACTCCAGCCATATAGAAAATAGACAGAATCGGTATTGGTGCAGACTGTATCAGCCACTGGGTGCGCCCATGATTAAGTCGTCTTTACCGTCGTCATAGAATCTCCACCAAAGTCGAGTTTTCACCGGCGTAGTCTAAGATATAGAAAATTAATAAGTTAGGTAGGTTTGATGAATTTGTCACAGGAATTAATCGCAAATGCAACCGTATTTAGGCGATAATCACAAAATAAGGCCACTCTTTTAGGAATTAAATTAGCGTATCAAACACAGCCTCGAAATTGAACGATGGCAATATATTTTCAGACAATTCTTATGGAAGTCGTTATTAATTGTTTAACATTACGAGTTGACTTAAATAAGCTTCATCTTCGCGCTGCCAATGTTGGCCCGCACTGTTTTTACATTTAATAGCTGCTTGTAAACTGAGTGCCGGTTGCTTATTGGCTTGTAGTACTTTGGATAAAATCAATAAATAAGGATAAGCCACCGGATTAAGCGATTTATTCTCTTTGATGAGTGCCAGCGCTTTTGCTGGTTGTTCATCCAGATAAACTTTTGCTAGGTTGTTATTAATTTGAACCAATGATTGGTTATCTTGGATTTCAGTAGCCAGTTCTTTAACTATATTAAACAAATCAATAGCCGCTTGCTGGCGACCATCTAATAACATAATTTGTGCTCGAATAAGCTCCAAAGCCACGTGTTGTCTGGAGTTTTTGGCTGGCTCTATTCTTTCATCCAACCAATCAATTATGGCTTGTGCACCTACTGTACTGCCTTTGTTAATCAGGTATTCTAAACGAAGGAATTGACCGGTCATCAAGGCCGTTTGGTTGTTTGAACTGGTTGCCAGTTCAATCTGTTGTTGTAGGTATTGTTCTGCTATTTGCCAGTCACGACGGTTCATGGATAGCGATGCGGCATGTTGTTTGGCCGCGATTAGCATATGTGTGTAACCAATTTCAATGGCAATATTTTCCATTTCATCAATCAGCTGATCGGCTTGATCAAAATCACCCTCTCTAAGTAATATAAAAGCCAATTCATTGATAGCGGCTCCTATCCCCAGTTTATAGTCCATTTTTCGGGTGATGCTTAATGTTTCAAAAAGATGGTGTTTTGCCTTCGCATAATCGCTTTTTAAGGTGTAGATTCTGGCTAAAAGATTATGGGTTTTTGCGGCACCCAGTAATTTACCCAACTTGAGGTAAATATTCAGTGATTTTTCGGCATAGCTTAGCGCTTCAGCGGTTTGACCCATTGACTGGTAAATACTGGCTTTTTTCTGTAATGTGTCGGCATATAGTAGTGGATCAGAGGCCAGGGTGGTGGTTTGTTCAATTTGATTTAGTTGGCCTAAGGCTTGCTCTAATTGATTTAAGCTGGTGAAAATGTAACTCAGTTCAAATCGTACCGGATTCAATTGATGAGGCAGTGCGTCCGCATGTTTATTTAACACCCGCTCAAATAAAGTTTTGGCTTCATCAAACCGACCTTGTACATCATAAATAAAGCCACGAATTACCGCTGTCTGTAATTCGATTTGTGGGTACAATGAGGTGTTTTCCAAGGTATCCAACAACACCAAAGCCTCATCGTATTGAGCTAAGTTCTTTTTAACGCCTGCCAATTGCAAGCGAGCCAAATTAAAGTCAGGTTGTTCAGTCAATGCCAGTTCAAGATATTGATTGGCTTTTTCATATTCACTATCCTTTTCAGCTGCCACACCACGCATATATAGCTCCACTACAATGGTATCATCAGGTAAATATGCGTTTAATTCAGGTAACTGGGTGTGTAACTCTTTGCCCAGCCAATCAGAAGCAGCAACCAGCACCTCATTGACAGAGTCGCCGGTAATTCTTTGTGAGTGTTTGATTTGTTTTTCATTGATAAAATCGAGTGTTAGAGTGTAGCCAAAATCATCCTTTATTAGATCGGTGGTGACTACGTTTAAGTCCGGGTTGATGCTCCATTGATTGTTCAAATATTCATTGAGGTTAGTTTCAACGCTTAGTTGCTCTGCATTAACTTTACCATTGTATTCCTGGTTCAAAAACCCTGAAAAAACCTCTGAAACGCTGCTTTGTAACCACTTTTCGCTGGCCACCTGGTTGCTTGTGTTTTGTTTGGATAGAATCAATAAGTTAGCAGCCGAGACATTTGTAATGGGTTTTAATACTGTGTTTTGTGGTGAAATTATCCAAGCCGATACCGATGCGACTATAACCACAAGCAAAGTAGCCAACCACACTGTTTTTGTCTGCTGGGGCGACTGTTGATATGAATCGGTCTCTTCTTCAGCTTCAATAACCTCAACATCAGGGGTAAAGCTGATACCTCGACCACGGTGAGTTACGATTAATTCAGGATTTTTGCTGTCAGTTTCAATCAGTTGTCTAAGCTGGCCTACAGTTTGTGTTATGGTGTTGTCTGAAACGAAGCGATCATCCCATACTTCTTTGAGCAGAAAATCCTTAGTCAAAATTTGTTGGGGGTTTTTGATTAAGCATATTAGCAGCAAATAAGCTTTTTGTTTAAGTAAGGTGGTGCCATTGGGACTGCTAAGCTCATAGGTCTTGGTGTCCAAAATGTGGTTTGTGAATTGATATTTCATAGTGTTTATTTTACCAATCATTTAGATTTTTTATTAATTAAATTTACAATGATTAGTTTTTTTATAATATATCATGCCAGCGTCAATGAGTTCGCGATATTTTCTAACAGCGCTTAAACTAAAGCCAAAAGCGAACAAGGTTTTGAGCTTTATAAAGTTAAATTACACTGATTATTTAGCCTCTGATGAGTAATCCAGACAGTATTTTTTGTAAAAATGACGTATTGAAAGCTGATTGCCGTTATAATCGCGACTTTTTAAAACACCCGTAATTAAGATGATTAGCACAGCCAATATCACCATGCAGTTTGGTTCAAAACCGCTCTTTGAAAATATCTCCATTAAATTTGGTAACGGTAACCGATATGGTTTGATTGGGGCCAATGGTAGTGGTAAATCAACTTTCATGAAAATTTTAACCGGTGAATTGAAACCCTCATCAGGTAATGTCTCCTATGATCCTGATGAGCGCATCGGAGTATTGGGTCAAGATCAGTATGCTTTTGAGACATATTCAGTGATTGATACTGTCATGATGGGTCATAAAGAATTGTGGGCAAATAAACTCGAGCGTGACCGCTTATACAGTCTGCCTGAAATGACTGAAGAAGATGGTATGCAAGCGGCAGAACTTGAAAGCACCTTTGCTGAAATGGATGGCTATTCGGCTGAAGCCCGAGCCGGTGAAATGTTATTGGGTCTGGAAATACCCGAAAATCAACATTTTGGTCTCATGTCGGAAGTAGCTCCGGGTTGGAAGTTACGGGTGTTATTGGCGCAAGCCTTGTTCGCAGATCCTGACTTCTTATTGCTTGATGAGCCGACTAATAACTTGGACATCAACACCATTCGCTGGTTAGAAGACACTTTAAACGCCAGAAAATCAACCATGATTATCATTTCTCATGACCGTCACTTTTTAAATTCAGTTTGTACCCACATGGCTGATTTAGATTATGGTGAAATGCGCATGTTTCCAGGTAATTACGATGAATACATGACTGCAGCTACTCAAGCTCGTGAAAAGAAATATGCCGAAAATGCCAAGAAGAAAGTACAAATTGCCGAATTACAAAGCTTTGTCAGTCGCTTCTCAGCCAATGCCTCAAAAGCCAAACAAGCCACCTCAAGACAAAAGCAAATTGATAAAATTCATCTGGAACATATCAAGCCTTCATCAAGGGTTAGCCCATACATTATCTTTGAACAAGGCAAAAAGCTGTTTCGAAATGCCCTGGATGTCAAAGGTCTGACCAAATCATTTGATGATCATACTCTTTTTAAAAATGTGAACTTGTTGTTAGAAGTTGGTGAAAGGATTGCCATAATTGGCTCAAACGGTATTGGTAAAACTACCTTTTTGAACTGTATTACTGACAATATTGATATTGACTCAGGTACCATTAAGTGGTCCGAAAACGTCGATATAGCATATTTCAAGCAAGATAACATGGGCGCTTTTAACGAAGATATGACAGTTTTTCAATGGATGGAACAGTTCAAATTAAAAGGTGATGATGAACAAGCTATTCGAAGTGTTTTAGGCCGAATGCTATTTTCTACTGAAGACTCTAAAAAGAAAACTAAAGTGCTCTCAGGTGGTGAAAAAGGTCGCATGATGTTTGGTAAATTGATGTTACAAAAACCCAACGTTATTATTATGGATGAGCCCACAAACCATTTAGACATGGAGTCTATTGAGGCATTGAACCTAGCCTTAGAAAATTATGAAGGTACTTTAATTTTCGTTTCTCATGACCGTCAATTCGTATCATCTATTGCCACTCGAATCATGGAAATCCAAGAAAATGACGTAGTAGATTTCCGTGGCACCTACCAAGAATACTTAGAACGTCAGGGTATTAAAGGTTCGAGTAACTATCAAGGGCATGCATCAGCCTAAATGAAAACGACGGGTTAAATTGAAATTTAATTACTGGATTTGAATTTCACCAGATTGGGTCGAGTGTTCTTACTTCAACAATGTGAAGTAAGAGCAGCTAATTCAATGCGGTCAATTCCAAAATAGGCTTAAGCTGTATTTCAATAGTGCATTCATAACTGTGCTTAAAATTAATTATTATGTAAGTTAACTGACTGCCCCAGTGACTGAATATACTATCGATTTAAAATCCTCTATTTAATCAATCTATTACATGGCCAATCTTAAGGCAAACTTTCTTTAGCTTGTAAACAACAGAAATAATATGCTGTAAAACATCATATTCACATACTCAGGCACTAAAATCTGCGATATGCCCCTATTAGGCCATTGTAATTATGATTACAATGGCTGTATGTCCCCAATGACTCATTACAATGGATTACTATAAATAGTTTTGTATTAGTGAAGATAAGAGGTGTCATAAAAAAGTTTCATTAATCAGGTATGAAGAAAGGTATAAAAGCAGCCATGAAAAAATCAAGATTGAAGGGAAAAAAAGCTACTAAATCGCCACATATAATCGAAATGAATGAAACGGCGGTAAGTAAGCTGCAAGCGGCAGCCGGCAAGGATGTTCAGGCCGTTTATGATATGGTGGAAAGTTCTGAAGCTGGCATTTCACAAACCACGGCCGATGAGCGTATCTCTAAGTTTGGACTAAATGAAGTTGCCCATGATAAGGCACCCTCCTGGCTCAAACAATTAGCGAAATCGTTTGTTAATCCGTTTATTGGTATCTTGTTTGTGATTGCAGCCATTTCCTTTGTGATCGATATCTGGTTTGCTGCTGCCGGTGAAAAGGATTTTAAAACCGTAATCGTGGTTACTTTGATGATTGTTATTAGTGGTTTTCTCAGCTTTTTTCAAGAGTACCGGAGTAATCGTGCTGCCGAAGCGCTAAAGAGTATGGTCAGAAATACCGCTTCGGTGTTGCGAAAGGATAGGGGCAGAAACGAAATATTGATGTCGCATGTGGTACCAGGCGATATTATTTATTTAGCCGCCGGCGATATGATACCTGCCGATTGTCGGGTGGTGGAAAGTATCGATCTATTTATAAGTGAGTCCATGCTTACCGGTGAATCGCTCCCGGTTGAGAAAATGCCTTTGGCAATTCCTGATGCCGATAAGCAAAGACCTATCGAGCTTGCTAATCTCTGTTTTATGGGAACAAATGTAGTCAGTGGCGCTGCAACGGCCGTCGTCATAGCCACCGGTGACAACACTTATTTTGGTAGCATCGGTAAAAGTATAATCGGCGAAAGCCCTGAAACCAGTTTCGATATTGGTATCAATAAAGTGAGTGTACTGCTCATCCGCTTTATGTTGGTTATGGTGCCTATTATTTTCCTGATAAATGGTGTGGTAAAAGGTGATTGGTTGGAGGCGCTGTTGTTTTCCATTGCGGTTGCAGTGGGCCTGACCCCCGAAATGTTACCGGTGATAGTTACCGCCAACCTGGCCAAAGGTGCAATGAGCATGAGCAAGCATAAGGTCATTGTCAAACGCTTAAATGCCATTCAAAACATTGGCGCCATGGATTTGCTCTGTACCGATAAAACCGGCACGCTCACCATGGATAAAATTGTACTGGAAGAATACCTTAATGTTTTTGGTGTAGCGGATGAAGAGGTTTTAAAGTGGGCCTACCTAAATAGTTATCACCAAACCGGTTTGGTTAATTTAATGGATAAAGCTGTTTTAGATCATGTTGAGATACATGATTATCTAAAAGTAGCAGAAGATTTTACAAAGGTCGATGAAATCCCATTTGATTTTCAACGCAGAAGATTGAGCGTTATTTTAGAACAAAAGAATGGCAAGCATCTGTTGATTGCTAAGGGTGCTGTAGAAGAAATGCTGGATTTATGTAGTTACAGTTTTAATCCCGGAAAAGACCTTCAATTGCACTTGGAGCAGGATGAAATAGTTGTTATGGATGAAGCCATGCGCAAGAAGGTTTTAGAGACTTCTGTCGCCCTAAATGAAAAAGGGCTGCGTATTTTGTTGCTTGCGATTCGAGAGTTTGATGGTGACCGTCCATTAAACTATGGTGTTGAGGATGAAAGTAAACTGATATTCACCGGATTCATAGGGTTTCTCGATCCGGCAAAACCCTCGACAAAACCAAGTATTGAGGCTTTGCATGCATTAAATGTTGATGTGAAAGTTCTTACTGGTGATAACGAAACAGTCACTAAAAAGATATGCAGTGATGTTGGTATCCCTATTCAAAACATCATGTTAGGTAATGAGTTGGCGATGATTTCTGATGAGGAACTGGCTGCCCGAGTAGATGATATTACAATATTTGCTAAATTAAGTCCTTTGCAAAAGGTAAGGGTGGTTCAAGCATTAAGAGCTAAAGGCCATACTGTCGGGGTTTTGGGTGATGGTATTAATGATGCGGCTGCTTTAAAAGAGGCCGATGTAGGAATTACAGTAGATAATGCCGTTGATATCGCCAAGGAAAGTTCAGATATTATTCTGTTGGAAAAAGATTTAATGGTACTGAGGGAAGCGGTAATCCATGGCCGCAGGACTTTTGGGAATATCATCAAGTACATAAAAATGGCCACCAGCAGTAATTTTGGAAATGTCTTCAGTATTCTTGGGGCCAGTGCATTTTTACCGTTTCTACCAATGTTGCCTATTCAACTGTTGGTACAGAACCTGTTGTACGATATATCTCAAACATCGATACCTTGGGATACAATGGATAAAGACTATTTGGAAACCCCTAAAAAATGGGAACCAGAAGGTATCCGTAGATTTATGTTATACATTGGACCCACCAGTTCCATTTTTGATTATGTCCTGTTTACGGTCATGTTCTTTGTATTTAAAGCCAACAGCCCCGAACATCAAAGTCTGTTCCAAACCGGTTGGTTTGTGTTAGGTCTGCTTTCGCAAACATTGATTGTGCACATGATTCGCACCAAAAAAATACCATTTATCCAGAGTTGGGCATCTGCACCGGTGGTGGCCATGACCTCTTTGGTCATGGTAATAGGGCTTATTATTCCCTTTACACCTTTGGCCCC
>CAJDWB010000073.1_pt1 | contig 10084 bp, 12 predicted proteins | sample 7391501 | NCBI WGS metagenome assembly CAJDWB01 (sample SAMEA7055733, study PRJEB34461) | soil metagenome | biome: terrestrial ecosystem; feature: Peninsula; material: soil | place: Antarctica | collected 2016 | reverse complement strand
TAAAGCCCCATAAATATGCCCATGAAGGAGTCACAGTTGAACACTATAATGATTTGTTAAAAGCAACTATGCATCAACTGTTGCTGCCGCAAGCAGGAGGCAAGAATTGAACATCACCAATCAACAAACTCTATTAAAGTATTTACAAACTGCTCTAAACATAAGTGCGCCTTTGACTTTAGAGCCGCTCACCGGTGGGGTTTCAAATCTAACTTATCGACTCAGTGACGGTAATCAGAATTGGATATTGCGTACCTCACCCTCAGGCAAAAAAGCCAAAGGTGCCCATGATATGGTTCGAGAGTATCAGATTCTTAAAGCATTAAAACCCGGCTACCCACTCAGCCCAAAGGCCCTACTTCTGGTTGAGGATACAGCTATATTTCCTCGACCTTTGTATCTGATGGAAGCCAAAGACGGGATAGCTATACAGCGAAAACTTCCGAGTTTATATAGCGAAGAACAACTGCCCTTATTGGGCAAATCTCTTATCAAGGCACAATATCGATTACATCAAGTACCCTTAACACCTACATTGTCCACGTTTAACAAAGGCCCGGGATACATACAAAGACAAGTCGCAGGTTGGACCAAACGTTTGCATAATGTTTTGCCTAATAATCCGCATGCCGAGATTATCAGCCAATGGTTAGATCGGAAATTACCCAATGATAATCGCGATTATGTGTTAATTCATAATGACTTTAAATTTGACAATATCCTTTTTAATCGAGAAAACCCAACTGAAGTCTCAGCAGTACTTGACTGGGAAATGGCCACCGTCGGTGACCCGCTGATGGATTTAGGTTGCTCTCTGGCCTATTGGTTTACAGCTGATGATAGCCTTGGCATAAAGGCCATTAGCACCCAGCCGACAACTCAAAAAGGCATGCTCAGTCGCGATGAATATGTGGATTACTACTGTCACTTAAGTGGTTTGCAGTTAGATGATTATGATTTTTACTATGTGTTTGGTTTATATCGACTAATAGTTATTGTCCAACAAATCTTTTTTCGTTATCAACAGTCACAAAAACCAAACCCGCATTTCGAGTCTTTTGGACAAATACGTGACCTGCTCATTACCCACACCTTAGATATTATTGGAGATAAAAATGTTTGATTTTAATAATAAAGTGGTTGTTATTACCGGTGCCAGTCGTGGTATTGGTGAATCAATCGCTCGACAATTTGCAGCCGCAGGTGCGCATGTAGTCGTCAGTTCACGCTCCCAAGATAGTATCGACGAAGTGGCTAAAAGCATCCGAGCTGACGGTGGCAAAGCGTCAGCTATTAGTTGCCATAACGGCGATAAAGCATCTCGCGAAGCTTTAATTAAACAAGTACTGGAAAGTCAGGGACGGGTTGATGTTTTAATTAATAATGCGGCGGCCAACCCCTATTTTGGTCCAGTTTTAGACACAGGTTATGAAGCCATAAAGAAAACTATCGAAGTCAACATTGAAGGTTATTTTCACTTAAGCCAATTAGCTGGCCAAGTGATGAAAAAACAAGGCGGTGGCGTTATTATCAACACGGCTTCGGTAAACGGTGTCGATCCGGCAGCTTATCAAGGCATTTACTCCATCACCAAAACCGCCATCATGGCCATGACTCGCAGTTTTGCTAAAGAGTGTGCACAGTTCGGCATTCGAGTTAATGCCGTTTTACCCGGTTTAACCGATACAAAATTTGCTTCCGCATTGACCCAAAATGAAGCCATGTTGAAAATGATATTACCGCAAATCCCCATGGGTCGAATGGCGCAACCTGAAGAGATTGCTCCGGCTTATTTATTTCTAGCCAGTGAACTAGCCACTTACATCACCGGTATTAATTTACCGGTGGACGGCGGCTTTTTAGCATAACTTAGTTACTCTGCTTGGCCATTGTCACTACCCAAATCCCGCGCAGCTCATTAACATCAAATCCGATGGCTTTATCATTTGGATAAAGTTCACTTAAAGCATTCATGGTCTCGGGCGCTATATCCTTCTCAGGTGATCCGTGACATTTTAAACAACCGGGTTGGGTCACGATTGGATAATAAGCCACCATCTGATTGTCCACTTCACTGACCATACCTTCAGGTACTTGACCAGATGAAAGTTGCTGTTTAGCCTGATTAATATAGGATAATTCTGCGGCATTAGGGACATTATCAGGATTACGATTCTTATCAGAAACACGTTGCATATCCAATAAGTCACCAACCACCACGGAATGGGTTAGAGGAATAGCTTCCTCGTGGCAAAAACTAAGAGCGCCTAATGGGCCTTTTTCTTCCATCGCTTGCTTTAAATTACTGCCTAGTATGGATTGTGCTTGTTGGGCGTGCTGTTGTCCCAAGCTTAAGTAATCAATACTCTCAGTTTGTTTTTGCACTGTCTTTGGCTGATCATCCGTATTTTGTTGGCAGCCGGCAAAGACTAATATAAATAATACTGACATTAAAATTTTCATAGCTGTCTCACAGTTTGTTGATAGGTATTTTAATAAATTGGGTTCCATGTTCTGATACTGCACCAAAACGTCCTAAGCGCATATTAGTTTGAATGGATGGTAAAATTAATTTGGGTACAGTCAGTATCTTATCTCGTTGTTCACGTTTTTTCTTAAATTCAGCCAGCGAAGTATCTGCCGATAACATAGCATTACTTTGTTTTTGTTCAGCTAAAGTCATGCAATACTGTGGTTCAACGCCTGCTTCCGGATAATCATGACAGAGGTAGACTTGGGTATTGTCTGGTAATTGATACAGTTTTTGAATCGAGTTATACAACAACTCGGCACTGCCACCAGGAAAATCTACTCGTGCAGTTCCTCGTGGTGCCGCAAATAGGGTATCACCCACAAACAAAGCGTTTTCAATATGATAACTGACACAAGCTGGTGTGTGGCCGGGTGTGTGAATAACCTTAACCTCTAATCTACCTATTTGAAACCGCTCACCGTCAGCAAACAAATCATCAAATTGTGAACCGTCCAAGGCGGTATCGTCATCGGTTTCAAAGACTGGTACCCAGTGATGTAAAACATCAATAATGCCTGAACCGATAGCTGTTCGCCCGCCCAATTGTTGTTGTAAATAACTACTTGCACTGATGTGATCAGCATGAATATGGGTTTCCAACAACCATTGCACAGTTAATGCCTTTTCTTTAACAAAGGCAATAATTTGATCTGCTGACTCAGTGCTGTAATGCGCCGCATCTTGATCATAATCCAAAACTGAATCAATCACCGCACAGGCATTGGTAGTCGTATCAATCACCACATAGCTGAAAGTATTAGAATCTTCATGAAAAAATGACTTAACCAGCATAAATAACTCAATCTATTAGTTTAGTTTATTATTATATAGGAAGTCACAGGATTGCGAAAGAATTAATCAGTCAAATATTAATGCGTTCAATGCGTTCAAGCCACGGCTGAGTTAAATCCTTACCCGAAACATCGGCTAACTCGTGCAAATGGGATGCAGAGGTACTACCAACCAAAGCAGATGAAAAGTTATCCTGATTTAATACATAGGCCAAAGCAGTTTGTACAGCTGAAAGATTAGGATGATCATTAAGAAAATCAAATTTCTCGGCCACTGTCATTTGTATTCGATGATTTTTATAAGCACGCAACCAGTACCAGAGTGACTTTAAGCCGGCAAATCGTCGCCAATTTCGACTATACAGGGCGCCACCCAAAGCCCCCGCGACAATCACTTCCAAACCAGTCTCCTTAATATCTGACAACAACGCTATTCGTTCCGGTTTAAAGACATTAAAATCAGTCATTAATATATCAAACTGGTCGCTTTCACGGGTTCGACTAATCATTTCATCAGAGAAAGTATTAACACCGGCCAACTGGATCTTTCCAGAAGCCTTCAGTTGTTGCAGTGTTTGGTAGGTGTCTTCATTGAAGTCCTCTGTATTGGGGCCATGCAAAAAAAATATCGATAAACTATCCACGCCTAAACGTTTTAAACTGCGTTCACAGGAATGACGCAAAGCTTGCGGAGAAAAGTCTTTATATAAACGGCCGAAATGGCCTACTTCGGTTCCGGCTTTACTGCTCAAAATAAGTGAGTGGCTGGCATGTTGCTTTAAAACTTTACCCAGTCTTATTTCAGCATGACCATTACTATAGCTACTACCGGTATCAATATAGTTAATGCCAGAATCTAGAGCCGCTGCCACTACGGCAGCAGCTTTAGAGTGTGAAAAATAACGCTGTCCCCAATAACTGGCACAACCTAGGCCAATTTCAGAAATTGATTTTTTATCGGGTCCCAGGGTTCGGTATTTCACTATTATTGTTGGCTTAACCTAAGGCGTAATCTAAATCAGCCTGTAAGTCTTCAACATTTTCAATGCCGACCGATAAACGCACTAAATTATCGGTAATACCAATCTTAGCGCGTTGTTTAGCAGGCACACTAGCATGGGTCATAATAGCGGGATGATTAATCAAGCTTTCAATACCACCCAAAGATTCAGCGAGAGCAAATAGATGACAACGCTCCATCATAGTTATGGTTTCGTCCAAACCACCTTTAATCAATATCGTAATCATACCGCCAAAATCAGACATTTGTTGTTTTGCCAGTTCATGTTGCGGATGTGACTTTAGACCCGGATAAATAACCTTCTCTACTCGACTGTCTTGTTCCAGCCATTTAGCCAATTGCATGGCATTAGCACAGTGTTTATCCATACGTAAAGGTAAGGTTTTAAAGCCTCGTAGTGCCTGATAACTATCAAAAGGCCCAGCCACTGCACCAATGGCATTTTGTAAGAAGGACATTTTCTCAGCTAACTTACGGTCATTAACCACCACCATACCACCGACCATATCTGAATGACCATTGATAAACTTGGTAGCTGAATGCATAACAAGATCCGCTCCCAGATCCAATGGTTTTTGTAAGTATGGTGAAGCAAACGTGTTATCAACCACAACTATCAATCTATTCTGTTTGGCAAACTCACAGATTTTTTTGATATCGACAATTTTTAGCATCGGATTGGTCGGTGTTTCTACCCAAATCATACGGGTATTCTTTTTCACATACTGTGCAAGATTGTCCGCTTCTAGCGTTAAATCCACATAATCAAAATCCAAATTAGCCGATCGTTCTCTGACCATTCTGAATAAACGATTGGTACCACCATATATATCATCCATAGAAATAATGTGATCACCTGAATCCAGTAATTCAATAATAGTAGAGGTGGCTGCCATGCCGGAAGCAAAAGCAAAACCATGACTGCCATTTTCCATGGCAGCTACACCGCGCTCATAGGCATAACGGGTTGGATTGTGTGACCTTGAATATTCAAAACCTTGATGTTCGCCGGGGCTTTTCTGTAAATAAGTCGAAGTCGTATAAATCGGCGGCATCACCGCACCAGTTGTTGGGTCCGGGTATTGACCGGCGTGAATGGCTTTGGTTTGTTCACCAAATATTTGTTTATCTTTTTTGTATTCGTTGTCGTGTGACATATACAGATCCTATGTATTTTAGCTATTGGTTTTGGTCAGAACGACGTAAATAATTAAGTAAATCTATGCGGGTAATTAAACCCAAAAATGCATCACCTTGCTTAACAATGGCAACGCGACCGGCTTCAAACACCGGTAATAATTGGTTAATGTCAGATTGTACCTGTAAAAATTCCAACTGATGGGTCATTGCTGATGCTACTGTGTTATTGAAGGCTTCAGGCTGATTAAAAACAGTCATCAGGACATCAGATTCATCAATAATACCGATAATTTCATTGTCTGCCATCACTGGTAATTGTGAAACATCGTACAGCTTCATACGCTGGTAAACATCAGCCAGTGTTTCATCGGGACGCATGACAATGGTGTCATTGTTTTGAAAGGGCCGAGAAATTAAATCACGTAAATCACCATACACCGGGGTTTCCATATAACCGTTATCCAACATCCAATAATCATTGTACATTTTAGACAAATATTTATTACCAGTATCGCAAACTATAGCTACCACCTTTTTAGGCGTCGTGGCTGACTGACAATATTTAAGTGCAGCTTGTAAAATTGTACCTGTGGATGACCCACCCAATATACCTTCCTTAGACAATAATTCACGTCCCATATGGAAACTATCTTTATCACTGACCGCGTAGGCTTTTGTCACATGACTAAAATCACTGATACTGGGCAAAAAATCCTCGCCAATACCTTCCACTTTCCAACTACCACTTTTTGTACTGAGTGTGCCTTCATTTATGTACTCAGTTAAAATACTGCCCACCGGATCAGCTAAGATGAGTTCTGTTTTTGGATGATGTTCATGCACATACTGACCTAAACCGGTCACTGTACCACTCGAACCAACCCCAAACACGATGGCATCAACTTCATTATTTAATTGCTCAAAAATTTCTGGCGCGGTAGTTTGGTAGTGGGCTTTGGGGTTATCGGGATTAGAGAATTGATTGATGAAGTAAGCACCCGGGGTTTCATCAGTAATGGTTTGGGCCAAATCTTGATAATATTGTGGATGCCCTTTGGCTACATCAGAACGGGTTAGAACAATTTTCGCACCCATAGCTTTAAGGTTAAAGATTTTCTCTTTACTCATTTTGTCAGGGATGACCAAAATTAATTGATAGCCTTTTTGCGCAGGGCTTTTTCAGCTTCTTCTATCATAGTTAGACCAATACGATCTTTAATAGAACCACCCGGATTCATGTTTTCTAATTTTAAATACAACTCACAAGGACCGGTGTCCAAGTGATTGACTCTAACCATGGGCGTGCGACCAATTAGGTCTAATACGGAATTAACAACTTGCATGAAAGACTCTGTAAATTATTTAAGTAAGATTATATCAACACGGCGATTTTTGGCTTTACCGGCTTCGGTGGTATTGCTGGCAACAGGATATGCTTCGCCTTGTCCTAAGGCAGTAATTCGACTTGCAGCAACACCATTTTTGATCAGTAGCTGTTTAACTGCATCCGCACGACGCTGAGAAAGATCCTTGTTAAGTGTCTCACTGCCGGTTGAATCGGTATGACCTTCGATACGAATATTTCGATCAGGATAGCCGCCAACGAACTCTATCACCCGATCAAAGTTATCTCTGGCACCCTCTTTTAACTGGGCGGAGGATGATGCAAACACAAAATCACCTAAAGTCATCATCAGTCCGGCTGTTGTTTCTTTAGCTACCAAAGACTCTAATTGCATGCGTAAAGAATCAATTTCAGCAAACGCCAAGTCAGCTTCTTGTTTCGCTAATTCTGCAACTTTTTCTTGAGCTTTGGCATATTCCCTAGCAGCGACTAATTCAGACTGACTCAGTTCGGCTTCATTGGTTTTTTGATTAACTAAGGCCAGCGCTTGTTGCGTTGCTTGGCGTTCACGCTCAGCTTCCTCGGATTGTAAGTTAAGTAAAAACCGAGCTCGATCTGCTTGCATTCTAGCTATTTTTGCTTCTGCTTTCAGTGTCTCAACATTAATAGCCTGTAGTTGAGCTTCACCCGTCAGTAGTTCTTGTCTTAAATACTCAGCCTCGGCAGTCATTTTAGCTTTAGTTAAATAATGACGGGCCATATAGACGGCATGTTCCTTTACTTTTCCTTTTTGATTAAATAAATCCTCAATGGCCAATTTAGCTTCAGTTTTTTCTGTTTTGGCAAAAGGTTTATATTTTGCCAAAGTAATGAAATTATCAAATTCAATACGTAAAGACTCAAACTCCAAATTGTCCTTGGCTAAAACCAAAGGCGCGCAAATTAGTAAACTCATTAAAAGAATAGCTTGTTTCATGGCAACTGCTCCTCTAATTCTGATAAGTAAACACGTGCAGCAGACAACTCATCACGTTTATTTAAAAGTTGCTGATTTAATTTATTCAACTCAGCCCGTAGTTTTGCAATTTTAATATCGGCGCGTATTTGTTCGGTATAACGCGCTTCTACACGTTTATCACCATCGGCTTTGGCTTTTTTGGCTAATTGCAACTTATCAGTAATAAATTTCATCTCCAAAGGTGCGGCATCGGCAACTGGTGAATTTTTAACTGTATCTACTTCCACTTGTAGTTTATAAAAGGTATTGTCATCAACCGGCACCGTAGTTACAGGCATACAAGCGACCAATCCTGTCACAATCATCAGCAAAAGGAGTGGTTTTAGTATTGTTTTTGTTGTTTGTGTGATATTTTGCTTCATCAGTTTGTCAAAACTCATTGAAATAAATTATAATTTGGCCATGATAATTACTAACGCATCAAAACACAACCCGGATTCATGATATACAAATCTAACTTAAGCATTTGTCACCCGTTGACTGCAAGCAACCATTTTGTGCAGTATTTTATGTGCCTGCTAATACTATCGGCTATTTTTCTTGCTTTGCCATCACAAGCCAGCAACATGAAAGTCTATAAACATGTCGATGCCCAAGGAATTATACACTATTCATCAAAAAAACCGAGTGGCAAATCATTCAGTGTTCTCAATATTCGTTGCCCCGAGTGTTCCGTATGGCGTAACAGTGTTGACTGGGATAATACACCGTTAATTGTGGATCAGTATGCTCCGGAAATTCAACAAGCCGCTAAATTACATAATATTGAGGTATCCTTACTGCAAGCAGTGATTCATGCTGAATCTGCTTTTAAGTCGGCCGCAGTGTCATCAGCTGGAGCCCAAGGTCTGATGCAATTAATGCCATTAATCCAAAAAACCTATCAGGTCATCAATCCATTTGACCCCCAACAGAATATTTACGGTGGTGCAGCTTATTTAAAGCATTTAAAAAGCAACTATAAAAATATGGATATCTACCTAGCTGCCTATAATTCTGGTGAGACAGCTGTGGAACGTTATGGCAAACAAATTCCACCATTTCCCGAAACTCAAGAGTATGTGCGTCGCGTTAAAATCCTTTATAAACGTTATAATCAAAATGCCCAACGCCTAAACGCTACCAATAGTCAAGTTTTGGTGGGTGCTTCAGGTACTGTTCAATAGTTTACGATTTTAAACACTTTTTAGTTTGTCTTTTTTGTTGAAAAAAACGACTTAATAAGTGACCGCATTCCTCCGCCAGGACACCACTCTGAACAATGACTTTGTGGTTATGAAATGGCTTTTCAAACATCGTTTCTACGGTTATTGCCATTCCAGTTTTGCTATCTGTTGCGCCAAAAACAAGTCGATTAATGCGTGCATGAACCATGGCACCAACACACATAAGGCAGGGTTCTAAAGTAACGTATAAATCACAGCCTGACAAACGGTAGTTGCTCAAATGTTCAGCAGCGCGCTCAAGTACCAGAATTTCAGCATGTGCTGTGGGGTTTGAAGTAGTTATTTGAGCATTATGTGCTTGGGCAATGACTTCGTTATTGTAAACTACAACCGCACCAACCGGTACTTCATCTATTTGGGCAGCTAACTCAGCTTGTGCCAAAGCCAAACGCATAAAATACTGGTCGTCGTTTTCAGTGGCTATTCCCATTCAATGGTTGCCGGCGGTTTACTGGAAACATCATAAACAACACGAGATACCTTATCTATCTCATTAATAATTCTTCTGGAAACTAAGTCAATAAAGTCATAAGGCAAGTGTGCCCATCTGGCAGTCATAAAATCAATGGTTTCTACAGCACGCAAAGCAATCACGTATTCGTAACGGCGCTGATCGCCAACCACACCTACCGATTTAATCGGTAAGAATACCGCAAACGCCTGGCTAGTTTTTTCATATAGTTGATGGCGCCGCAACTCTTCAATAAAAACTGCATCCGCGCGAGCCAAGATGTCAGCATATTCGGCCTTAACTTCACCCAAAATACGCACACCTAAACCGGGACCGGGAAATGGGTGACGGTAAACCATTTCAGCCGGCAAACCCAATGAAACGCCGAGTTTTCTCACTTCATCCTTAAATAAATCCTTTAAAGGCTCTATCAGCTTAAATGATAGGTCAGCCGGTAAACCACCAACATTATGATGAGATTTAATGACATGCGCTTTACCGGTACTGGAAGCGGCTGATTCAATAATATCTGGATAAATAGTGCCTTGTGCCAACCATT
>CAJDWB010000140.1_pt1 | contig 10124 bp, 9 predicted proteins | sample 7391501 | NCBI WGS metagenome assembly CAJDWB01 (sample SAMEA7055733, study PRJEB34461) | soil metagenome | biome: terrestrial ecosystem; feature: Peninsula; material: soil | place: Antarctica | collected 2016 | reverse complement strand
ATCTCAGGTTATACACCTTGTTTTAAGCTGGCTTCAACAAATTTATCTAAATCACCATCAAGAACTGCTTGGGTGTTGGTGTTTTCCACACCGGTGCGTAAATCTTTTATACGAGATTGATCTAATACATAGGAGCGAATTTGACTACCCCAACCAATATCGGATTTATCATCTTCCACTGACTGTGATTGCTCATTGCGTTTTTGCATTTCTAATTCGTACAATCGAGATTTCAATTGTTTCATAGCGAATGCTTTATTTTGGTGCTGGGAACGGCCATTCTGACATTGCACCACAGTATTAGTGGGTACGTGGGTTATTCGCACCGCTGACTCAGTTTTATTTACGTGCTGACCACCGGCACCGGACGATCGATAAACATCAACCCGTAAATCAGCCGGATTAATATCCACCTCAAAATCATCATCTACTTCAGGCGAAACAAACACCGCCACAAAACTGGTATGGCGTTTATTATTGGAATCAAAGGGTGATTTACGAACCAGACGATGAACCCCGGTTTCACTGCGCATCCAACCATAAGCATAGTCACCTTCGACTCTAATGGTTGCTGACTTTATACCTGCCACATCACCAGCAGAAACCTCCATTAATTCAGCTTTCCATCCACGTGATTCAAACCAGCGTAAATACATGCGCAGCACCATATTAGCCCAGTCTTGGGCCTCAGTACCACCGGAGCCAGATTGAATATCTACAAAGGCATTATTGGCATCCATTTCGCCGGAGAACATTTTCTGGAACTCCATACGCTCAATGGGCTGCCGAATCTGCTTGAGCATAGCCAAGACTTCTTGAAAGCTTTCGGTGTCTTCTTCTTCATCCACCAGTTCTAAAAAGCCCTCAGCGTCAGCTATTTTCTCTTTTAAGTCATCCAAAGTACTAACCACATCATCTAATCGGGCTCGTTCTTTGGATAGACTTTCAGCTTTTTCCTGATTGTTCCAAACCTCAGGATTTTCCAGCTCTAAATCAACTTCTTCTAAGCGCTCTTTCTTGATATCATAGTCAAAGATACCTCCGCAGGGCGTCTACGCGCTCTCTGTAGTCAACGATCTGAGCTTCTTGAGGAGCGGTTTCCATAATTAACCTTCCCGGGTGATTTTTTGCTTCAATTCCCAACGTTCTTGCGCATCAATACATAACGTGGCTATGGGGCGCGCTATTAAACGAGGCAAACCAATCTCTTCATCAGTTTCTTCACAGTAACCATAATCACCACCTTGTATTCGATCCAAAACTTTGTTAACTTTTTTCAAAAGCTTACGGTAGCGATCGCGGGTTCTCAGCTCAAAGGTATTTTCTGTTTCCCGTGAAGCGCGCTCAGCTTCATCACTGATATCTCTGGCTTCAGTGCGTAAATTGGCAATGGTTTCATTGGATTCACTAAGCAATTCTTCTTTCCACTGCTCAACTCTACGTCTGAAATATTCAATGTGTTTATCACACATATACTCTTCATCAGGGCTCGGAACATAACCGTCGGGTAATTCTAATTTCGGGCTATAACTTTCCGGCAAATCATTAATGCTTCTTTCTGCCACAATTCTCTCCTTAAAATGCCACCGAGTTTGGTGCGCATGCTAAAATGGGGACTTATCGATTATTTTCAATGATGACTATCATGCATCATGTGTGTAAATTTAAGCCGAACTTTATACCTGAAACTGTCCCAAAGAACAACTGTTTTTGATGTTTAGACGTCTATTCATTTTAATTTTACGTGGCTATCAGTTGGTTGTTAGCCCCTTTCTCGGCAACCGATGTCGTTTTTATCCCAGTTGTTCTGAATATATGATCATAGCTGTTCGTCGCTTTGGGGTTTTCAAAGGAACTATGATGGGCTTTAAACGCTTGGGGCGCTGCCACCCACTATGTGAAGGTGGATTTGATCCCGTCCCCGAACTGTCATCACCAACTCAATCTAAAGAGCCAGAATCAGAAGCCAAGCATTAATTAACAACCACTGTCATAAATAAATATCAAAGCATAATAACTGATGTTTTGATTGAGAACTACTGCAACGCAAAAATTTGTAATAAGTCGTCAAAAAAAATTAATCGTGTAGCTGATTTATAGATGGTTTTAGAACATGACTGTATTTATGAACAAGATTTCACCGATTTGATATTGATAAACCCCGAGATAAAACAAAGCCCGAGTCACTATATAAGGAAACTCAGGCTTTATTAGTTAAATAAACACACAGCGCAATTTTAGTTGACCACGCTGTGGGTTCGGTTTTTTTTAGTAACGGGTGATGGCGCCGAAACCGTTAAACTTCTTCAGTTCACCTTTAGGTAGAAAGACTACGTCACCACCAAAGCGCATATTGGCTTCAATCAATTCATCATAAATATCATCTATGATGCCTTTGTCACTTCTTTTATCGTCAGAAACATAAACTATTTCATCGCCTTCCATGACAGCCGGCTGAAATAAACCTTGTTCAATAAACAAAGTTTGAATTTTACCCGCTTTTATTGCACGCGAAATTTCATTGGTATCACTGAGAAATTTATTGGCACTGACGGCTTTTTCTAATTCAGCTTTACGGGCGTCATTATTATTAACACGATATTCCTCAATAATTTTTCCAGTTTCAATAACAATGGCCTGACTCTTTTCAGTGGTCCTGTTGCTGTTTAAAAAGGTTTCGTAAATTGAATGTTTTTGATCAGCTACTTTCATGTATTGATTATAATTTTCTTCAACAGTGCACAACATTACCGGCAACGGGTTGACGTTTCTGATTTTATTAACTTCTTTATCTATCCGATTAAAAAACTCTCCCATTAAGTTGAGTTGTCGGGTAGCCACAGGATGATCGCCACGGTGTCTACTTGGAGAAAGGTCATTTTTAAACGGGAAAGGTGCCCCAAACTCTTTAACGACTTTATTATTCATGGCTTCAATCAAGCGTGCCTTATCCTGACTTAATACCAAAACATAATAACCGGACTCAATATGCATTGCTCTGACCAAATCACGAGTTGCAAAGGTGTCATCAATAACCACACGATCTTCAACCTTAATGGGCAATCGGGTATATTCAGCCATGTCATCATTGACAAATAAAAGTAAACTTTCAAGGTTATGACTGTGATCAATTTCCTCCGCCAGCGCATGCAGTTTATCCATCAACTTTAAAGCATGGCGTTTAGTGGTATCCGCCATAATACGGCGCTCAACTTCTTTAATCTGATTTTTTAGATTTACTTCATCTTTTAAATAATCAGGATTTGTTCGGTGGGTTGAGATAATAATCGTAATGCAGTTTTCCGAAAAAATGTCTTTTAATTCTTTTAAAGTAATATTCATTTTTTACCTATATTTAGCTATTAAAAAATTCTAGTTTTTGACACTGAACTGTCAATCCTTTAGATGACCATTAACAATGCCTAACTTACCATAAATAGCAATGAAAGATCATGACAAAAGTCAACTCCAATACCTATGATATGTTGTCAATTACAAATAATTCAAACTCATATTTTCAATAAGTATATTCATAGTAAAGTGAAATGATAACTAAACAGAGCTCAGTAGTTCATTTTAAATGGCTTTACTCAGCCCCAAGCGCAAACAACTCGGCGCCGGTTAAATCTTTGGTCTTATTTGAAAAACTGTAATAGCCCGGTTTTTCTTCGATAAATACTTGGCTTTTAAAATTTAACTTTAATTCGGTATCCAATATTCCTGCAGGAACAATATATTGTCCTGTATCTTTAAGTTTATAAAATAAGCTACTGCACACTTTTTGCAGAAACCCCGCTCTGCCCAGTCCGACGACGCATAAACCCCAATCGAATCCTTTCCGGAAAACTCGACTTCAGTTCCACACTAGACCCCCATAAAAGGTCCACCAATCCAATTACGACAGGTATTGCAGTGACATGCACCGACACTTTGACTCACCATCTTAGCAACAAAACTCACCGCCCCACACAGACATTGGCCTTTGGCATCTAACAGCTCACTCATAACTTTCTCCTTTGATTTTATTATCTATTAGACTAGCTATAAGATTATAACAGCATCGAAAATAGTTCCGGCCGATTGTTGAGGTAATCATTGAAAAAACCACCTGACTTCATCCTTTGTAATAAAGGCTCGAAATCCTCGCTGTGTCTCAATTCGATGCCCACTACGGCCGGACCATGCTCGCGATTGTGCTTCTTTTGGTATTGGAAATAAGTAATGTCATCGGCCGGTCCCATAACATCGGCAACGAATTCTTTTAAGGCGCCGGCCCGTTGTGGAAAACGCACCAAAAAATAATGTTTTAAACCGTTGTACAACAAGGCACGTTCACGGATTTCTTCAATTCTGGTGATGTCATTGTTACTACCGCTAAGTATGCAAACTACTTTTTTACCTTGAATTTTCGATTTATATTGATGCAAACCTGCCAACGCCAAAGCACCTGCCGGTTCAACTACAATTGCATCTTTGTTGTATAAATTTAAAATAGTTTGGCAGATTAAGCCATCGGGCACACTAATTACATCATCTAATAAGCGCTGACAAATTTCAAAAGTCTGGTGCCCCACCTGTTGTACGGCGGCACCATCAACAAAGCGGTCGATTTTCAGCAACTTGGTGTTATAGCCTGCCTTTAAGGCAGCAGCCATAGAGGCGGCACCATCGGGTTCAACTCCAATGATTTGTGTGCCGGGTGATTGTTTCTTGAATACTGATAAAATTCCCGAAGCCAATCCACCGCCACCAATGGGTACAAATAAATAGTCAATGGCTTCATCGCATTGCTCCAGAATTTCGGTGGCAATGGTGGCTTGTCCAGCGATGATTTCCGGATCATCAAACGGGTGAATAAATGGACAACCATGTTGTTCACTGTATAAATGCGCCTGCTGATGTGCTTCATCAAAAGTATCGCCGACCAAAACCAGTTCAACTACCGGCAAATACACCGATGCCTTAACACCAAGTTTTCGACATGTATAAGCCACCCCTTGAGCATGGTTCCCAGCACTGGCGCAGACCACATGACTGAGTTGTGGATGCAGCTCTAACAGTGCTGAAATCTTGTTGTATGCGCCACGAATTTTATAAGAACGAACCGTTTGCAGGTCTTCTCTTTTTAATAAAATTTCAGCACCAAACTGTTCACTGTAAGTTAAATTAGGCAACAAAGGTGTTTGATTAACCACACCTTTGAGTCGTTTAGCGGCAGCTTCAACATCGATGAATATTACTTGGCTTTTTACTGATGAGACACTAGATGTCATATCAATCAACCATTTTCTGGTCTGAGTGTACGAACTTGTCGGCCGGTTTCCCAAATTTCTGAATTACGCAGCTCTTCTAATTCTTGATTTAATTTTTCACGGTAATCAGGCTTTTGATTGGCCTCAATAACGATTCGGGCTTCTTCACCACTGGTCACTGAAGCATACAATTTTTCAAACAAAGGGGTGTTGGCATCACGAAATTTATGACGCCAATCCAATGCACCACGTTGGGCCGTTGTTGAGGTATTAGCAAACATCCAGTCCATACCATTTTCCGCCACTAACGGCATTAAACTTTGGGTCAATTCTTCAACTGTTTCATTAAAGGATTCAGAAGGAGAGTGACCATTTTTTCTGAGCACGTTATATTGTGCTTCAAACAAACCGGCAATCGCGCCCATTAAAATCCCCCGCTCACCGGTCAAATCTGAATACACTTCTTTTTTAAAGTCTGTTTCAAACAAATAACCTGAACCCACACCAATACCCAGTGCAGTGGCGGTTTCTTTGGCTTGTCCCGTTACATCTTGGAAAATTGCATAACTTGAATTTAAGCCTTTGCCTTGTTGAAAAAAAGTACGTAATGAACGTCCGGATCCTTTAGGAGCCACTAAAATCACATCAACATCAGGCGGTGGCACAATCCCCGTTTGTTCTTTGAATGTAACCCCAAAACCATGGGAGAAATATAAAGTATCACCGCCATTTAGATTGGCTTTAACAGTTGGCCAGGCAGCAATTTGACCGGCATCAGATAACAGATATAATATAATTTCAGCTTGCTCCGTGGCTTCAGCAAGTTCGAATAAACTCTCACCCTCAACCCAACCATCCGCCAATGCCTTATCCCAAGATGCACCGCCTTTGCGTTGTCCAACAATAACATTAAAACCATTGTCTTTAAGATTAAGTGCCTGACCGGGACCTTGTACGCCGTAGCCAAGAACTGCAATGGTTTTATCTGACAAGTATTGTTGTGCTTTCGTTAATGGATACTCATCACGAGTGACCACTTCTTCTAATGTGCCACCAAAATTTAATTTAGCCATAATATTTCCTATATTTAATTTTTAATTAATTAGATGTTTTATATTTACACGGCATGACTGTCTTCAGCCTCGCCTGTGGATTGGTTATTAAATGCTATGCCAACTGTCATTGGCTTACTGATACTGACCGGACCGGAACGTACAAATTCGAGTACGCCTACCGGTGATAAGTCATCTAGTAAAGCCTGACTTTCTGCACGATTACCGGTTTTTTCAATCACGATATATTCACTGTTCATACTCAATACCCGCGCATGATGACGATGAATAATTTGTTCGGTTAATGTCTGTTCAAGCATCGACTTTAAAGCAATTTTATACAAAGCTACTTCTTGATGAATCGTGTTATCTTCGCTTTGAAAATCCGCTTTGAAAACTTCAATTTGTCGTTCTAATTGTTTGCTTAAACGAACGGCTGTTTGCTGATCACAACACACTTGAACACTGTATCTGAAGACACCGGCTTGCTCAGTCTCACACACGGATAAAGCCTCAATACTTAAGTTAACCCGCGAAAAAACAGCAGAGATTCGATTCAGCATACTGGCTTGCCCATTTGAGTAAATGGCAAAATTATGATTTTTTTTCATGAGGTTATGACCTCTATTGCATAATCCGTTGTCTTAGTTACTTCACCGAGACACATTTCTGCTACCGAAGCACCGGGGGTGATAATCGGGAACACATTGTCCTGTTGTGCAACCATCACTTCGAGCACAAACGGTCCTTGATGGTCCATCATAGTTTTCAGAGCAGCTGATAAATCTTCTCGAGCGGATATTTGTTTATTGGCAATACCATAACCATCAGCGATTAAGCCAAAATTCGGATTACACATTTCAGTAGAAGCATAGCGTTTGTCGAAATACAATTCTTGCCATTGCCTGACCATCCCTAAAAACCGATTGTTCAGGATGATGACCTTAACCGCCAAATCATGCTCCATTAACACAGCCAATTCCTGAATGGTCATCTGCACACCGCCATCACCCACAAGGCCAACCACCTGACGCTCGGGACAGGCTATCTTGGCACCAATGGCAGCGGGCAAACAAAAACCCATGGTACCTAAACCACCTGAAGTGATGAAACTACGGGTTTGCTTAAAGTTGGCATAACGACAAGCCACCATCTGATGCTGCCCAACATCAGTCACGATGATGGCATTTTCATCCAGTTCATTTATACTGGCCACCACTTCGGCCATATTGATGGCTTCGCTGCCTGGTTTCAGGTCTTTATCAATAATCAATTGCTGTTCAACTTGATGTAAATCAGCAAACTGTTTAAACCATTGATTGTGTTTGCTCAGCCGTAACTGCTTTAATATTTCAGCCAATGTCTGTTTAACATCACCCAGCACCGCCACATCTGCTTGCACATTTTTATTGATTTCACTGGGATCAATTTCAAAATGAATAACTTGGGCCTGCTTGGCATAAAAATTTAAATTACTGGTGACACGATCATCAAACCGCATACCAATTGCAATCAAGACATCACATTCATTGGTCATCCTATTCGGTGCATAATTGCCATGCATGCCGAGCATACCGACGTATTGCGGATGGTTGGTTGGTATGGCTGAAAGCCCTAAAATAGTAGACGCTAAAGGAGCGCCTATACGTTCAGCGAAAGCCAGAAACTCAGCCTCAGCTTCACCCAGAATCACCCCTTGACCAAACACTACCAGCGGCTTTTTAGCTGAATTGATTAAATCAGCAGCCTGGGCCAGAGCCAGTTGATTCGGCTTAGGACTGGGTTCATAACTACTTACATTTCGACAGGCTTGATAGAAAAATTCCAGCGAATCTATTTGCGCATTCTTAGTGATGTCAATTAACACCGGGCCCGGTCGGCCACTTTCTAATAAATGTGCAAATACCTGACCGGTGATACAAACCAAAGGCGTTGAATCCAAAAAGGCATCGGCAATACCGGTAATCAGATTAGTTGCGCCGGGTCCTGAAGTTGCAATACAAACACCGACTTCACCGGAGGCTCTGGCATAGCCTTGTGCCGCATGCACCGCACCTTGTTCATGGCGTACCAAAAGATGTTGTAACTGATCTTCAAAATCCATCAAAGCATCATAAGTTGGCATAATGGCCCCACCGGGATAACCAAATATTTTGGTCACGCCTTCAGCCAACAGACACTTGATGATCGCTTGTGAACCACTTATGGTTTCTGTCACCGGCAATGTAACATGATTATGTTTATGTTCCTGTGAATTGTCGGAAGTCATTGATGCGGTTTTCATGACAGCCCTCCTTTTACATGACGATTCGTATCAACATCTTCAGTAATTATATTTAATGCAATCGAAGCAAGTTGGTCGTCTGCTTCAGAGTAATCCAGATCAGTTAAACAACCCAAGGAAGCAGAAGAAACGCTGCGGGCATATTTGCCCAATACGCCCCGATTGGTTTTAAGAACCGGCGCTTGCCACTGTTGTCTTCGCACCTGTAATTCAGCATCACTGACATGTAATTTTATTTGGTTTTGTCTGGCATCAATGGTAATTAAATCACCGTCTTTTACCAAAGCAATAGCACCGCCTACTTGGGCTTCTGGGGTTATGTGACCCACCACAAAACCATGGGTACCACCGGAAAAACGACCATCAGTAATCAAAGCCACCGAGTTACCCAAACCGGCACCAATAATGGCCGATGTGGGCTTCAACATTTCCGGCATCCCCGGCCCACCTTTCGGTCCAACATATCGAATCACTACCACATCACCGGCCTTAACTAAACCATTGGTAATACCTTGATTAACCGCCGGCTCGCTATCAAACACAATCGCCGGACCGTAAAAAAACTCACCTTCCTTACCGGTAATTTTGGCTACCGAGCCTTCACTGGCAAGGTTGCCTTTTAAAATTTGGATGTGACCGGTTTGTTTAATGGCATGCTCTTGCATATAAACCACATCTTGACTGCTATCTAAGGCAGAAACTTGGGATAAATTTTCAGCCAGGGTTTTACCCGTTACCGTCATGCAACTGCCATCTAACCAACCCAAGTCCAACATGTATTTCATTACAGCCGGAGTACCGCCCACCCGATGTAAATCTTCCATCAGGTACTGACCACTAGGCTTTAAATCGGCAAGGAAAGGCGTTTTATCACTGATGGCTTGGAAATCATCCAAAGTCATTTCTAAACCGGCGGCATCAGCAATCGCCAGAAAGTGCAACACGGCATTGGTTGAGCCACCTAATACCGTAACCAGTTTAAACGCATTGCTCATAGCCGCTTGGGTCACAATGTCTCTTGGTTTTAAATCATTTTCTAATAAGCCATTAATGGCCAAAGCCACTTGTGTCATTTCATCCAGTTTATGTTGACTGATAGCAGGATTAGACGATGAATAAGGCACACTCATACCCATAGCTTCAATGGCTGCCGCCATCGTATTGGCAGTGTACATGCCACCGCAGGCGCCGGCACCGGGACAGGCTTTTTGAATAACTTGTTGATAATCAGTTTCACAAATTTGACCACTGACTAGTTCACCCCAAGCTTCGAATGCAGAAACCACATCGAGCTTTTTACCGGCATGATAACCAGCGCCAATGGTGCCACCATAAACCAATAAAGCCGGACGATTTAATCGCAACATAGCCATCATTGCACCGGGCATATTTTTATCACAACCGACCACCGTAACCACCGCATCGTAATGCATGCCGGCCACTACGGTTTCAATGGAATCAGCAATCAAGTCACGGGACGGCAAGGAATAATGCATACCAGTGGTGCCCATTGAAATACCATCCGAAATACCGATG
>CAJDWB010000035.1_pt1 | contig 10242 bp, 11 predicted proteins | sample 7391501 | NCBI WGS metagenome assembly CAJDWB01 (sample SAMEA7055733, study PRJEB34461) | soil metagenome | biome: terrestrial ecosystem; feature: Peninsula; material: soil | place: Antarctica | collected 2016 | reverse complement strand
GTGACATTTTTTGTCTTAAATAAATATTCCCTTAAACAAAGAACATACTCAAAACCGCCACTGTTAAAGCTGTAACTGTAACTGGTATAGCTAAAGAAACCATTGCAATGTCTTTATAAGAAGTTTTATGCGTTAACCCACAAATAGTCAATAAGGTAATTACCGCACCATTATGAGGCAATGAGTCAAAACCACCGGAGGCCATAGCGGCCAAGCGATGCATCCATTCAGGGTTAATGCCAAATTGCACTGCCATCTCTGCATAGGTTGTCCCCAAAGCTTCTAAGGCAATGGTTAAACCACCAGATGCAGAACCGGTAATACCTGCCAACACATTCACAGCCACTACCTCTGAAATCAACGGATTGTTGGGAGAAATGTTGATAACTGCTTCTTTAACTATGGAAAAAGCTGCCAAGGATGCAATTGTGGCACCGTAGCCGACTTCGGAAGCGGTATTAAAAGTTGGTAACATAGAGCCTATCGCACCTTTGGTCATACTGGTGTTAATATTGCGGATACGTTTCCAGTTAAAAGCAATCACAGCTAAAACAGCCATTACTAAGGCCATAATCATGGACCAAATTGAAACTAATTTATCAGGACTGATAAAACCAAATTTAGCACTGTTTAAATAGTCGGTGTTCCAACCGGGAATAACATATTTCTGTAAAATAAAGTTTGATAACACCACAATAACCACAGGTATTATAGCCACCCAAATATTCGGTAAACTATTTTCCAATTCGTGATCAATCACCGGCTCCATTTTATGATGCGTCCCATAACCTTCTTCTTTAAACTTATTAACCCGACGTTTAATCCACCAAATACCTGTAAACATAATGCTAAAACCGGCAACTATTCCAACAATTGGCGCAGCATACATATCGGTCCCAAAATAACTGGCCGGAATAATGTTGTGAATTTGTGAAGTGCCTGGTAATGCCGTCATACTAAATGTAAAGGCACCTAATGCAATGGCCGCTGGAATAAAACGCTTTGGCATATCAGCTTCTTTAAATAAAGCCGCTGCAAGTGGATATACCGCAAAAGCCACCACAAATACTGATACCCCGCCATAGGTCAATAAACCACAGGAAGCAACAATAGCGAATACTGAGTGATGTTGGCCCATTTTATTAATAAAGGTTTGGGCGATGGCTTTGGCTGAACCGGAATCTTCCATCAGTTTCCCGAAAATAGCGCCCAATAAAAATATCGGGAAATATTTAATGGCAAAACCACCTAACTGAGCCATAAATACTTGGGTATAAATACCTAATAACTGAGTTCCTTCCCCAGCTATAACTACTGCTAACATCGCTAAAACCGGCGCCAAAATAATAACGCTGATACCGCGATAAGCTAAATACATCAATAGCGCCAAAGATAATAAAATTCCCAATACACCGAGCATATTAAATCCTATAAAGAGTTTGTGAGACTGCTGTAAATACAACTACCTCTAAAAATAAAAAACCCGAGTCAAACTCGGGTTTGGAAAAGTACGACTTAGTTTAGCAACAGGACAGAATCAGCGACTAACTCATAGCTTTTAGCGGGTATTTCACCGGCACCTTCGGCTTTAAAGTGGGCAATTTTTTCAGCACTATGTTCAACTGCTTTTAATTGACCATATACCTGAGCTTGACCGTGGCTGTCTTTGGGAATAAAAAAACTGTGATTATTAAAATCAACTCGGACAAACTCTTCATCAGCTTTAAGCATCATCCAGCAGCCCATTTTTTGACATACTCGGGTAATTTCGCCTTGGTATAAATTTTTATCTTGTAGGTAATCATCTGGATTATTCAAAGCCGTTACTAAATCAACAGCTGATTTATCATCAGCTTGCCAAGGGGCACCATAAACTACGCCTGCTTCGGTTTCTGCGGTAATTTGTGGTGTTCCTTTTTCATGGCTTTGAGCAGCAGGTTTATCAGCCTTGTTTATAGTTTCAAACGTCTGTACCTCAGCTTGTAGTTCGTCTAAAGCAGCCAGCACCTGACTGACATGCGTATTGGGATCCACTTCTTCAAAATGTTTCACAATCGTGCCTTCCGGGTTAACAATAAATGTTTGGCGCTTAGCATAACTAAAAAAAGCAGCACCGCCATCAACCCCATAAGCGCGAGACATAACCTTATCGCTGTCCACTAAAAGATTAAAAGGTAAATTATGTTCAGCAATAAATTTTTTGTGGGAATCCGCATCATCTAATGAAATCCCCAATACTTCAGTATTCAATTCGTGTAAATGTGTGTAATTATTTTTAAATTCATTGGCTTCAATCGTACAACCTGAAGTACCGTCTTTCGGATAAAAGTACAAAACCAACCACTGACCTTGATAATCAGCCAATTGGTGTGTGTCATTATTTTGATCTTTTAAATTAAATAAGGGTGCGGGTTGTCCTTGCATACTTTCGGCAACCGCCATAAAATTCACCATCATAATCGCAACGATGAGTAGGTATCTTTTTATCATTTTGGGCTCTTTATTATTATAAGTGCGAAGATTCTACCAACTTTCACCGGCACTGAGAACAGTAAACTTTAAATATGTACCAGAAAATATTACCCAAAACCAGCAAAATACTGGTTACACAAGACGAAATTGACTCAAAAACCCACGATTTAGCACAACAAATCAATGCGGATTATAGCGACAAGGAAGTGGCTTTCTTAACCATTATGAATGGTGGTATGATTTTTGCCTCGGAACTGAGTTTATCCCTTAACATTAATATGGAGATGGATTACTTGCAACTGTCTCGTTACGGCAAAAGTACCACCGGTGGTCAGTTAGTATGGAAATACCAGCCTGAAATTCATCTACAAGATAAACATGTCATTTTGTGTGATGATATTTATGATCAGGGCCATACTTTAAAAGCCGCCCATGACTGGTGTTTACGCAAAGGTGCAAAATCAGTGAAATCCGTGGTACTGGTTTATAAAAAGCATGACCGAGGTTATGCCGATTATCAACCTGAATATGTAGCATTACATATTGATGACCATTATATATTTGGTTATGGGATGGACTTAGAAGAGAAGTTACGGCATTTACCGGCTATTTACTACTTGCCGGACGCCTGATGTCCAAAAAAGATTTATTACCTTTAATTGCAGCAACTACAGCAGCCTATAAAAAAGCTTATGCACCTTATTCAAAATTTCATGTTGGCGCAGCTTTATATGATGAAAAAAACAATATTCACAGTGGCTGTAATGTTGAAAATTCTGCCTACCCTATTGGTTGCTGTGCCGAACAAGCCGCTGTAGCAGCCATGATTTTAGCCGGTGGCCATAGAATTAAGGACATTGTTATTCAAGCCCATAAAAATAATCCCTGCCCGCCTTGTGGCGCTTGTCGGCAAATTATTGCCGAACACGGTAATGCGGATACCCGCATCCATCTAGTTAATCCGGACCAGTCTTTAAGCAGCTACCGAATTGAAGAACTACTGCCGCAGGCTTTTTCTACGGGTCACTTTAAGTAATTAAGAATCTTTTGGCGTAATTCCGGTTGCTGCATGGCCACATGTAAATTAGCCATCACAAAACCTTCATGGTGACCACAATCAAAACGCTCACCCTCTAATTGTACCGCTTGCACACCACCGTTATTAATCAACTCTTTTATGGCATCTGTTAATTGGATTTCACCTTTGGCATCCATTTTCGTATGACGCAAGATATCAAAAATTGAGGCAGGTAACACATAACGCCCAATCACACCAAAATCAGAGGGCGCTTTGCCGGTCTCAGGTTTCTCAATAATAGCATTGATTTGAGCACGGCCATTTTGCCAAACTTGTGGTGAAATCACACCATAACTACTTAATCGCTCAGGTGCGACTTGTTCGACACTTAAAACCGCTTGACCGGTGCTAAGGGCCGTATCTATAAGAGGCTGTAAGGGATTGTTTTTGGCTTGAATAAAATCATCGGCCAACAACACCGCAAACATTTCATCGTCTGCAATAAGACCGTGTGCTTGTAACACTGCATGACCTAAACCGAGAGGTTCACCTTGAGGGACAAATACTGTTTGAATATCAGCTGATAGGGTATTCATCTTCTCTATTAAATGGGACTTACCCTGGGCCTCAAAGCGCATTTTCAATTCCAGCATGGGATCAAAATGATCAAATATGGCATGCTTACTGGCACTGGTCACAAAAATAAGTGTTTCGATACCCACTGCCAGCGCTTCTTCCACTGCATATTGAATCAATGGCTTATTAATAATCGGCATCAGTTCTTTTGGCATCGACTTAGTGGCAGGAAGGAATCGGGTTCCTAAACCACCAACCGGGAACACGGCTTTGGTAATCTTGCCTTTAAGTTTGTTTTCTGATTTCAATGACATTGAGTTGTTGTCCTTTAAATTCTTTGATCATTTTTTGTAGTTGTTTTTTCAAAGCCACTTGGTCGTAATTAGTGGCCGCTGCACGCCCTTGTTCAATCTGAGCAGGCAAATCCTGTTGCGGAGTGTTATTGTACTTAGCAATACGGATTTTATCAATTTCAGTGCTGCTCAGTGATTCGTTGGCATAGTGCAATTCTTCAAATAGTTTTTCGCCTTGGCGCAAACCAGTATATTCAATTTTTACTTGTCGAGTTTTACCTGATAATGCAATCATCCGCTGGGCCAAGGATTTTATTTTAATTGGTAAACCCATATCCAGTACTAAAATACCTTGGTTATTAACAACCACCAAACCCTGTAGAATCAACTGACAGGCTTCTTCTATGGTCATAAAATAACGTTCCATACGCTCATCAGTAACTGTCACCGGACCACCCGCATCAATTTGTTTTTGAAATAAAGGTACCACCGAACCGGCAGAACCCAAAACATTACCAAACCGTACGATTAAATAATCCGTGGAACTGTGCGCATCCAAATATTGACAGTATTTTTCTGCTAAACGCTTGGTTGCCCCCATAACACTATAGGGATTTACGGCCTTGTCGGTTGAGATAAATACCATTTTATCAACTTCAAATTGATCACAACAATCAGCCACCACCTTAGTGCCAATAACATTATTAATATAGGCTTCGCAAAGGTGGTTTTCCAAAAGTGGCACGTGTTTATAGGCTGCTGCATGAAAAACCACATCAGGTTTAACTTGCTGAAAAATATGAAATAAAAGGGCTTTATTGGTAACATCACCTAAATGAGAATGTATTAGTGTTGGACTATCGGCTAATTCACGATCAATGGAATACAAATTAAATTCAGCATGATCAACGATAGTTAACTGGCTAACACCGAAACGTGCTAATTGCCGACATAACTCGGAACCAATAGATCCCCCGCCGCCGGTAACCAAAACTGATTTATTATGAACAAAATCAGCAACTTTCTGCCAATCTAACTGGACTTTTTCTCGGCCCAATAAATCTTCAACCGTTATGGGTTGTAATTGATTGACATCAACCAGGTTGTTATCGTAATCATCAGGATCCGGAGCAATCCGAATCTGACAGTCAGTATCAGCCAAGCCATCCACCACCGCTCTAATCAAAGCAGCATCCGGATTTTGTTTAGTTATTACAACTAAATCAATCTCTTGGCGATCAGCAATTTCGTGAAGCCGATGCAGTCCGCCCTCGATTTTAATACCTCGTAATTGGGTGCCTTTGTACTGACGATCATCATCAATGATGGTCATCACGTGGCAACTGCGATTACTAACCGCATTACGAATAAATAAATCAGCAATATTACCCGCACCTACCAAGACAACCCGTGGAATACTGTCATGACTTAATTTAAAATACTTATCTTTCCAAAGTCGATAACTTATTCGTGGCACACCCCAAAAAACCACCAGAAGAATGGGATACAACACAATCACACTACGTGGCATACCAGTTAAACGATTCAGTAAAAAGAACATACCAGCAATAGCCAAGGTACCGACTAATGCAGATTTTAGTAAATTCATTAAATCCGGAACACTTGCAAAACGCCAAAGTCCGCGGTACATATCAAAGTAAAAACTGATTAATCCCTGAACCACTAACACTAAAGTAATTTCAACAGACCACAGCAATACTTCCGGCGACAGTGGCCAAATGCTGTAACGAATATAAAAACTCGTCACCCAAGCCAACCATACCATTACTAAATCATGGCCTACTACCGCCAATCTTAAATGTATTAGTCGATTTTTCATGGCCTTATTTTACCTGTTCAGGTGTCTATAATGAATAAAAACCACTGCTAATACACTATATACCATCAGTAAGCACAACCCTTGAAGGGCTAACGACAAGGGCGCCATTGCTAAAGCTAAGACACAACATAGCAAGGTAACAGCCGCATACCCGCTACTGACTGGTAAATGTGGTTTGTATTCGCCAATCAACCGCTGGTATAAGTGATTTCGGTGAGCTTCGCTTAGACGTTCTCGTCGATAACAGCGAACTGCCAAGGTCAACGTGCTATCGGTAATAAGAACGGCATGCATCACTACGATTTGGAAGACCGTCAACGACCCTGCTTTTAAAGCCATAATAGACAAAAAGGCGATAATAAAAGCCAATGGCAAACTGCCTGAATCCCCCATAAATAGTACGTTTAATTTAACATTAAAATATAGATAGATAAATAATGATACTACCACCAAAGCAATCATTAAACGAAAACCTTCAGGAAAAGTATGCAAAAACAACAACGCAATCAAGGTAACCATGGCATGCAATGCCACCAAGCCATTGGCGCCATCCATAAAGTTAAATAAATTGAGCCACCACAGAAAAGCCAAGCACAAAAATAACCACCACAGTGAAAAGTCAAATCCGAAGTGCCAGAGCGTTACAACAACGACAACAAGTTGAACTAAAAACCGAAAACGGGCTGACAAATGCCTGACATCATCAAAAAGCCCGAGCAGTGTTAAAGAAGCGACCAATAGCGCCGGCACATAAAGCTGCTGGCAGACTAAATAAATGACGATTGGCGTGAATAACAGAAAACCACCAGCGGTTAACACCTCACCGCGGTGTAAGCTGCGTTGATTAGCGCTGTCTAAAAACCGGCCAAAGTAACCTGAAACATAGAGTTTCAATAAGATAAATATTAAAGCAGCCCATAATAAATCTATGAGCCAAAGAGCTTTAAACCACATCATCAATGGGTTTTACCACACCCCAGTTTTTACAGCTGGGGCATTGCCAATGTACTGATTGTGCTCCGAATCCACATTTACGGCAGCGCAACTTCGGTTGCTTGTCCAATAAACTATTAATCAAAGGTTTTAATACATCATCATAGGCTAAGGTACTGACTTGTTCACCTTTAATATCTAGAGACAACAAAGTCTGCAAACCTTTAAATGAAGGTTTTTGGGTTAATTGTTTATGTAAAAACTCACCCGCGTGATCACTGCCCTGCTGTTGTTGGTACAAATGCGCTAACTCTAGAATCGGAGATATACCTGAATGCTGTTGACTCAAATTCAATAAATAAACACTTAAATCTGCTTCTCTATCCGCCGCTTGATAACATGCCACCAAAGGCTCTAATATGATTGGGACAAAGGTTTGATCAGCACTAATAGCCTGCTCATAAGCGCTAATGGCCGCTTCATAGTTTTTTTCAAGCTGTCTAATCTGGCCCATCATCATGAAGGCTCTAACCGACCGATTATCGACTCGCAAAGCAGCTGCCAAATGCTTTAATGCATCGACATCATTGCCTCCAAGACGGGCAATTTCAGCCAGTTCACAGTGAAAATGTGCAATTGGCACTTTCATGGAACGCTGCGATGCTGCCTGAAAGCGGGTGGCTGATTTTATAGCCTGCAACCAGTCTTGTTCTTGCTGATAGATCTCCATAAGCCATTTAAGAGCTTCTGGGGTATGGGCTTCTAATTCCACCAACTCTGCAAACAACACTTCCGCACGATCTAACAAACCGGCACTCATATAATCTTTACCAATGGCCAATAGTGCTCGAGTTCGGTAGCGTTCTGGTAACTGTGCTTGGGCAATCAGTGCTTGATGTAATTTAATGGCCTTATCAATTTCACCCTTTTTACGGTAGAGATTACCCAGAGCCAATTGTGGCTCAAAAGTAGCTTGCGTAGTTTCTGCTAATTGAATAAAAACATCGATGGCCTTATCAGATTCATCATTCAATAAATAGTTTAAGCCTTTGAAATAACGGTGATTTAGTTGTTCAAATTTTTTCTGAGTTGTGGCATGGCGTAATAAATAAGCCAAATACATACCCATTAATACACCACTGAGTAAGGCCATAGAGACCCAGATAAAACCACTGGTCATAGAGGTTTCTGCAGATCAGTAAGTGCCTTTTTAGGGTTTTGAGAAAATTCAGGGTTTTGTTTAAGCTGGTTATACTGACGTTGCCAATAACGTTTATCGCGACGTGCCGGCCACACCCACAAAAGAGAACTCAATAATATACCCACCAGTACCATAGTAGAAAACACGCATTAAATACTACCGATAATTTGCTTTCGGACTTGTTCAATCAAGGCTTCGGCTGGCTGATCTTTGACTTTATTCGGCATAATCGGCTGGTGAAAAATTAATTCGATGGTACCGGGTAAAATCTGTAAGCTGTTTGCAGGCATAACTTTATCGGCGCCTTTAATAGTCACGGGTAAAATGGGTAAAGCCAAGGACTCGGCCATTTTAAAAGCACCTTTTTTAAATGGTAGTAATTGCTCACCATTATTACGAGTGCCTTCAGGAAAAAAGAATACTGAAGTACCATTAACCAGTTTCTCGCCAGCTTTTTTCATAGTGTTAAGTGAAGATTGCCGGTTTTTACGATCCACATAAATATGGCCCATTAAATCACAAGTAAAACCGATAAACGGCACTTTTCGTAATTCAATTTTCATCACCCATTTAAATGTTATAGGCAAATATCCATACACCACCACAACATCATAAATACTTTGGTGGTTAGCCACTATGACGTATGATTGATTGGCTTCTATAAAGTGTTGATTTCGAATTTTGACCCGGACCGGCGTTATCGCCAAAATAAAGCGCCCCCAGAGTCTAGCGATATAGCGATCTGCCCAATCACCGGCACCTAACCAGGTTAAGATGGTAATAGTTAAGGCAATTAAGGCTGTCCATAACCAAGCCATAGGTAATAGAAATATCCAGACATAGATTTGGTAAACTGCCATCAAAAATCTTTTCATAGCGGCATTATAATGCAAGACGTGAAACTACCAAGTAGTTCACAGTCGTAAAATAGTTTATTTTTAACATAGGCAAGTGCTTCAACTTATTGGTAAAATGAACATTAATTAAATAATTTCAAATTGAAATACTTTGCTCTAAAGGAAGTCTTATGAAACAATTATTAACATCTTTTATTTTATTGTCCGGCATGTTGTTTTTCTATAATGCAGCCACTGCTGATGTTCTGTTGATTGAACGTACTCAGCAACAAAACCAACAACCTTTACCGAAACATGGTCAATCCATGTCACAAGTGGAAGCCCAATTCGGTCAACCCACTATTCGTCATGAAGCTATTGGCAACCCACCAATCAGCCGCTGGGAGTATACGGATTATGTGGTGTATTTTGAGCATGAGTTGGTGCTTAACAGCGTAATGAAAAGAGCAAAAGAAATCACTCAACCTTGATTACCAAAACGAAGTTCAACCGCCAAACTGATCGTCAGCACTGGCTGGCCAACCATTTTGGTCATCGAAATTTTTCTATTGAGCCGGCCTCAGCAGATGCCAGCTTTAGAAGCTATTTTCGTATTAAATCCAATGAGCGTAGCTTTATCTTAATGGATGCGCCACCTAATCAGGAAGATTGTCGACCGTTTATTAGTGTGCAAAAAATGTTGTTCAGGCACAATGTTCATGTGCCGGAAATATTTGCTCAAGATTTAGAGAACGGATTTTTGCTACTTAGTGATTTAGGTTCAACTTTATATTTAGATGTTCTGACGATAGACACTGCTGAGACACTCTATAAAAAAGCTATTGACACCCTATTAGCAATTCAAATCACAGCTCAAACCCAACCTTTACCAAAATACTCACAACAGTTGTTAATGGATGAAATGAGTTTATTTGATCAATGGTTTATCACAGAACATTTGGATTATTCGTTAACCACAAGTGATGAGCGCATTTTAAAAGAAACCAGACAGTGGTTAATTGGTTATGCTTTAGAGCAACCTCAAGTGATGGTTCACCGTGACTATCATTCAC
>CAJDWB010000202.1_pt1 | contig 10275 bp, 11 predicted proteins | sample 7391501 | NCBI WGS metagenome assembly CAJDWB01 (sample SAMEA7055733, study PRJEB34461) | soil metagenome | biome: terrestrial ecosystem; feature: Peninsula; material: soil | place: Antarctica | collected 2016 | reverse complement strand
AAAAAATTAACGCTTCTATTACTACCAGAATATGAATATTTTGAATTTATGGGGAAGCCTAGTAATGCTTATAAATTAGTTGACAAATTAATTTTAAAATATTTAGGCAATAGTAATTTCGAAGTGATAGATTTAAGGCATTTATTTAACAAAAATAATGAATGTAACTATTATTCAGACACACTACACTTTAACTCAAAAGGTGTTCAAAAAGTTACTGAAGCAATTATTAGTAAACTCAATGATTAAATTATCTTTGGAAGGCTTTTATCCATAAATGAAAGCCTAGTTGCAATTGAATAACGCTTAAAACAATCAGAACAACTAAATCTATTTCAAACTGAACTGAAATTTATTTTTCTACATTTAGAGCTGTACCCCAAATTTAGGACAGGCTGACGTATGTCTCAGAATGTCCTCGATTATTCTGGGAACGAGAAAAATAAAGAAGGAGCACATAATGAGTGTCATACGGCTATTGGCTATGGGTATTAGGATATTGGGTGCCTATTATTTATTAACCTATATATTCTGGGTATATCAGTTTTTTGTTAGTTTTACTATTGTGGAAGGTTTTGAATCTGGCTATGGGGGATTGATTGACGGGTATACTTTGCTTATGTCAGCTACGTACCTTATTGCTATTTTAATAATGATTGTATTTCCAGTTTCTTTGGCTCGGTGGTTTGTACCGATGATAGTGCGTGAAGATGATACGGATGATATCCAAACTAAGAACATACTGACATCGGCTTTTATTATTATTGGTGTGGTGTTATTAGTTGGGTCAATCACAGATATTTTTTATAATGGGGCTTGGATTTGGCATATTCACAGCCAAGAACATAACAATTATTTATTGTCTCAGTATGTTATCAGTTTGTTGACTGCGCTCATTAAGTTTGGAATTGGTTTATACCTTACAATTGGAATGAAAGGTTTTCGGCAGATTCTGTTTAAAATCCGTCGCATAGGTATTAAATAAGACACGTTTGGATTTGTGACTGATTACTCCGTTTTCTAGTTAGCTGTCATAAGGTGTTTGCCAATATGGGCTTGAGAAGGGATAATGTTAATTTTGAATTTAGATAAAAAGGGCGTTTATGTTGAGACAGGTTAAGGTAATTATAGTGTTAGCGGTGCTGGCAGGCATTATGTCGGGTTGTGCTACATTGAATGAAAATGAGTGCATGAGTGCAGATTGGTATCAAATAGGATTTAGTGATGGTGTCAAAGGCGAGCCGGAATCATATTTGGAAAAGCATCGAAAAGCCTGTTCTAAACATGGTGTTAGGACGGATATGTCGGAATGGTTAATAGGTCGGGAAGAGGGATTGCGGCGTTATTGTACGGCAGAAAGAGGCTATGAAGAAGGTTTGGTCAATAAACAATATCATGGCGTTTGTACTGGAAGTGCTGGACGTGAGTTTGAGCAGGCTTACCAACGTGGCAATGATTTGTATCAGCAGCGTCAGGTTGTGGCTCAAATCGAAACTGATATAAAAAGAGTTGAGCAAAATCTGGCTGATTTAGATTACGAGTGGGAAAATCTGCGAGCTGACTTATTGAATGATCGCTTAAGTAGTCATGAACGTCGGCAATTAGTTAATCGTTTGGATATTGTTAAAAGAGATAATGAAAATATGGCCGGTGAACGTCGGTTTTTGATTGAAAAGCATAGCCAAGCCCTATATCGCTTGGATAATATGGAGCGAGAGCAGCGACGTAACAGATATTAGGCAAGAGCCTAAACTCTGCGTCGATGATTTTTAAAAAGATTTATTTGGCTGGGTGTTTGTTTTGTTAGGTATTTCTCTAACAGGATAGGCACCAGCGGCGCTTGTAGAAATAACGAGAATAAGACAACCGCAAAGGCCATGGCTTGGAGTGTCTGCCAGGCAGCTAATTCAATGGGTAGAATTAATGCCAGTGCAACTGTGATTGCACCGCGGGTGCCGCCTAAAAATAATATATTTTTATTGCGGGTATCAATCGTCATTTTATTGGCAGGCAACTTCGCTGGCAATAAGCCGTAAATCGAAACGGTACGGCTGACAATAACGGCCGCAATCGCCAATAACATCGCCATACCATGTTCACTAAACATCGAAAGGCTAAGTGTTATGCCCAGCAATAAATAGATAATACTTTGTGAACAGAAGCCCAATAGCGACCAGCTGTCACGAATAAATTCGTTATCCTTTTTACTAATAAAACTATTATGGGCTTTGCTCATTATCAGGCCGACCATTAAAACAGTCATGAGCCCTGAGACCCGCAGATAATCTTCAGCCAATAAAAATGAGCCGTAAGTGAATGTAAGCAATAATAGGCTTTGGAACATCTTTTGTTTGATAATAGAACTTAATAAGCCAGAGATGAGGCCACAAAAGATACCAAAAATAATTCCGCCTAATAACAACCGCAGAAAATGCAACAGATGCCAACTTACCTGACTTAACGTTGTGGCACCCGCATCAGCATACCCCAGAGCCAGAGCCGTAAAAGTAGAAAACAAAATAACTGCCAGTACCGTATTAAATAAACTTTCACCCTCGATCAAAACCATGGTTTTTTTAGTAACATGATTGTTTTTCAGGTGAGTGATCAGGTTTAACGGATCGGTGGCGGCCAGAAGAGCAGCAGCCACTAAAGCCGTTGTTAGTGAAAAGTTCATTGGATGACCCATGCCCCAATACAACAATAAAGCAGTCAAGCCGGAAGAAACTATTAAAATGGGTATGCTGAGAAGTAGGATAGGGATACTGTTTGCTTTTAAGCTTTTGAGGTTACTTCGGTAAGCGGATTCAAAAACAATAACTGGTAAAACTACATAATAAATTAAGCCAGTAAAATTATTTGTTTGAAAGTGGTCGCTAAATCCAAAAATATTCAGTAAAGCTGATCCGATAAAGCCAACGACAACGAGAACAGCCGCAAAAGGTAGGCGTATTGTTTGAGCCAGTAGCGAGGAAAGCATGGCAATAATTACAAACAGAATGAGGCTAAGAATTACCGGTTGAGAAATAACTGAACCGGTCATTGTGAAATCCAGAAGTTTGAAAAGTAAAGCCCAACGGAATTAATAATAGTCCAACTGATGTTGCGAAGGTATGGACTGTACTTTGATATAACCTGTTTAATAAGCATATTTCCCTCCTTATTACTACACCCGATACAAAACACACTAATAAATATAGCAAAAATAAAGCAGTCGTCAATATATTTCTCAGATTAACGGCCTATTTAAAGGAATAAATTATTAAAATACGGGGCAATATCCCGGTTGTAAATCACTTTCAAAGCCATTGGCAAAGATAAAATCTTCAAAGCCATTTTTAAAAATTAAATCAGTTATACCAACACCGCGTGTGCTTTTTAAAGGACTGAAAGGCAAACTACTGCCATCACCATGAGGAAAGGCTGTAATAGGCGTGGCGATTAAATTAAAATCACCATAGTTCGCACCTACTGTAACATCAATCCAAATACCGTTACTTTCATCCGCAAACAAGGCTACCAATTTATTTTGCTGAGAAAACATTAGGCTGGTGAGTCGTTTGGTTTGATTGCCGATATCGGTAAACTCGGTACAAGCTGCCGTCATAGTGGTCGGATCAACGTCAACCAACACATCTTTATTGCTGTAGGTTTGTGAATCGTAGGCATAGAAGTGACCATTTACCGGACTAACCGCGAAATCATGAATACCTTTATTCATAATGCCACTTGATGTCAGGCAATTATCGACTGCTTGGTTATGGTTACCGGTGGCAATAAAGTCGCTGACGACACAAGCTGAAAAAGCATTGGTTTGATTGCGAAATTCATTCACCACCGCGGCACAAACCGAGTCGCTGCTGTCATCCACATCCAACCAGGTTGTTGCAATATTACCACCTGCAGCAGTGGCTAAATCCGCATGAGTGATTTGGCCAATGACAATTTGTGGCGCTTGATAGTCCATCTCCCCGGTACCTGCCGGAATATTGGCTGATGATTCATAGTTTGTGCGATATGCCAGCACAAAATAATCGCCTGCTTCATTAAAGGTTGCCGCTGAATGAACAATCGGTACTACTTGATGGATGCCGGGAGATGTTGTGGTTTCTGATGGTGGCTGAATTAAACCGATATTTTCATAGCCGCCGTCATTACCAATGCGATAAACCGCTACCGGGTCAGCTTTCATAATATCGCCCGGTTTTCCCGGAGCCGGAAAAGGTAAGGATATTTCCAAATGACTGCCAATACCGCGAATATCTGTAGGCATCAGACCATATAATAGTTTATCTATTGGGCTTAAGCCCAAACCATTGATTGGATTAGTTAAAGTACTACATTCAGATAAGCTGCCAAAGGTTTGTTGGTTAGTTAAGTTGGTGCACTGACTGGTTAATGTCATATTACCTAAATCATCATTAGAGACCGTGTAAGCGCGGTTTAAATAGTCTTGAAAAGAAGTCGATGTATCGGGTGAGCAGGCAATCGGTGTGCCGGCCATAAGACTGGCATTGAGGCTAAAAATTAATAAGCCTATTGTAAAAAGTATTCGCATTGTCATCTCAGAATGTAGAAATCGAGTTTACTTTATAGCAAAATGTGATACAGGTCACATAAATATTGTCAGCAGAGGCTAATTACATTATAAAAATGACTTAATTAGTATAAATCGTATGAATATTTTATAAGAAGTTTAAATTTTGACATGAAAAGTACAAATTAGGGCTGTATTTCAAAACCATTGACAAAAATAACATCATTACAAACTGTTAATGGTACTGAACTATCAGCGGTATCACTAAACCACAGATAATAATATTTACCACGAATACCAACGCCTATGGCGCGCCAAGTTATAGAGCTCCAGATGTCTTTATTGAGAATAACGTTATTATGTCCCGGGCTATTTTTCCAGCCGTTTAAAGCGGCGGCGGGATTGGCATAACCCCATGCTGCATTTTCATAGCCGTTGCCGCTATAGCTGTTACCACTGATTTCACGGGGTTTATTCCACATTTTCGCTGCTTGTGAATGGTCTGAGGTATAACAAACCGGTGTCCACAAATGTGTCATATCATTCGACCAGCTGTGTAAATTACAGGAAGGGGTAAACAAAGTATCTTCGTTTAAGAAAGCATCTTCAGCATGCCATTGCCCTACCGTATTGAGTACCTGAGAAAAAGTGACAGATGCTTTGCCATGACTGTTACGGTAATTGTTGACCAAGTTTAATAGCTCAAACTCCTGGTCACTAAGACAGGTTCCTGCTGTTTCACTGGCTGTTACTTTGAAATGCGTAAAAAGTAAAATAATAAACAGCAAGAAAGGAAACAACTGTGTGGATGTTTTCATGGTACTTGTAACAACGTTATCGTGATGAATATCTTATTTTAACCAAGTTGTTGTTATGAAAATGTGATGTTCATTCATCAGTTGTCAGCCTTTCTAAGTATTCACTTAAAATCGAAAAATCGATATCAGGGTGGTTAATCTCTAATTTATCTAAGGTTTTCAGACTTTGTTGCCATTGTTGTTTATCCAATTGTTGTTGTAGTTTTCGCCACAGCTCTTGTTGAGTTGCGGTGAGGTTTCTTGGTTTTAGGTGCTTTATTAAATCAGGAATGGATATCGTGGCTGAGATCTTCTGAGTTTGTGTGCTGAGAGGTGAGTAGGGTACCGGAAGTGAATTCATGATTTCTTCTTCGAATTCTGGCATTGGCTCTGGAATCTGGGGCTCAGGTGCTTGTTTTTTTGCTTCAGTAGCGGGTGTTGATCTTGTTTGTTTGTTTTCTGAAGGTACGGTTAAGCCGGCATTGTCTGATTCCGTATCTTGACGTTTTACACGCGAGCCGGTGACGGCTATTTTACCAAAATCGATCGCTCGATCTTGGGTATCCATAGCTGTGGGAGATTCCGATACCTCATGATACGATTGAGCAGCGGCACTTGGGTTATTACTATCTGAAGATTGAATACTATTGGGAATCGGTTCAGGCTGTAACGACTCATTTATACTTTGTTGCATTTCAGGTTGTTGCACCATTAGCCATAATATTGGCACAGCAAACAGTATCGAAGCGGCAGCCAGCCAAGGTCGTAATCGTCTGTACTGAAATTTCTGGTTCGCATCTTCGGCCCGCGCCAAAATAGCCTCATCTATTGATTTCGGTGGTTGCGCTTTTTTTTCGTCTTGATAAAGTTGATTTAGTTGTTGGTCTTGGTTTTTCATAGCAGCACCTTGAGTGTGTTTCTGAGTTTATGAACCGCATAACGGTAACGGCTTTTAATACGTTCTTTTGGTTGATTAGTTACTTCAGCGATTTGTTGTAAGTTGAGATCACTTTCATGGAACAGCAAAAAAACTTCGCGTTGTTCAAGCGGTAAATCAGCTACCGCCTGCTGCAGTGCTTTCGCATGCTGTTTTTGCTGAAAGACTTGTTCGGGTAATTGATACTGGTTTGTTGATTCCTCATTATGTTCAGTTAATGACTCATCAAAAGATTGGCTGTATTGTTTTCCTTGCTTACGATAATAATCAATCAACAATCTTCGGGCAATGGTATAAGCCCAAGTAGTAAATACCTGCTTCGGATTAAAGCTGTCTTTGTGTTGGATAATCCGAAACCAGAGGTCTTGAAAAATCTCATCCGCTTGAGCATCGATATTGATGGATCTTAAAATGAAGCGGTAAAGCGGACCTTTGTGGCGTTCATAAAGAACGCTAAAGGCCCGCTGGGCGTGATGTTTATTTTTAGCGTAAATGACCATTAGTTGTTCATCACTTTGGATTTCAATCGCTTTACGACTTATTTCACGCTTAATAGGCTTCAGCATGTTGTTATTGTAAAGCGAAATCAACATTAAGCGTATTTTTTATCTTTCATCCAAAGATTTTGCTAACGATACTAATTGTACGAATTCTCCACGATAACCAAAGAGGTCTTTGCCTTTGTGTTTATTAGCAAGCTTGAGAATATCATCGTAACTAAAATCTTTGAGGTAGGTGCCGCCACGCAATTGCTGGCCAAAACCGGCTACAGCTGCGGCAAACCCGAAGGAATCGCTGCTGTTATTGAGGTCTTTGATTTGGTTTTTCTCAATTGGCCAAGTTAGTAGCTGACTGGTGTTACTGTCGGGTTTTTTATAACGAATTTTCAAAAATGCCAACTCTTTACCATGCTGTTTTTGGCTTTCTGCTTGTTGGTAACGAGATTCGTTTAACCAGCCTTTATTGCCTTTCTGACATCTTTGGCAATGGTTAACAGGGTGCCATTCATTTGCTCTACCAATACTTTATTGGCTTCTTTAATTGTATCAATATAAGCATAATTGCCGTTACCGACATCGGCCAGTTGTTCCATTAAATGGTCATTGTAATTACCGCTACCAAAACCCAGGGTAGTCAATGAAACACCTTGTTCACGTTTTTTCTCAACTAATTCTTTTAAGGCTTCAAAATTAGTGGTACCGACATTAAAGTCACCATCGGTGGCGATTAAAATTCGGTTAATACCGCCTTTGATAAAGCTTTGTTCCGCCAGCTGATAGGCTAAGTGAATTCCAGCACCACCATTAGTAGAACCACCGGCTGAGAGTTGCTCCAAAGCGATAGCAATTTTAGCTTGGTCATTACCGGCGGTGGGTTCTAATACGGTACCTGCCGCACCGGCGTAAACTGCGATGGCAACACGATCATCCGCATTTAATTGTCTTGATAATAGTTTTAGGGCTGATTTAAGTAGATCGAGTCTATCCGGACCAATCATGGAACCAGATACATCTACTAAGAAAACTAAATTTGCCGGTGGTCGGTTTTTAGTCGATACTTCATAACCTTTTAAACCAATATGTAATAAATGGGCATTTTTATTCCATGGTGAAGGTGCTAGTTCGATGTGTGATGCAAACGGTGTTCCCAGCTTATCAGGGGCAGCATAGTCATAACTGAAATAGTTAATCAGTTCTTCTGTTCGTACAGCATCTTGGCGGGGTAATTGGCCACTATTTAAAATCCGGCGCATATTGGCATAACTGCCGGTATCGACATCAATAGAGAAGGTGGATACCGGATGCTGCAGAACCGACTGCACACTCATATCGTCAAATTGATTATAATTTTCTCGGTCTTGCTCTGGCATTTGCTGCGGTGCCGGCATCATCATACCGATGCTTTCATACTCAGCAATGGTTGCTTGACTGTTGACACGTGATCCGACTACTGTGATTTTGTTACTATCAGAATAAAGATCGTCTTGAGATGTGGTTTTTTGTTCAGCTGTAACAGGTTGGTTTGTATTTGGTTGTGGTATTTTCACCTTAGGTTCGGGTTCAGAAGTTTTCTGCCCCACACAGGCGGTTAGTAAAGCCAAAATAAAGATTATAGTTAGGTGTCGCATATAATTTCTCGATTGTTAAGTACTGCTATATACGCACGAGAACTTATTTGGGGTTAATTTATTTTATTTAATTTTAAGTAATAAAAAAACCCGCCTAAATTAGACGGGTTTTAAAGCAGGTAAGGGTCACTGCCGAGTACGATCTATCATGACACACCTACGTCCTGTAGGCGTCGCTACTTTTATTATTTATTATGAAGCATTTTTTATTGCTAAAGCTTGAGCTACGGCGTTAATGGTGGCGGCAATACGAATAGAGGATTGGATACCTTCTTTGCTGATGCCGTGTTTAGCAATCACATTTACGTGTGAGTCAATGCACATGCCGCAGCCTTCTATAGCTGATACAGCCAGGCTGATTAATTCAAAGTCGACTTTTTCAATACCAGGTCGTGCCATGACATTCATGCGTAATTTCGCCGGTAAAGTGGTGTAACTGTTATCACTGCATAAGTGAGTAAAGCGGTAATAAATATTATTCATCGCCATAATAGTTGTGGCAGCTTTAACCGCTTCGACATCTTCAGCACTCAGTACATCAGACACTTCATCAGCAATGCCTTTAATAACTACTGCATCTTTGGTGGCGTAGGCAGAACCCAAGGCAATCATGGCGATCTGTGTTGTACTTAAGCCGGTGGCGCCTTCTTCGGTCAAAACGCTGCTTAAATTTAATTTAATGTCTTTAGCATATTCAGGTAAAGCCGATTTTAAATTTTGAATAGACATATTATATTCCTAAAAATTGTGGGTAAGCGTCTTCCCGTGACCGGTCCAAGTTACGGGATAGTTTGATATTATGCAGAGGCTTTATGTAAATCGATGGTTTCGTCGCCTTTGCTCCAGTTACATGGACATAACTCATCGGTTTGTAAAGCGTCTAAGACTCGCATAACTTCTTTCGGGTTACGACCCACATTCAAATCAGTGGTCATGGAAAAGCGAATAACACCATCCGGATCGATAATAAAGACGGCACGTTGTGCGACACCTTCATTTTTATCAAGAATACCCAAAGCTTGGGTCAATTCTTTTTTGACATCAGCCAACATGGGAATTGGTAAATCACGCAACTCTTCTTGGTGCTTACGCCATGCCCAATGGGAAAATTCGGTATCGGTACTGGCAGTCATTAACTTCGCATCACGATCGGCAAAGTCTTCATTCATTGCGCCGAAAGCGGCAATTTCAGTTGGGCAAACAAAAGTAAAATCTTTTGGATAAAAGAAAATAACTTGCCATTGACTGGCGTAAGTATTGTTGTCTATTTCAACAAATACATTGTCTATATTAATATCAGCCAAAGGTTTGCCATCAACAGCCATTAATTTGAATTCGGGGAATTTTTCGCCAACACTAATCATAGTTAACTCCTAATTTTTTATAAAAATGAAAAAGAATATTTAAACGATGTGTGTATGATAAGCCCGACAGTATGATTTGTAAAATTGAACGTTTAGAATGATACGTTCGGAAAAATAGGATGATTAATTTTGTTTGGTTATCGAAAAGTTAAGACATAAAGACTCGCAGCCATCCGTTATTTCACAGCCTTCGGAGTGTGAGGAGCGAAGTGGTGTTTATCTAGGTTGTGACGTAAGGAGTCAGGTTTAGAAGGTAGAAGTTATTTGTTTTCGTACAGACCCAAGCGATTTTTAGCAGTAATTAATTTTTGTTCCAGTTCGTCGATTTTTCCCAATAAATTAAGCACCACGTCGATGCCTTCGGGGTTGATGTCCAGTTCTCGGTAGAGACGAATAATTTTATCAATTTGCCGGATATCGGTTTCACTAATATACAAAACATCTTGGATGGTGATGGTTTGAATCAGGCCGATGTCGTCTAAATGGGTAAAAAAAGTTTGCTCCACTTGGTA
>CAJDWB010000076.1_pt1 | contig 10412 bp, 11 predicted proteins | sample 7391501 | NCBI WGS metagenome assembly CAJDWB01 (sample SAMEA7055733, study PRJEB34461) | soil metagenome | biome: terrestrial ecosystem; feature: Peninsula; material: soil | place: Antarctica | collected 2016 | reverse complement strand
TTGGTAGGTTCTTAACGGTACGCAATCGCGCACCTCTTTGCTGTTTTAAAAATACAAATAATAAAGCCATGGCCAGGCCCAGCAGTGTAAGCAAATCGGTTGAAAACGCTAACTTTAATGCCAGAAAGTGTCCGCCAACCATAAACAATAAAATCCAAAATAACGGCACAATATAAAGCTTAAAACCACCACTTAACATAAAATCGGTATTCACTTCCAAGCCGACCTGCTGTCCCACCTGACGGCTATCAGTATCTTCGCTGAATAAAATATTGCTGTTAATTATTTGAATAGTACGGTCATTATTAAATAATTTAAAATGATTATCTTGGAATGAAAATAATTTAAAAAGTGGACGGTTACATTGACCGGTACAACCGCTGCAGTGGCCACTTTGAATGAGCTTTAACTCCACCCAATCGGGGTTTTTTGCCACCAGTGTGGCCCAGCGAATCATTCTTCAGTATAAGCTTTAACCTGTGGTACAGATAATTGATTTTGAGGACGCTGTAAATAGTTAACACGATAGTAAACCGGCACCATTTGCTGTGTATTCTGATCCAATAAATAATGTTGAATCTGTGGTGTAACATCCGGATAACGGCTGTAACGAGACGTTTGTTCTACTCGTGCAACAGTGGCACTAGGTGGATTGATTAACTGTTTAGAAGTCTTAGTGAATTCAGAGGCCAGCAGTGGTGAGTTAACAGTAATCGGGTTATTTTGATTAAAGGACAATACCGCAACCAAAGCCACCGAAGCTGCAATCGCTGTTCCGGCCATGGCTTTAAACCAATTGGGGCGGTTATTGATTTCCTTATTAGGTTGCAACTTCTCATTTTGTAAGCGTTGCACTACCCGAGCACCTAAATCAGACATTAGTGGTGCTTGTTGATCTTGTTGTAAACCGGAACGCATTAAATGGTAATGGCTCCAGCTACGACGAAAATCAGTATCGTGATTCATGCGTTTCAATAAAAAGCGGCTACAATCACGTGACAGTTCGCCGTCCATTAACTCTGAAATATGTTGTTTAGATTGATCTGACATTTTCGTTTCTGTTATTCTCTGTATCTAATAAGGGTCGTAAAGCTTGATCGATGGCATCTCGAGCACGGAAAATTCTGGATCGAACGGTACCAATCGGACAGCCCATTTCTTCGGCAATTTCATCGTAGCTTAAACCATCAACTTCACGTAATATAATTGCCGTTTTTAAATCTTTAGGTAACTGGCTAATGGCTTTTGACATCACTTGTTCCAACTCTCCACGGGCATAGACCGCATCTGGAGTGTCTAAGTTTCTGTGATCTTCATTATTACTGAAAGTTTCGGCTTCTTCATACTCAACTTGGGTATTTTGAATTCGTCTGGATTTAGCCACTAAATGGTTTTTAGCAGTATTGATTGCGATTCGATAGACCCAAGTGTAAAAAGAACTGTCACCACGAAAACGAGGTAAGGCTCGAAAGACCTTAATAAAAACTTCCTGTGACACATCTTCTATCTCACTGCGATCTCTAACCAATTTAGCAATCACATTAGCTACTCGTTGTTGGTAGCGATTAACCAACATCTCAAACGCAGGCATATGCCCTTGCTTGGCCTGTTCAACTAATTCTGCATCGAGATTTTTTTCCGACATTTTGTGGTTATCGTCTTGCTTCATTCATGTGCCTGATTGGACTAATATGAACTTTCAAAGTTCAGTTTAGTTTAATGATTTTTTAAGATTTTTGCGCGCTGTGTAAGAATACGCTCGATATGTTTAGCTGTAACCGGGCGACAAAATAAATAACCCTGAAAATAGTCACAACCCTTCTGGGTTAAATATTGTCGTTGTGCTTCAGTTTCAACCCCTTCAGCAACAATATGATGCCCTACTCGTTTGGCCATATCGATAGTGGCATCCAATATCGCCTCATCATCCGGGCTTAAGCCGATATTTTTTACAAATACTTGGTCAATTTTAAGGGTTTTCGCGGGAATTTTCCGCAAGTAATCAAGTGTTGAATGACCGGTACCAAAATCATCAATAGATAAGGTACAGCCTAAATCGACGATACGTTTAAACATTACTAAAGCATCTTTAACACTTTTAAACTTCTCACTTTCAGTAATTTCAAAATCTAAAAATTTAGGTTGCACCTGTGTTTCTTTAATTATATGGCTAATACGTTCAGTTAATCGGTTGTCGTTTAATTGAATCGGCGACAGATTAACTGACATGGTTAAGGGCATCTCAAATTGTACTTGCCACTTGTGTAAGCTGCGACAAGCTATTTCAATAACCAATAAGCCGATTTTATGAATCAGTCCGGATTGTTCAGCTACGGGAATAAACAGCCCGGGACTAATAATACCTAAATCCGGATGCTGCCATCTAACTAAGGCCTCAAAACCAACAATATCTTCACTTTTGGCATCTATTTTTGGTTGGTAATAGACTTCAATTTCATTAGATTCGATAGCATTTTCTAAATTTCTCACCATCTCTTCACTTTGCTTAGCCTGTTCGCCGTCTAATTCACTACGATATATGGAGTACTGGTTCTTACCATTAAGTTTGGCATCATAAAGTGCCACATCGGCATGCTTAATTAGAGAACTGACCATATGACCATGCTCGGGATACAAGGCAATACCCAGTGATATGGTTAATTTGATTTCACTGCCATCAGCTAAGATTATGGGTTCAGCCACGGCTTGTAAAATATTATTGGCAATAGTTTTAATGTTTTTAAGATCAACATGACGATTTATTAGCACTAAGAATTCATCACCGGCATAACGCGCAGCCACTCCAAATTCTTGCACACTATCACGTAAAATATGTGCAACATTTACCAACACCTGATCACCCACATCATGACCCAAAGAGTCATTAATTACTTTGAATCGATCCAAATCCAAAAACATAACCGCTAACATATGCTTATCTTTAGCCGCTTGTTGAATCGATTGCTCTATAAACTTAAGGATGTAGCGTCTATTTAATAGGTTAGTTAGTACATCATACTGACTTTCAGACTCATGCGAATGCTGCAACATTTTAAAGGCCATACCCGCACGATAATGCTCCACCAACTTACTGAATAATAACTTGAGTGGGCTCCATTTCTGATAGACACGACTGCCTCCAGCCACTAATACAGCTTCATGTTGTTTATTAACTCGACAGTTAAAGACCATTAAAGCCTCAACATCATTCATGGTTACAAACTCATCACTTGGGATTTGTTTAAGCGCTTGTTCTTTTAAAGCCAGAATTTTTCGTGAGTTCAGTTTGCGAAAAATAAAATCGTGCTTACTAGCAATAAAATGCCGAGCTTGATTACCTTCAGAGTAATCAAAAACGATTTGATCAAAGACATTATGTCGTGATTGAGAAAGCATAAAACAAAATTCAAATTCAGACCATTTAACCATGTTTTTTAATAACTCATCTGAACGTTCAGAAACAAAGTCTATGGCAGAAATTTTATCTAAAAAATATAAAAACTTTTGCTGAAAAACATGGTCAGCTTGGTTATGAAACTCAACTAAATAATAAGGTTCACCATCAAACGATAAGTAAAAAACACACAGTTTCATTGGCTGAATTTGGTTATCAAGCTCAATACCGGAGAGTATCTCTAAACGGCCGGTTTCACTAAGTTTAGCCTGATAGCTTTCTACCTTTTGCTGTTGTTCTGTGGCTAATAATGTATGCCATTGACTGCCAATGATCTGATTTTTATAAACATTGAATTGTCTTAAAAAAACCTCATTAACTTGAATTACTTCATGACTTTTAGCGCGTGCCAATAGAATTGGTTGACTGGAAGCTTGAAAAGGTCCATTAAGATATAAATCTAATTCAACAAAACCTTCTTGTTCTGCTTCGGGTAATAATAATTCCGCAGTCCCTACCAATTGATTGTTGTTTAAAGGTGAGTAAACGAGCTTAGTGACCAGTTTATTTATTTTTTGATATTCCGGTAGTTCAAAGCGAATATCAGTACTGACCAAGCCAACAATACCTAAACGTGGGAAATCAGCTTTTAACTGTTCTAACTGGGTCATGCTTTTAATCCAGTGTGAAGAAACCTCAACTGCTAAGATAGCAATATCCGTTTCTTTACTTCGCAACAATTCATGCATCTGATTCAAGTCACTGGCAGTAAAGATTTTATCGGCTTGTAAGCCATCGAAAAAATTAAAAAATTTAAGTCGATCTTGCTTATTGGAACAAGCAATTAGAATATTTTTTTTACTGGAGCTCATTGGCCCTTATCCAACGACCGTCACGCAATACAAAGTCGCCATCCAAACCCATATTAAAATTAACTCTTTGCGCATGATCAGTAAAAAATCGATGCTTACCGTCACGAGGTAATATAAAAAGGAATTTAACCGGATCAATTGATTCTGGTGGTGTTTTTGAGAAGAACATTTTACATTGTAGCCAACCATCCTTATCAATAACAGGAAACACAAATACGGAGAAATGTTTTCGTGCTAAGGCAAATTTAAAAGCATCTTTTAAGTTTTCTGTTCTAGGTGGTGGTGGTTCGGAGCTTTTAATATTAATCAATCCCCGACCATTTTCCCAAACATATAACGCCCAACCAGTACGCATAGTTAATGATTTTAAACTACCTGTTAAACCACTAATATCATTTTTTTCGACATAAAGAATACGGTCAGTCTGACGAATTTCTTCCTCAAGTTGGGCTAATTCATGACCGCTTAAGAGATCATTCATGGTGAGCTATAATGTAAGTGTGGCAATGTCTTGACCATTATAGGGTGCTAAAATACTGTGTATCTTAGTTTTAATATTTTCCATATCATTATTGTCGCTCAACTGTATGCCAATTCCTTGATCACGCGACCCTTGTGCACCCTTCGGAGTAATCCATACCACCTTACCGGTAGTCGGTAAGCGCTCATCATCATCCAGCGAGAGGATTAAGAAAACCTCATCTCCCATCTGATAGCTTTTATTGGTTTTTACGAACAGGCCACCGCCTTCAATAAATGGCATAAAATGTTGGTGCAATTGTGCTGCACCTTGTATTTTTAGCGATAATATACCTTTTTTGGCCATACCGGCTGAAAACGACATAAATATTATCCTCAATTTTTAAGTTTGTTTAAGGGTAACAAGCATAGACTCAATCTGTAATTGAGTTTTAACTTGAGTATTTAAGTTTACCATAATTTGATTGATTAGATCACACATTTTCAGACAAGCAAACACACCATTCGAATGGCTCATAAACCAAGTGCTTAGAGGATGTTGAGTCCAATTATGGCTATTATTGGGTTGCCACTGGTGTTTCACTAAAGCAATTAAATAACGCTGTAACAGTAGCCATTGTTGTCGATCTAAATTTTTTTCAAAATAAACTGCAGTAGTGGTAACCGCTTGATTTTTCTCTAAGTATCTCATCAATTGACTGAGATGCTCCATGAAAACTGCCTGCATTTTTGTATTGAGCAAACTGTCTGCAACCAAGGGTAAACCATCGGTTACTGTCATCACCCAATCAAGCTCATCAGAAGTCAGTGAATGACGACCCTTTAGCCACCCTAAAACCATTTCTTGCTGTTCCTCACCAAGGCTTATTTGTAACTGCATGCAGCGTGAACGAATAGTTGGCAATAAACGGTGGATTTGTGAGGTTTGTAAAATCAATAAACCGCTGGCTGGTGGTTCCTCCAATACCTTTAACAAGGCATTAGAAGCCGCTATATTCATTGTTTCTGCTTGTGTTATTACAGCCAACTTATGCTTGCCACTATGTGCAGTGGATACAAAAAAATCCACCAAACGGCGAATATCTTTAACTTTTATAAGTCCTTTTTCTGGTTGTAAACTGATTAAATCAGGGTGATGACCAGAGGTCAGTAAACGACAGCTTTGACAGTGACCACAAGGCTCTGGATTCGGCTGCTTGCACATCAGTTCAGCTACAACCTTATCTGTAAAAGCACCTTTGCCAACACCCTCATTACCATGAATAATAAGTGCCTGTGGTTTGCGATTAGCTAATAAACGTTCACGCCATTGCGCTAAAATTGGTTGTAACCAAGGATAAATCATGGTTTGAACCAATGCTGATATTGACGAAGTATTGTCGCGATATGCTCACTAACTGTTTGCAAAGAGTTATTGGCATCAATTTTTTTTATACGTTCAGGAAATAGACTATGTCGATACCCATAACCTTCACGAATGCGTTCAAAAAAATGTAAAGTCTCACTTTCAATACGGTCTTTGGCAGCTCGTTGTGCTGCTCGCTGCAATCCAAGTTGCGGCTCCACATCTAACCATAAAGTCAAATCCGGCACAGTCTTCCCAACTGTCAGCGATTCTAATTGTTCAATAATAGCAATATCAAGATTTTCTTGCTTTCTCTTAAGCTGAGCAGCCACCATGATTGACAAATCGATCAGAAACAACCCAAGTACCATCAGTTAAAGCCGGCCTAATGACTTTTTGCACATGCTCATTGCGAGCTGCAAACATCAATAACAATTCAGTTTCAGCAGCCAGATGATCACTGTGCAATAAAATATTGCGAATTTGCTCTGCTGTATCCTCACCACCGGGTTCTCGGGTCACTATAAAAGGTACTTGCCATTGCTCTAATTGTAACTTTATCTGAGCTAAAACACTGGTTTTGCCGGCACCTTCTGAACCTTCCAGGCTGATAAAACGCGCCTTCATTGAGACTGTCCTTTAAGGTAATTTTTCACGGCTTGTTGATGGGCTTGATAAGTTTCACTAAAAGTATGACCACCTGTACCATTGGCCACAAAAAACAATTCCTCGCCGTCATTAGGTTGGCCGGCCGCTTTAATCGAATCACTACCAGCCATAGCAATTGGCGTTGGCGGTAAACCGTGCCGAGTATAGGTATTAAAAGGCGTATCGGTTCGTAGATGCTTATAAGTTATGTCGCCTCGATAAGCCTCTCCGACACCGTAAATTACGGTAGGATCAGTTTGTAGTCGCATATTTTTTTGTAATCGTCGATTAAATACGCCCGAAATTGTATTCCGTTCGTCGGGCGTCGCCGTTTCTTTCTCAATTATAGACGCCATAATCAATAATTCGTAGGGTGATTTTATGGCTAAATCAGGATAACGATTAGCCCAGGACTCTTCAACCGTTTTAGTAAGTGCTGCATGGGCTCTTTTGAGTATACTTAAATCGCTGTCTGTACGGGTATAACGATAGGTTTCCGGCAACAGTTGGCCTTCCATAGAAGCGTCATTTATGTCTAAAGCAGCCATTACTTCAGTATCATTTTTGTCGGTAAACAGATGATTCTTGACTTTCAAAAAAGGTAACTGAATGCGAATCTGTTGCCAGGTTTGCCCCTCAACGATAGTAAATTCATAACTAATAACCTGATTATTGGCAATGGATTCTAATAATGACCTCGGTGTATCTTGACTTGTAAAAAGATATTCACCACTTTTAAGAAGGTGCTGATAACCATGCCATCGACCTAATAATTGCCATTGCCATAAATCACCCTCACCACCCGCTGTCTTAATCTGATTGACAAAGGACGTGTAAGAACTACCCGGATTAATTTCTAAGTGGGTTTCCGATTGTTTGAAAACTGTTGTCTTTAAAAAATTATCATAACTGGCAAACAAATAGAAACTAATCCCAAGTACTATAATTATCAGCAATCCGATGAGTTTTAATAAAAATGTTTTCATAATGAAGCGGATTGTAGAAAGTGTGCACGCCACATGCCAGTTATTTTATCGCAAATTGGCTCCACCACCGAAAAATCAGCTATACCACTAATACACTTCACATAACGAAACCCATGCACAGCATTACAGGTCATTACTGCTTGGGCTGTTTTCAGGTCCTGCAAACTAACTGAACAGATTTTGACTGGTAACCGTTGATGTAACCAATTGAGCGCGACACCCTGAACACCACAATTATGTAAAGCGGGTGTTATTAACTGATTATCTATAACCAACAACAGGTTTTGCCGGGTAGTTTCAATTACCCGTTGTTTATCATCAAGAACTAACAAATCATCTGCATCAGTTACTCGATTTAATTCTTCAGCAAGAATAACCTGCGGTAAACGGTTGAGGTGTTTATGGCCATTTAAAAGTGGCTGTGGAGATAAGTGATGTTCGGCAAGAGCAAGATTTTGTGCCTGGTTTTGTTGTTTAAATTCACTGGCGGTGACCAGCCAATGGCAATTGTTACTCTGCGGCTGATAACCGCGCTTATCTTGATCTCTAAATAGGGTTAAACGTAGAATTAAAGATGTATCATCCGGCAATTGTTTATAAACAGCCTCTGTCAGTAATTCAGAATTCGGTGGTTTGATTTTCAGCCACTGAAGACTGTTTTGTAAACGCTGGTAATGCCAGTCCCAAAGCGGGATATGTTTATTAACTGTACGCATGGTCTCGAAGATACCATCACCATAAAAAAGCCCACGATTTTCCCACATTGTCGTATCGCTGAGATTAAATGAAGCAGCTAATATCATGATTGCAAGGCCCGAATCATACCTTCTGCTTTATGGCCTGTTTCTGCGGTTTCTCGATTGGCATCTGAATCGTAAACAATACCGGCACCGGCATAAAAACTGACTTGATTATCACGTAATAACAAGGTTCTAATCAAAATATTAAAATCACAGCGGCCATCGTGATTGATATAACCTATGCTACCAGTATAAGCACCTCGCGGGCGAGCTTCAATTTCTTCAATTATTTGCATACAACGAATTTTTGGGCAGCCGGTAATAGTACCTCCGGGAAATAAAGACTTAATAACATCTACTACGGATACTTTAGGTAACAAACGACCTTGGATATTTGAGACAATATGATGAACATGTGGATAGCTTTCAACAGCCATTAATTCATCGACTATGACTGATCCAATCTCACTAACCCGACCAATATCATGGCGCTCAAGGTCAACCAGCATGATGTGCTCCGCCCGTTCCTTTTCGTCATTAATTAAGCATTTAATTTGAACTTTATCAGCTGTTAAATCCTTGCCACGGGGGTGGGTGCCGGCAATAGGTCGGGTACTAATGTTACCATGTTTAATATCAAACAATCGCTCTGGCGATGAGCTGATAATAGCCAAATCATCAGTTTGTATAAAGGCCGCAAATGGTGCTGGATTGGTCTTCCTTAATTGTGCAAATAAGCTAATAGCGGATATTTCATCAACACTCCGATATTGCCACTTTCGTGATAAATTGGCTTGATAAATATCACCTTGCTGAATATAGTTACGACAGCATTCAATGGCCTTATGGAAATCATCCGGTGATTCAACATGATGTAAATAAAACGTATTTTTTTGAGGTTGCCACTTTTTAGCGTTTAATAGCCGAGATTCTATGGTTCCAACAACCTGTTCATTTTTACCACAGAGATAGGTTTCTTCACTTAAATGATCATAAACAACAGCCCCCGAACAAGCTACAGCGACGGCCAGTATTTGTCCGTCATCTAATTCGTGAAGTTTAGGCAACCAATGAGAGGCGGCTTCATAAGATAAGTAAACCAACCACCCCCATTGAAAAGGCAGAAGCTCACTAACAGTTTCAGGAATGCAGTCGATTTCAGTTAATAAATGCTGCAGACTTCTATGATCTTTTGCGACCAGTGTTTTTTCGGGATATGCAAATAAAATGTCATAACGTGAATGTGGATTTGATTGTGCAGATGATGCAATATGAAACTGGCTACCCAGATTACTCTGACTTTCCAATAATCCAGGAAAAAAATGAGGCTCAACAGCAGCCAAAGCCAATAAATCGGGTTTTCCTGTAAATAGCTTAATCACAGAAACTAATAGCTCATCAGGGGCTTTAGTCATTCATCTTTTTAAAGACCAAGGAACCATTGGTACCACCGAAGCCAAAAGAGTTGGACATGGCGACATTGATAGCTGCTTTTCTTGCAACTAACGGTACATAATCTAAATCACATTCAGGGTCAGGATTATGTAAGTTAATGGTAGGTGGTAAAATTTGATCACGAATCGCTAGAATACTGAAAATCGCCTCAATACCGCCGGCAGCGCCTAATAAATGTCCGGTCATGGACTTAGTTGAACTCACTGCTAATTGATAAGCGTGTTCTTTAAAAGCCGTCTTAACCGCAGCACTTTCCCCAGTATCACCTTGTGGTGTTGAAGTGCCATGGGCATTAATGTAATTAAAGGCCTCAGGCTCCAATCCTGAATCACGTATGGCATTCAACATACAACGTGCAGCCCCTTCACCACCCGGCGAGGGTGCAGTCATATGATGGGCATCTGAGCTCATCCCAAAACCCACTATTTCAGCATAAATTTTCGCACCACGCGCCTTGGCGCTCTCGTAGGTCTCCAGCACCAAGAGCGCAGC
>CAJDWB010000146.1_pt2 | contig 10584 bp, 12 predicted proteins | sample 7391501 | NCBI WGS metagenome assembly CAJDWB01 (sample SAMEA7055733, study PRJEB34461) | soil metagenome | biome: terrestrial ecosystem; feature: Peninsula; material: soil | place: Antarctica | collected 2016 | reverse complement strand
CCTGAGCCGCAGTATCTATGCCGTCACGAAAAGGGAAAAAAGCATCCGATGCCATCACCGAACCGGCAACTTTTAAATCAGCATCATCGGCTTTCATAGCAGCAATCCGTGCTGACACTACCCGACTCATTTGACCGGCACCGATACCAATAGTTTGACCGTCTTTGGCATAAACAATGGCATTAGATTTAACCCATTTAGCTACTTTCCAGGCAAATGCCATATCTTGTAATTCATTTTCTGTAGGTTGTCGTTTTGTTACTACTTTGGCGACATTAACATCAACCATACCAATATCAGCATCTTGTACCAATACACCACCGCTGACACGTTTAAAGTTTTGCCAAGGTTTAACATGATTTGGTAACGCGCCACAACAAATAATTCGCATACGTTTTTTAGTGGCGAAAATCTTTAAAGCCGTATCTGTTATTTCCGGTGCAATTAAAACTTCCGCAAACTGCTTGCTTAAAATAAGTTCAGCCGTTTTCTCAGTTACCTTGCGATTAAATGCGATAACCCCACCAAAAGCAGAGGTCGGATCACCAGCATAAGCTTTTAAATAAGCCAGTTCAATATCAGATTCAACCGCGACACCACAGGGATTGGCGTGTTTAACGATAACACAAGCCGGTTCCGGTCCCACTTCTTTTAAGCACGATAAAGCGGCATCGGCGTCATTTATATTATTATAAGATAAGGCGATACCTTGCACTTGATAAGAGGCACCAATACTGCCTTCCGGTGGATTGGGCTCAATATAAAAGGCAGCTTTTTGGTGTGGGTTTTCACCGTAACGCAGTTCGCTGCGGTGAATAAACTGTTGGCTTAAATACTGCGGAAAATCCAATTCTTCCGGAGTACCACGCCTGGCGGTGAGGTAATTGGCAATAATGCCATCATAGCGAGCGGTATGGGCAAAAGCTTTACCGGCCATCTCGAAGCGACTGTCAAAGGAGATACCTTTATAGGTTTTATTTTCTTCCAATAAGCGCTCATAATCATCAGGGTCAACAACGACAGTTACCCGCTGATGATTTTTTGCACCAGCACGAATCATCGCCGGTCCGCCAATATCAATGTTTTCAATCACTTCTTGAAACGCCACATCGGGTTTTTGGATGGTCGCTTCAAACGGGTATAAATTAACCACCAATAAATCAATCGGTTTAATGCCATGCGCATTCATCACCGATTGATCATCTGTTTCATTATTATTTAACCGACCTAATAAGCCGCCATGTACACGCGGATGCAGCGTCTTAATGCGACCATCCATCATTTCTGGAAATTCTGTGTAGTCGGAAATATCGGTTACCTTAATGCCGGCCGCTTTCAGTACTTTTGCGGTACCTCCGGTTGAAAGGATTTCAACACCGCTGCGTTGTAGCCCTTTGGCTAAATATTCTATCTGGGTTTTATCGGAAACGCTGAGTAATGCCCGTCTGACCGGTACGCGTTGGTTATCATAATTCATGGACTTTCCCGCCTGAAATTTAATGCTGGCACATTATAACGGCTTTGGATTATTTATGCGACGGATTGCCTGGTCGGATACTATGAACTCTTTGTATAAATTCAATCACTTAATGTTTAACTTACTCATTTTAGTGCGTAAAGTAGTACGGGTTATACCTAAAGTATCCGCAGTTTTAGAACGGTTACCTTTATGCCATTCTAAAACGGCAGTAATCATACCCCGTTCGGTTTCAGCCATCACTAAATCGTAAAGACGGTCTGTTTTATGGCCGTTAAGTGATGTTAAATAGTCACTGACTGCGACATAGGTACAATGTTTTTGACTGTGGTGCTCACTCATGGTTGGCTAAAACCGATTTCGAAGGCCACCGCCTGCTCACCGGGATTTTCAATTTCTAATGTAATAGGGACCAAAGTATTATTAACGAAGCCCGCTTTGACGATATCACTGGGCAAATATTCGGTCGCTAAAAATCGACGCATAGCAATGATCTGGCCATTTAAATCAGATAAGCTGATTTGTAAGGCAGGAAAACGACTGTCATCGGATTGGGTTTTAATCATACTGGCAGAAATAATCAAGGCATTGTCTCGCCCCGGATGACTGCGAATATTACGAGAAACTAGGGAAACACTGTCTAAATCCAATGGATTGTCATATTCGGCACAACCGGCATAATGACACACGGTTTCAGCCCACTCAGTGGACGGTAAATGTAGGCGACCCGCAGCTAAAGCGAGCTGACCTTGCCAGAGAAACGTACCAATAAGAGCAACACTCATAAACGCCCATAATTTTTGCCCCGACTTTTTATCAACTCGGCCATCTCCATAGGGCAAATCTGCTTTAAATGATTTTTTTTCAGGGCTGATAAAAGCCGGTGGATTATCGTCTTCACTTTCTTCGACCGTATCCTCTTCATCGGTATCATCTAAAGACCAATAGTCGTCAATCACATTGTGATCGATGCTCGTGGAATAAGTGTCAGATTCTAATAAAGTATCTGCTTCTGATATTGAATCATCAACTTCTCGCAAAAAACTCTTGGTCAATAACGGTGGTGCATGAGAATGATCATGTAACAGCAAATCTTCATCTTCATAAGGTTTTTCAGCACTTAAGGTTTCTAATGCATCAAACACCGTACCACATAAATTACAGCGCACACGACCACGCGCTAAGGCAATATGCTCCACCTGTAAGATAAAAACTTCACCGCATCCTCGGCACTGTGTAAAAAGCACGATTGATTAACCTAATGAGTAACCTAATGAGTAATTAATAATAAATTGAGTTGAATACCAACTTTATTCAGGTAAACGAGCGCTAACTCGCACCCAATCTTCTAAGTTTTCACATTCAATGTCAATAAAACTTTGTCGATATTCTTCGCTCAGGGCTTTTTGCTGCTCCACTAAGATGCCACTAAGCACGACATAGCCACCCGCTTTAAGCATAGCAGCAAACGTGGGCCGTAATTGCAACAAAGGGGCGGCCAAAATATTGGCCAATACTCCATCCATATGTTTGATGGACTGAATATCTTCAGGGGCAATCACTTTTATACGATCCGCCACACCATTTTTTTCTGCATTTTGTAAGGTAGACTGAATAGCTTGGTCATCAATATCGACACAAGTAACCTGTTTAGCACCCCGCAGTAGAGCCATAATAGCTAAAATACCGGAGCCACAACCAAAATCAACCCAATGCTGGCCACGAACATCATGTTGGTCTAACCAGCTAAGGCACAAAGCAGTTGTAGCATGGGTGCCGGTACCAAACGCCAAACCCGGATCTAAATATAAATTAACTGCCTGTAAATCAACCGGCTCATAGCCTTCCGGAATAACCCAACTATTTTGACCAAAACGCATCGGTTTAAAGTGCCGCATCCACATCCGCTCCCAAACCTCATCACTGAGTTGAGTTCGGATAATTTCAACATTGGGCAAATGTGTCGATAATAACTGATCGGCTCGACTGAATACTTCCTTATTATCAAACAAGGCCGTCAATTTAAGAAAATCCCAAAGCGGTGTTTCCCCCGGCAAAGGTTCATAAATCGGTACATCGCTGTCATCTTTATAGGTGATACTCACAGCACCTAAGTCTAATAATAAGGACTCTATTGTCTTTGCCTGCACCGAAGTGACCGGTAGGGTTAACTCATAAAAAGGCATCTTCCTTTATCCTTGTGACCACAATATCAATCTCATTTGTCTTTATTGAGCTGTTTTTCTAAATAGTGAATATTTTGACCACCTTTGACAAAACCCTGGTCCTGCATAATTCTTTGCTGTAATGGGATATTGGTGCTGATTCCTGAAACTACAGTTTCAGCTAACGCCAAACGCATACGTCTAATAGCGGTAATGCGGTCTTCACCGTGGGTTATAATCTTACCAATCATAGAATCATAATTAGGCGGTACTTTATAACCGTCATATACATGGGAATCCACCCGCACACCAGGACCGCCCGGGGCATGGAAAATATCAATGGTTCCAGGTGATGGCATAAAGGTTTTTGAATCTTCTGCATTTATACGACATTCAACAGCATGGCCTTTAAATTCAATGTCACTTTGTTTAATAGTTAAAGGCTGACCTGAGGCAATCAAAATTTGCTGTTTAATCAAATCTATCCCAGTAATCAATTCAGTGACCGGATGTTCTACTTGAATGCGGGTATTCATTTCAATGAAATAGAACTCTCCATCATCGTATAAAAATTCGAAAGTACCGGCACCTTCATATGTGATACGCTTACAGGCCGCCACACAAACTGCACCAATTTGTTCTCGCTGATCCTCAGTAATACCCGGAGCCGGCGCTTCTTCCACCACTTTTTGGTGACGTCGTTGCATAGAACAATCACGTTCACCCAAATGAATGGCATTACCGTGCATGTCAGAAAGTACTTGAATCTCAATATGACGTGGGTTTTCCAAAAATTTTTCCATATAAACCGTATCATCACCAAAGGCCGCTTTGGCTTCGGTTTTGGTGGTTAATATGGCATTATTTAAGGCGGCTTCAGTATAAACAACCCGCATACCGCGACCACCACCACCGGATGCGGCTTTGATAATCACTGGATAGCCAATTTTTTTAGCCATTTTCAGATTACCGTTAACATCATCACCTAATGGACCATCAGAACCCGGAACACAAGGTACACCGGCGGCTTTCATGGCTTCAATAGCAGCCACTTTATCACCCATTAAACGAATGGTTTCGGCACGTGGGCCGATAAACTTAAAGCCAGACTCAGCAATGCATTCGGCAAATTCAGCATTTTCTGCTAAAAAGCCGTAACCGGGATGAATCGCCTGAGCATCGGTAATTTCTGCGGCGGCAATAATTTTCGAGATATCTAAATACGACTCAATAGCAGGTGGTGGGCCGATACACACGGAACCGCCACAGTTTTAATGCCCATAGTATGGCAGGCGCGTAAAATTCTTAAGGCGATTTCACCACGATTGGCAATCACTATTTTACTAAACATGGTCTCTCCCGAGGGTTTTATTCGATTTCGAATAGGGGTTCATCAAATTCAACCGGCTGGCCATTTTCCACCAGGATTCGTTTGATCTTACCTTTAAAATCAGACTCAATCTGATTAAACATCTTCATCGCTTCTACCATGCATAAGGTATCACCGATAGCAACTGACTGACCGACTTTAACAAAGGCTTCCGCATCCGGTGATGGGCTGGCATAATAAGTACCCACCATTGGACTTCGTACAATCTGCCCGGTCGGCTCATCTTCATCACTATTGTCAGCAGGTGTGTTTGTTGCCGGTAAATTTTGTGCCGCCATTTGTGGCATCATACCAGGCACCGCCTGGGGTAAAACGTAAGCGTGGGATTGGGCTGTCTGCAGTACTTGGCGAGACAGCTTAACTTTTTCTTCACCCTCGGTAATTTCTAATTCGGTCAAGGATGATTCTTCTAGTAACTCAATGAGTTTCTTTATTTTTCTGATATCCATAGCAACTCCTAAAATGTATGGTTAGTCCAAAATCGCAGCGCCGCCAAATAACCCATTGGCCCCAGTCCCGAAATCACAGCAGTCGCTTTATCAGATAAGTACGAATGCTGTCTAAACGGTTCACGAGCGGCAACATTGGATAAATGTACCTCAATAAACGGGGTGTTGACCGCTAACAAGGCATCTCGCAAGGCCACGCTGGTATGGGTAAAAGCGGCCGGATTAATAATAAAGGCATCAACTTCAGAGCCAGTTATTTGAATAAATTCGACCAGCTCATGTTCGGCATTGGATTGAAAAAAACGCACGCTGACGGATAACGATTCTGCTAATTGCTGAATTGATTCATTAATGTCGGCCAGAGATTGAGAACCGTAAACTGTGGGCTCTCGGCTACCTAAAAGGTTTAAATTCGGACCGTGAATGATGGCTATTTCGCGCATGTTATTATTTTAATTTTGCCACTAATTTCAGCGATTTTGCACCAATAGGTGGCGAATGTCCAGAAAATCACCTAATTTAGTATTTTTTCAAACGTTTGTTTTAAGTCAGCAGCGGACTTATAGCCAAAAAAGTTATGGGCCTTCAACGGCTGACCGTCAATGTCAAAAAATAAACTGGCAGGCGGCCCGTAAATGCCAAAATAATTCATCAAAGCTTTGTCCGCATCATCGTTGGCTGTGACATCCGCTTTCAGCACCGTCATTTGCTGACTTAATGCGATAATCTCAGTATCTTTAAAAGTAGTACGCTGCATACGTTTACATTCGATACACCAATCCGCATAAAAATCTAAAAACACTGGTTTTTCACTTTTAGCAATCTGCTGGTTTAAGTCTTCAACAGTTTTTATGGCAATAAACTGAACCTCGGTATTTTGGGAAACTGTTGACCCACCTGATAACAAACCGGCTAATGGCCTTAAGGGGTCTTTTTGGCCGGCCATGGCGCCTATTATTTGACTGATACCGATTACCAATAAGATTACTTTTAAGGCATCAAATAAATTCATTACCCAGCCTTTTAAGCCATTGTCACGGGCATTTTGATGCCACATAATGGCACTGGCCACCAACAACAGCCCCCATAACAATAACACCACTGACTCGGGTAATATGCGAGCCATAAACCAAATACCCATGCCTATTAAGGCAATCCCGAAAAATGATTTCACCACGTTCATCCAACCACCGGCTTGCGGCATCCATTTACCGGCGGAAGCGCCGATAATTAATAATGGCACACCCATACCCATGGACATGGCAAACAGCGCCAAACCGCCCATAACGGCACCACCTTGTTCGGTGGAAATGTAAATCACCGCGGCCGCTAAAGGTGGAGCCACACAAGGGCCAACAATTAATGCCGACAATAAGCCCATTACAGCCACACCAATTAGAGATCCGCTTTTCTGGTTATTAGAAAGTTTTGATAACTTGTTTTGCCATTTGCTCGGTAACTGCAAATCATAAAAGCCAAACATAGATAAAGCCAGCAACACAAATACCACTGAAAATGAAATTAAAATCCAAGGCTTTTGGAAAATAGCTTGTAAGGTAGCACCCAAAACACCCGCCACTACCCCAACCACTGTATAGGTAAGTGCCATCGCCAACACATAAACCAAAGACAGCAAGAAAGCCTTGCTTGTTGAATTAATGTTCTGCCCAACGATTAACGACGACAGAATAGGAATCATCGGAAACACACAGGGGGTTAATGCCAGCAATAAACCAAAACCAAAAAACTTCAAAATGGTCCACCACAATGGATCGGCACCAATATCACGACTTAAGCGGTCCTGTTCTGATAAACTTTCAGTTTTTTCAACAGCGATAGTTGCCACTTGACTTGTTTTTTGTGTCGGCGTACTCACTACGGCACCGGCTGGCAAATCTACAGTTAGTTCTCGCGTATCTGGCGGGTAACAAATTTTACCATCTTCACAACCTTGAAAATCAGCGGTTAAGGTGATTTCAGCGATACCTGACTTAATATGCAATAACGGTAAATCTATTTCAGCGATATCGTAGAACACATCGACATGACCAAATTCAGGGTCATCTTTAACAACAGAAGTTGGGAATTTTGGCTGACCAATCTGGACACCATCAGTCAAACTATTAAAAACCAATTGGTCTTTATATAAATAGACACCCGGTGCCAAACTAAAACGGGCCAGAAGTTTATTGCCATCGGCGGCAATGGCTTCAAAGGTAAAAGCTTCATCAACTGACAAGCCAGCGTTACCATTATTAAAGAAACTATTTTGACTGCCACCAAAGTTTAATAAATCACCTCCTTGCTGAGTGGTGTTAAGCACAACATTATTGTGTTCTACCAATTGACCGCTTAAATCAAAGGTTTTCTTTTGCGGCGGATAACAAATACCGGCATCTACACAACCTTGGTATTTAACGATTAATTGTGGATTATCCTGAAATTCCAAATAAGGCAGCTGAACCGTCAGTAGATTCCGATAGGTTTCTACCTCACCGAAAAAGGGGTCAGTTTTTTTCTTACCAACAGGAATAACAATGGCTGCCTCATCCAGAGTCAGCTCATTGCCTATAAAGTCTAAGGCATGCCGGTACAGATAAACGTCTTGAGCAATTTTAATCTGTACTTCAATTACTTCACCTTTTACTGTAAGTGATGGCACCATGGCTTCATCTGGATGTAAAACATCATCAGGATTAATCGCTGCTTGGGCAGTAAAACCAAACATTAACAGCAGAAATAGCCAATTTCTATGTTCCTGTCGACAACTAAGTCGAGCGCTCTTAAATAGTTTCATTTTTTATCCATGTTAAATAATCAGCTGCACCGTCAACAATATCGAGGGCCACAATTTCCGGCACATCATAACTGTGTAGTATCTTAATAACATCTACCACCGCCCGAAAATGAATTTTTTGGGTTTTAAAAATAAGCAGATGTTCAGTATCGGACTGAATTTTACCTTGCCAGCGATAAAAACTCTGCATTTGTGGCAATAATTGTGCACAAGCCACTAACCGTTCTTGCAGCAGAGTAGTCGCTATTTTTTGTGCCTGCTCACTATCTGCGATACTGACGAAAATTTGTATTGCTTTACTATTCATAAGCCAATCATAACGTATTTTAGTCGGCGCCGACTTGCCGGTTTTTCGGGGTTTAGTCGATTGTTTCAGACTGACTACCGCTATTAAGGTTCAATGGCTATCCGCATTGAAACTATAATTTGCTAAAATAGGCCTTTTTACATTTATCTGTAATGGCCAAACTGTATTTTTATTATTCCGCGATGAATGCGGGTAAAACCACACATTTACTGCAATCCAGTCATAATTACCAAGAACGCGGTATGCGTACCTTAATATTATCTTCTTCCTTAGACGACCGGTTTGGTCAGGGCGTGGTAAAATCACGGATTGGTATATTTGTTCAAATTAGTCCAGGAACACGCTGAGGTTAATTGTGTATTGGTGGATGAAGCTCAGTTTCTGAGTAAATCACAAGTATATCAACTCACCGAAGTGGTCGATCAGCTGGATAAACCAGTATTAGCCTACGGCTTGCGTACTGACTTTCAGGGCGAATTATTTGAAGGTAGTAGTTATTTACTGGCCTGGGCTGATGAACTCTGCGAATTGAAAACCATTTGCCACACCGGCAAAAAAGCCACCATGGTGATTCGTATCGATGAAAAAGGCCGAGCCATAAAAGACGGTGCACAAATACAAATTGGTGGCAATGAACGCTATGTATCCGTGTCACGGGCTGAATATAAACGTATTTTCCATGATCTTGGCAGCATTGAACCATCGCAGATTTCACTGCCCTTAGACGACTAATCCATAGGATAAAACATGCGTATTATTTTTTGTGGCACCCCCGAATTTTCGGTACCACCCTTACAACAACTACAAGCGGCCGGTCATGAGATTGTGGCGGTACTAACACAACCGGATAAAGCCCGTGGGCGAGGCCAAAAGCAACAAAAGACGCCGGTTAAGCAAGCTGCCGAAGCGCTGGGGTTAACAGTGCATCAACCTTTGGGCTTAAAAAAACCCGAAATCCAACAATTATTAGCTGACTACCGAGCCGATCTAATGGTGGTAGTGGCTTACGGCTTAATCATACCGCAAGCCGTGCTGGACTTACCACGTTTAGGCTGCTGGAATATTCACGCCTCCTTATTACCACGATGGCGGGGGGCCGCACCTATTCATCGTGCCATTCTGGCCGGTGATAAAACCACCGGTGTCTGTATTATGCAGATGGAAGCTGGTCTCGATACCGGTCCCGTTTACTATTGTCTGGAAACACCGATTGATTCGACAGACACAGCAGCCGTATTACATGACCGTTTAAGTGAGATGGGCGCCCAAGCACTAATAGAAACCATTGAGATGGCTGAGACCAATCGTTTACCTGTACCCCAGGTACAAGATTCCGATGCCGCCTGTTATGCCCATAAACTCCAAAAAGCTGAATCACAGATTAACTGGCAGCAGGATGCGGCCACCATCGAACGTCAAACCCGCGCTTTTAATCCCTGGCCCGGTAGTCAAACTGAGATAAACGGTGAACCTTTAAAAATCTGGCAAACACAAGTGATTACAAACTCGAGTGCTGGGGACCACCAACCCGGTGAAATTATGATTGCCGATAAAAACCGACTTATTATTCAATGCGGAAGTGGCCAGCTGAGTTTATTACAGGTCCAACGTGCCGGCAAAAAACGTCTCGATATCGGCCCCTTCATGCAGGCCAAATCTGACTGGTACACCCAGAATACTTGATGAATAAAAATCGCTTTTACGGCTGTCATATTCTATATAAGGTGTTGATTAAGCGGCAGCATTTAAAAGTGGCTATGCAATCGGTATTACCCGATTCTATCGATGCCCAGGATCAAGCTTGGATTCAACATATGGTTTATATGAGCTTGCGACATAATTTTAGCTTGACCGATCGTTGGCAACAGCACCTGCATAAACCTTTAAAAGATCAGTTACTCGCTCAGTTACTTACTTTAAGTTTAGCGCAAAAATTCTACGCCGATGTGCCGGATCATGCCATCGTTAATGAAGCGGTTAACTGCACCCGGCAATTAAA
>CAJDWB010000024.1_pt1 | contig 10586 bp, 2 predicted proteins | sample 7391501 | NCBI WGS metagenome assembly CAJDWB01 (sample SAMEA7055733, study PRJEB34461) | soil metagenome | biome: terrestrial ecosystem; feature: Peninsula; material: soil | place: Antarctica | collected 2016 | reverse complement strand
AGCACTCAGGAAAAAATAGTATTTAACGTGGTTTTTGGTAGGGAATACTATGAGCCTGCTCTCTTTTAAAGGTTTATAGGATTAACATCTCATAGCCGTTATTACCTAACGTAAAAACGTAAAAGATAAATGGGAAGAAAACCTATTCCAAAGCCATATTGTTATTATAGTTGGCAATACTGTTAGATTTTACGTTACGGGAAAAATGCAGAGTTGGCGCCAAGGTTCTCCGGGAAATCCGGTGCCTGGAAGAAGGTGGCCATCAGATAGCGATCATTACTACCAATCCGGACATAACGCTCTGTGAAGTGGCTGAAAAAATGTTCAGCCACTGGAGCAGGGAGAACTTTTTTAAATTCCTGATTTTGGATTTTGATAACATGATCCAATATGGAACTCAATCTGTAGAAATATCTCACTAAGACCTGAAAACCATAAATCCAACACTACACCATTTCATTTATTTTGCCGTATCCTTCGCCTTTTTCTTCAAAAGATTATTAAGTAATCCCTTCACCGACTCTTTGGTTTTCTCTGTAGCATTTTTCGGTGGAATCCCTTCACCGACTCTTTGGTTTTCTCTGTAGCATTTTTCGGTGGGGTCGTGCTATCCACGACATTGCCCTCTTTCTTCCCAAACAGTTGGTTACGCAATTCTTCTTTGGCTGCATCGCCTAACTGTTTTTTTATTGCATTTAAGGTGTCTTTGGCGGCTGATTTGGCGCTGTCAATTTTTGCCTGGGCAAATTCTTTTACCTGGTCCTCCATTTGAGCTGCCAGCGACTCACCGGTTTGCTTTAGATCCACTTTGATGGTCGGGCTTTTAATCGTGCCGCCCAGGTCCAGTTTCAGGTTGACGGTTTCACCGACATTCACAGGAATACCTTTTGAGTTCACTGCCGAAACCAGGTTATTTACCAACTGGTTTCCCTGCATTCCCATCAATGCACGTGGTAGTTTGAGGTTAATAGTATAATCCATGCTTTGATCAAAACTCTGCAATCCGCCTATCTCCATTTCTATGTCTTTTACTTTTACTGTAAAAGGTTTTACTAACATCTTTCCGTTTGAAAACTCAAAAAAAGCTTTCACATCCTTTAAAGAAATTTGTTGCAGTTGTGTCACATTCAGGGTAGAAGCAATTTTATCCAAAGGGGCAAACTTGCTCAGGAAGCCTTCTATCAAAAGTAAATTTCCATTACCTGACAGTGTGCTCATATCTACATTCATTCCCTCTCCCAGCTTACCATTGGCAGATAAGGACGAAGTTAATTTCCCCGCTAAAAACTTTCCAATAGGCATTAACGTTTGCACGGTGTTGAAAGCATAAAATGTTTTCTGAATATCTACTTTATCCACATTGTAGCTCATCGTTATGGCTGGCTTCTTTTTATTTTCTTTAGTGCTGTAGGAGCCGTTAATGGTGATGCCGCCATCCAACGCATCGCCGTGTATGTTATTCAACTTTACCGTTTCGTCTTTTATCAGCAGCGATCCTGATAGGTTTTTTATGTCAATCTTATCGTAATCAAGTTGATCTACTCTTGCATTTAAAGCCACATCGAGGTTAGCCGGCACTACGAATGGATCAGTAGCAGGGCTTGCTGTAGTGGTGTCTGCTTCTACACCCATCCAGTCATTAAGGTTTATCTTATCCGCATTCAGGGTAAGGTTAGCGCTAAGCGGTTTTCCGCTGAACATATAATTTAATAGATTATTCACCTGACCACTTCCATTGAATTTGCTTTTTAAATATTCACCATTCAATTCGGCTAATTCAATTTTACTCGGGGTAAACTTTGTACTGAGTGTGTTTATTTTTATTCCTGTTGGATAATCGGCAGAAGTATAATTGAAACGGTTAAGCCCGATAGTACCTGATGCGTAAAAATTTTGGTACTGTTGTTTTTCCAAATCATTTACATTGCCTTTAATACTCACATCAGCATTCAACAAACCAGCGATAGTGGTTCCTTTCTCTAATTTGGCAAAACTACCCACCTGCGACAAATCGAGTTTGCCTTTTGCCGCTGCATCTACAAACATCGAACTGATGGGCTTCTTTACAAGCAACCTGAAATCAAAAGGCTCTTTATCTATTTGTAAGTGGCCATTGGTAATGTCAATCACTGTATTATCTGTTTGTCCATCAGGATTGTCCACGACGGCATTAAGATTAATCTGTTCTATGGCCTTTGGCAGGTCTGAATACTTGAAGTAACCGTCCTTTATCATCATGGCCACATGATAACCAGGCATGGTGGAATCGCTGTAAACTCCTTTTATTTTTCCTTCAAAATTAGCGCTTCCCTTAGAAGCTATTTTATTAAAATCATTTTTGTAAACAGCAGGTATTAAGGATAAAATGTTTTTAAAATCGGTATCCGGCGATTTAAAACTGATGTCCATATCATAGCCGTTCGCCAGGCTTTTAATAGAGCCATCCGCATTTATTTTCAGATCATTTAACAAAATATCGAGGTTATTAAAACTATAGGTACTGTTGGTGTTGTCGATCTTTAGTTCTGCATCCGCGGTGGTCTTTACTTTGTATAAAAAAGGAATAGCGCCATAGGTATAAGTTACTTCACCTGCATGGGTAGTTGTATTGAGCGTAAACACATCAGCGCTAAAATCACCGCTACCAGAATGATCAAGGTTTTCTATTAGTGCACTTACATCGCTCTCCCTGTCGTCATAAAAAATATACGCGTTCTCAATTTCATATTTTTTCAATTGCAGATGAAAGGGTTTATTTTCGGACGAAGTATCCACAGCGGTTGTATCCTGCTTTACAATATCCCAATTGGCCAGCCCTTCTTTGTTGACCAGTGCATGAATGCGTGGGCTATTAAGAAAGACACTATTAATCGCCATGTCTTTTCCCTTAATGAAACTCATAATATCCACCGTAGCATCCAGTCTTTTTGCAGAGAGTAATGTATCCGAAGCAAAATAGCCGATGCCTGTCACCTGTAGTTCATCCAGGCCGATGCTCACTCTTGGGAAATGGCGAAGGAAAGAAATATCCACTTCTGTGAAGTCAACTTTGGCATTGATATTTTTATTGATTTCCGCTTTTACCAACGATACAATTTTACCTCTGAAAATATAGCCGGAAGCAAGCAAAAGACCTATAAAACACAGCAATACAATCAATACTATTTTCAGAATTTTTTTAAGTTTTTTCATAAGATAATCGATTTCATAATTGTACAAACTTATAGTACTTTCTTCTAATCTGAAAGTACACCCATCGTAAGCCTTGATTGAAAAGTATTTAATTATTATAGTATCACCAATTATTATTGAATTGTAACTTTTAGTTTCAAGATCCTGCAATTGACCATTAAACTTCCACCAGGAGCAATGCTGGAAGTATATACGAATAAATTAAGAATAGTTTATTGAATGATAATAAAGTTTAGCAGGAAATTTGCTTTATCATCATTGCTGTACTGTACTTTTACCTTGAATATTTATTAAAAAAGAATGAAAACTTATGAAAACTTTTATTGCATTTTTTTCGGTATTGCTTCTGTGCGCGCAAGGACAAGCACAATTAAAAAAAACGATTACATGCCCTGATATCGATATTGATATACTTGGTGGTTCGATAAACAAAAACATATTTCCCAATTCTACCGTAGGACAGATTAAATTGAATATACCCTGCTTTACTTCGTTTGCAGAAGACACTACAACTACCGGCTGCGGAGGTAACGTTATGTATAAAGATAAAGATGTTTATTTCTATACCAGTCGGGATTATGTAGAGATAGGCCCGGCCTTTAAAGGTAAACTGAGCATACCACTTATGGGTGCATCAAGAAACGATTTGTTCAAATGGTTAGGCGCACCTCAAATAAAGGATATAACCTGGGACGCATTTCAAACTCAATATGGAGTATTGATTTTATATTATGATAAAGATAGTAAGGTCAATAAAATACAGTTTAGTACGCAGACGGCCAATACGATCCAGTTGTGTGAATGACCTTTAAGTTTGAATCCTAACGCAATATTGGGCGGCGAACGCAAAAAACCTATAAGGTTTACAGCCTGGCATTGTCCGGATGCCATTTTATAATGGATACAATCTTTTCAAACACTATAAGGTTTTCCCCTTCTTTAAGAGATGAACTTTGCTTTAAAGCGCGAAAACCTATAAGGTTTGCAGTCTGCCATTGTGCGATTGCCAACCTTATAGGTTTGTCATTAATACATCACTTTGATCACCACTACTTCACCATTTGGTTTCGTTACTTCTAATTGGTAAACTCCGTGAGCCAGGTTATAGTCCCACTTAATATTTTGGGTACCATTTCCGCCGGCATGGCCTACCTGCCTGGCAACAATTACTTGTCCTAATGGACTTAATAACCTTATGCCATACATTCCTTCCGGTTGGTTACCCAATTGGAGATGAATGATTCCATCAGTAATCGGGTTGGGATAAATATTGATAGAAGATTTAACATCAGTGATCAATACTTTTACTACCGTGCTATATTCTATTTTTCCATCACGGCTGGTGCTTTTTACACGATAATAATTATATCCTGCAGGTACTTTCTGGTCTGTCCATTGGTAGCTTCCAAGCCCACGATTCGTGGCCACAATAGTTCCGGATTTTATAAACCTAACTCCATCAGAGGACTTTTCAACGTCATATTGCAGCATGTCTTTTTCATTTTCCACTTTCCAATGTACGTTCACGTCAGCATCTTTTTGTTGCGCAGTGATGGATACAAACGTAACCGGCAAGGGTGCAAAAGCTTTAAATACAATCCTGAAGCGATTATTAGATTTAGAACCTGCGGCGCTTGTTACGGTAAAATTTATATTGTTTATACCCTCGGATAATTGAGTTGATGTGTTCTGGTAGGTATCTTCAATATATACCTGGTATCCATAAGATGATAATCCTTCTGTTGCGATCTCCATACGATAGCTTTGATTTCTAAGACCGGTAAGCTGATAGTGAATGGTATCCGATTCATTAACCGCTTTTCGTCTTTCAATTGCGAGCGTTTTACCATGAGATAAAATACCAAAGTTTTCTGCTGAATTACCCAACTTCCTTGCATCAAATGCATCTATTTTATTGGAGTATTGTGAATGGTATTGTACGAGATTACCGTCTGTGAGGAAACTACTTCCATCTTTATTTATTCCATACAAGCTGGCCTGTATTTGGGCAAATATGCCTTCTAAAACCGGCGTACCTCCTCTTAATAACATCTTGCTCCCACCTGCCTTTGAATTTTCATTAAAACTTACTGTACCATTAGATCCGGTTGCCTGTGCAAAAAATGCCTGACCGCTTTGAATGAAATTATTGGGACCGGAACCGTAACTACCTCCACCCGGGGTAGCATAGAAATTGTTATCGCCTTTAACAAGTTGTGTTTGAACCAGGGTCTGATAGGCACCAAGTCCGTAAGCACCGCTTAATTTAGGATCCCAAACTATAAAGTTCTTACCCACACCACCGGAAATTCCTATTCTACTCAAATCAATTGCTGATGCATACGGATTGCCAACTGATTCAGATTTATCTGCTATAACCAAAGTAGATGCAGGTGGATGAGCAGGCGTGAACAACTGGCCCTTTGTTCGCAGTGTGGTATTCCCCACTTCAGGGAAAGCCTTATTTCTGTCGCCTCGTATAAAGAGCAAGTAACCTTTCTTATTAAATACAGGAATACCTGTATTATCAATTCCTATCCAGTTGTCTGAATTATAATCATAATACTTAAGTGAAGGCGTAGCAGTATAAATGTCAAATCCTTTTGGGATACCACCCTGCCCTGTAATCTGAGTTCCATAACCGGTAGAAATTTTACTACCATTTTCCATCCAACTTTGCCAAACGCTTTGTCCGGTAGTTGGCGTAGCTACAAGTTGCCATGACTTATCATGATAACCGGTCCCTTCTCCCACATTAATGTATCGTTCTACTGTAACATCACCTTCCAGAGTTTTGCCCGTCATATTTCCTAACCAGGCTGTTTCTATAGCAGTTGACTTCAGTGTCAGGTACCCGCTCGTCGTTAATTTTTTTCCATTAGTTCCAAAAGTTATTGATCGATAAATGTCAAGTGCATTGGTAATTGCAACGCCTGCTACAGAGGAGTTACTGATAACTAAATTATTCAATGCATTATTTTTGAAAATACTGCCTGCAACAGATTGCGCAGCCGATCCATTGAATTCTATAGTACCCTCTTTTGCATCCAGGGTGCCTAAATTGCTGATAGCACCTGCAATTTGAAGATTCGCATTATTGGTTATCGTTACAAAAGCTCCGGTTTTAATTTCCAGGTTATTGATTGTTGCCAGTCCTGATCCCAGTGTTGGCTGATGTGGCGTTCCGCCCGGTATCACAACTTCAGGACAAGAGGTAGTAGGCACATTCCCATCCGACCAGTTCGTTCCATCATTCCAATCTGAGCTTGTGGTTCCGGTCCACAAATTATGAACTCCAATCAGTACGGCATTTGATAAAGAAAGCCCACATGCTCCGCCGTCAATCTTAACTCTGAAATAAGTGGTATTATTTACCGTAAAGTTCTGGCTATGATTTGTATTGGAAATAGACGACCATAAAGTTCCATTGGTGGAAGATTCCCAGCCCATGATGGTTCCTGTTTCACCTGAAAGTGTGATTGAACCTGATGCGGGTGAGCAGGTAGCTGTATAAGAAGAGGTAAGCTCTCCTCCTGATACTTCAGGGTCAATGGTAATATTACCATCAATGGAAGTTTGACCGCAAGTTCCGGTTGTTTGCACGGTATAAGTGAATACTCCGGTTTCAGTTGGTGTGCCGGTTATTGTAAAAATTCCATTACTATATACACCAGTTAATCCACCTGGTAAATGACTAACTGTTGCACCGGTGGCAACACCTATCTGATATGAAATCAAGGCAATGCTACCAGAGTTAAAACAAAGATTTTGATTGTCTGTACCTGCACCGGAAGAAAGATGTATAGTAGCGTCTGGCGTAATCTCTATAGTTCCTTTAGCCGCTGCTGCCGCACAGGAACCTGTAGTAGTAACTGTATAGGTAAATAAACCGCTTGCTACAGTTGGTTTACCCGAAATAGTATAAATTCCTGTTACGGAATTATAAGATCCGGTAACACCGGCTGGTAAGCCGCTTACTATTGCGCCTGTGCCGGTTCCTTTTATCTCATAAAGAATGGGTGTAATATCCGATCCTTTACAAATAACCTGTGCGGTATCACTCTCAGGAGTTTTGTTGATGGTTTGAATGGTTACATTGATCTTACCGGTAACTGTATCATGTCCACACTCCCCCTGTGTAGTAAACACCGAGTAAGTGAATAATCCAGGCTCTGAAGGTGTGCCATAAATGGTTATCAATTTATTGGTGCTGTTTTTACTAAAGCTCATCCCCGCTGGTAGCCCTTCCACACTTGCATCTGTAGCGGTTCCGCCATAATTATATTTAATAGGAGCAGCAGGTGTATTGATACAAATAGTCTGCGCGTCAGTACCCGCATCCAGTGGTTCACTTAGGGTTTGCCCTGTTACCGTAATGTTTCCGGTAGTAGTAGCGGGATTACATGATCCCTGTGTCACAATCGTATAAGTAAAGACACCTACGGCATCCGGATTACCGCTTATACTAAGAGTAATACCATTGAACGAGCTTGTCACTCCGTTTGGCAAACCTGTGACAAGAGGACCATCGCCGCCACTACCTACGGAATAAGTAATTTTTTCAATAGGACTGTCTTTACATACGGACTGATTATCACTTTCAGGGCTGCTTGTTCGGGTAATAAACGTCGATAACGTAGCAAACGAAATATCATCGAGGCCAAAGTCGTTACCATTCGGTTGCGTATTAAGATTAATAATCCGGATTACTGCCGTAGTATTGGATTCGGAATTCCATCCATTGGTATTACCGTAATAGAATCGTAACCAATTTTGAATAGTAACGTCACCTTCACTGATAGGCTTTGGCGCTGTATTTAATTCAGCAACAGTTCCTATGAGCACCCCATTTACTTCAAACTGTAATCGTGCAGGTGATAAAGGATTTAAATTCATAGCCCAGGCACTGTAATAATAATTGGTATTAGGAAGAACAGATACGGTTTGTTGCCAGATGATTTTATTGTTGACATTAGCGTAGCCGTTGACCATCAAAAATTTACCCGTTTGCGTGGAAGTAGTATGATCCTTTCCATAAAAATTACTATGATATTTATGAGCATTGGTATCTATCGCAAAATTCCCTTCCGGAGTAAGACTGCCTCCTTTGGATACATAGTTGTAATCAGTCACAAAACTTCCCGGAATATGTCCTGCTTCAAAGTCGCCATTTGTTACCAGTTCCTGTGCCACACTCATGACGCCTGTGCCTGCGCATCCATCCACCTGGGCAGATACCACGTACAATTTGGCTTCATCTACCAATGTAGTATTACCGGTACCGCCGGTGCTCCAGTTATAAGAGGTAGCGGCAGGCACTGATGTAGCTGTTAGTTGTACAAAGCCCGGAACAGCGCAATAGTCCGCTTTTACAGTTACTACCGGTGACGGTTTTACGGTTACAGTGATCTGCGAAGAACTGGTGCATGTTTCAGAACTGGTAGAAGTACCTGTGTAGGTAATAGTTGTTGTAGGTTTAGAATACACGGTAGCCACAGCATCACCTGTGTAAGGTATAGTAGCTGAAGGATCGGTATAAAGCCCTGTCATCGGAGACCATACGATTGCCGTAGGTTGAATAGGCACATGATAGTAGATTTTTAAGTTCCAATCATTAAAGGTTCCTTCATCTTCCTCGCCGCCATCATAAGAAGTGATAACCCAATTACCATTGGGTGGCGTAGCAGTGGTTCCAAATAATGCGGCAAAGGAACGGGTGTTTGCATCACCAAATTGAGCGGCAAAAGTACCTTCTCCATCAGCCTGAAACACTCCGGTATAAGGTGTAGTTCCACTTTTAACAACCGGATAAATACCAACATTACTATTGATAGTTGTGTTGGTCATGTTTTCACCATCTACATTGCTCACTAACGTAATTATTTTTCCATTAGGCGCTTTTAGATTGACTTTTATATCATATACTTCAGGATGGGTGATATTAAAATTCACGGCAACACTGTCAATGATTGCGCCAATCGGTATGTCGGATACTGATATAGCATCACTTACACCGGTAACTACATCGTTATCAGGAATTGGTTTATTGATGGTATGAGTTGTATTTATGATGACATTAGTGACATCGGTTAATACTGAAGTAAGAGGTAATATCGCACCCTCACAGATGATGGTATTTCCTGGCTTTATAATAGGTGGTACAGGTACAGGATTTACCAAAATGGTAGCCACCCCGGATTTATCTGAATAATCGTCGGAACAATTGGCATCGGTAAACGTAACAATGTAGTAAGCAGTGCTGGAATTAGGAGAAACAGTTAAATTAAACATTCCCGCTGTGGACTGGCTGAAAGAAGTGCCATCAGATAACGTACCACTGAATGGCGCGGCACCGGTAGCATTTAAAGTAAGCGTAGCACTCCCACCATCACATATAGCAGCATTACCCGAAATAGTGGCGTTGGGACGCGCATTTACATTAATTTTTGCAGGGTCTGAATAAATAACATCGCAGGGTGAATTCTGGGAGCCCGCTCTAAACCAGGTAGTTTGTTGAATGTTGGTATAAGGAAGAGTGCTGGTGGTTCTGGTTAGGAACACCCAGGTAAGTCCATTGTCAATCGAAGATTGCCAGTGTTTTACACTCCCTGTATTGCCACTTAATTGTACGGTACCGTTACTTCCTGCACAAACCGTAGCGCTTCCGGTAACAGCGCCCCCAACTGCTTCATTTACGGTTATGGTTGCTACACTTGAATATTCAATTCCACAAAATCCGCTTTTTACAATTGCGCGGTATTGCGTAGTGGTCATCAATCCGGTATAATTGAAGGTGGCAGTGGTATTGTTTATATCATTCCAAGTGCTTCCATCTATAGAAGACTGCCAGCCAATAATTTTTCCTGTTTGACCGGTTAAATTTAGCGAAACGTTCCCCCCTTTACACACTGCTGTACTTCCATTTACCGTACCACCCACAGTGGCAGGACTTACAATTACAGTCCATGAGCCAGCCTGATTTTGAGCGCATGTATTTGCACTTCCCTCCTGCACACTTACCAGTTTGAATTGAAGTGGCCCGGCTACAGAAGTAGTTACCGGAACAACAGCATCATTTCCGGAAGAAACAGCAGTAAGATTTGCGCCACCATTGATGTTGTAAGTAAAAGTATAAGGCGCCGTGCCATTGGCACCGGTAATAGTAACACTGGCGGAATTATTTAAACAAACTGAATCAGCCCCGGCTATGGTGGCAGTAGGTAAATCCTTAACAGTCACCATTACACTTTGTCCTGATACCGGTTGTGAACAGCCGTTAGCATCAGAAACATTCGAAATGGAATACGTAAAATCCCCCGCAATAGCCGTGGCAGCAGGTAGTGTTATCGAATTTCCGAGAGAAGTGGTTACTGTCTGATTAGAACCGCCATTTA
>CAJDWB010000100.1_pt1 | contig 10641 bp, 14 predicted proteins | sample 7391501 | NCBI WGS metagenome assembly CAJDWB01 (sample SAMEA7055733, study PRJEB34461) | soil metagenome | biome: terrestrial ecosystem; feature: Peninsula; material: soil | place: Antarctica | collected 2016 | reverse complement strand
TGACATTGATACCGCCACGTTGTTGCGATTTGGTTCGAATCATCAATAAATTAGAACCTAAGCCAGATATTTGTTCACGGACTGTTTTGGCTGCACCTTCACCGGCAGAAATGGTCATAATCACTGCCGCCACACCGATAATAATGCCCAGCATAGTTAATAGACTACGGCTGCGATTTCTGTATATAGCTTGGAAGGCAATTTTAAATATGTTTAAGAAGTGGCGCATATTATGTCTTAGCATCCTTTTCTAGTTCTTTCATGGCTTTTTCTTTGGTGTTCCGGTCACTGATTATTTCATCGGTAAGAACCCGACCATCACGTAAGTAAATCATCCGCTTCGCAAACCGAGCTATTTCCGGCTCGTGGGTAATCATGACGATAGTTTTGCCCTCATTATTTAAGCGCACAAATAAATCCGCCACATCTATACTGGCTTGGCTGTCTAGATTGCCGGTGGGTTCGTCCGCTAAAATTAAAGCCGGACTGTTAACCAAAGCCCGGGCCACTGCCACCCGTTGTTGTTGCCCGCCGGACAGTTCATTGGTTTTATGATAAATACGATGACCTAAGGACACATCTTCCAAGGCTTTTATGGCTAGCTCTTTGGGATTAACAAAACGACCGGTACGGTTATAAATTAATGGCAACTGGACATTTTCTAGAGCCGTGCTACGCGATAATAGATTATAGCTTTGGAAGATAAATCCAATTTTTTGATTACGAATATCCGCCAGCTGGTTTTTAGTTAGCGCGTTGACCAAAACCCCATCCAGTTCATATTCACCTGATGTGGACCGATCCAAACAACCGATAATATGTAACAAAGTAGATTTTCCAGAACCTGAGGAACCCATAATCGAGACAAACTCACCTTCATGAATTACTATATCGATATCAGTTAAGGCATGCACTTCGATTTCGCCATTTTTAAAAATGCGACTTATTTTTCGGGTTTCAATTACTTTATTTGTCACAATTATTTACTGGTTTTAAGGCTGTTAATGACTTTATCACCGGCTTTAAAAGGTTGCTTATCCAAAAACTGTTTTACCTCTGACTCCAAACCGGAACTCACCCCCACTTCGATAAATTTAAAATCTATTTTACCTGCTTTATCCTGATAGAAAAAGCCATTGATAGCGGCGGGCAATTTATCCTTAAAATGTGCTGGCGTGTAATTGTCTTCATCATTAAGCGCGTTGAGAAACTTTTGCTTGATGATGTCATCAGTGATATTACTGGCTTTGGCTTCTAATGTCGGCTTGATCTCTTTTAACATCGCTTCGTTGGGTCTAAACCGTAAAGCTGAATTATTTACCAGCAACACCTCTTCGGCGGTTTCGGTTATAAAATCAAGATTGGTGGTCATGCCCGGCAACAGTAAACCATCGGCATTATCAACGCCAATCACTACCTGATAATTAACCACATTATTAACTTTAATGGCTTGAATACGGATTTGTTTTACTTCACCGTAAAATGTTTTTTCTGGATAAGTTTGGACACTAAAATGTACCGGCATATTATTTTCAATATAACCAATATCACTTTCATCGACATCAGCAAGAATTTGCATTTTCGATAAATCTTCAGCAATAACAAACATTCGCGGAGTAGTAAAACTAGCCGCCACTGTCTGTCCTTCTTCTACTGATCGTTCGGTAATAATGCCATTTATGGGTGAAGTGATGTGTGCATAACTCATGTTAACTTCAATGCCCTTCAGCGAAGCTTCGGATACTTTTTTAGCACTTTGTGCTTGTTCATAGGCATATTTTGCATTGGTGTAGAGCTGCTCTGAAATTATGCCTTTTTCATGCAATTTTTTACTGCGCTGAAACTCTTCCGCCATCTGTCGTAAGCTCACGTCACTAACTGCCAAATTAGCTTTCGCAGTCATTAAGTTGGTATTAAGATAGCTTAAATCCATTTCCGCCAGTAACTGGCCCGCTTCAACCTCATCGTTATAATCCACATAAATGTGCGAGATAGTCCCAGATATTTGGGTTCCGACCTCCACGGTATTAATCGCTTCCAGCGTACCGGTACTGGAAATCACCGTTTCAATATCACCTGTTTTTAAAGTGGTATAAGTAAATTCAAGTTTTTTGTTATCGGCTTTAGGTCTAAAATACAAGTAACCCACCACAACGACAATAACAATAAGGATTATAATTTTTGATTTTTTCATAGGTCTTTATCTAGTCTTTTGTTAACAATGATTATTTTATACGATGGCTCAAATTTAAAATCAAACCGGATATGTCAAACCAAGCACAGCCTTGAATATTTACTTTAGAAATAAATAATGTTATCATTAAATATTTTAAAGTATACTCTTTAGTATAACCCGCCTACTTAAACAACTAAACAACAAGCACAAACTAAACACCATGCAAACAATTTTAATCATCATTAATGATGCCCCTTACGGAACAGAAAAAGCCTATAACGCTTTGCGTATGGCCATGAACCTACAAAAAGAACATAGCGATCAAGTAAAGGTTAATATCTTTTTGCTAGCCGATGCTGTGACTTGTGGCTTACCCAATCAAAAAACCCCGAATGGCTATTACAATATCGAACGCATGCTCAAATCCGTTTTAAATCGCGATGGTGAAGTCAAAAGTTGCGGTGGTTGCTGCGAAGCCCGGGGTATTGATTCCATGCAATTTATAAAAGGTGTGAAATTAAGTAATATGAAAGAGTTTGCCCAATGGACTGTCGACAGCGATAAGGTCCTTACTTTTTAATGCACAACGTTTTTGAACATTATAGCGACGAATACGAAAATTGGTTTCGTGTTAATGACAACCTTTTTCAATCTGAATTGCTTGCCCTAAAACAAGTCATACCAGCGGCTAAAAAAGGCCTCGAAATTGGAGTTGGTAGCGGTATTTTTGCTGAAAAATTAAATATAAAATTTGGTGTTGATCCTTCTGAAAAGATGTTGAGCTATGCCAGAAAACGAAATATAGCTGTAAAAAAAGGCGTGGCCGAAAACCTACCTTATGCTGCCAGCAGCTTTGATTTTGTAGTTTTTATTACCTCTTTGTGCTTTATTGACGATCCAGAAAAAGCAATGCAGGAAGCCAAACGGGTAATAATAGAGACCGGTGAAATCATTATTGCTTTTTTAGATAGACAAAGCCCATTAGGACAAGCGCTTGATGCTGGCAAACAGGACAACAAATTTTATAAGAATGCTCATTTTTATAGTGCACCTGAAGTCATGGCCTTATTGGGAAATCAAGGCTTTAAAATAACAGAAATAATTCAAACTTTAACTAAAACAGATACTATTGACATCGAGCAACCCATAACAGGCCACGGTAAAGGTGGTTTTGTAATCATAAAAGGTCGAAAATGAAATCTAAAATAGAAATACCTGAAGCTATTAGAACCAAGACCGAATTTAAAAACAAATTCAGTTTTTGGGAAATGTACCGGGCAATGACCTACGTTCCACGTGCTATGGCCAAAATAGGAGCCAACAATAAAAGCCATCTAGTTCATCCAGATTTTATTAGGCGTTTACAACTGGCCGTCACTGAAGTCAACGGTTGTCCAGCCTGCTCCTATCAGCACACAAAAATGGCCTTACAACAAGGCATGAGTAATGCTGAAATAGTGAGTTTTTTAAGTGGTGGTGACGACTTCATAAAGCCTGAAGAGGCCAAAGGCATTCTATTTGCGCAACATTTCGCCGACTCAAGAGGCTATCCTACGAAATATACTTTCGATGCAGTAGTCAAAGAATATGGTGAGAAACAAGCAGACATTATCTTATCAGCTGTACAAATTATGCTGACCGGCAATATCTACGGAATCCCATTCAGCGCCTTTCAGTCCAGATTAAAAGGCCAAACCTTCAAAGACAGTTTGCTGTTTTATGAATTAGGTATGCTGATAGGCGGTATTCTGATTCTACCGTTTGCCGTTATTCATGGTTTGATCAGAGGCTTACTGGGTTTGCCAAACAAGCGACTCGATAACAGTCAAACTGAGAACTAAATCATTCATTCTTTTTTAAAGCTTCAAAGCCGGCGATAACATCAAACAACTCCGAATCAATGGTACTTTTTCGCAACCGATTATAGTCTTGCTTCAAGGCTTGTAACATCTCATCAATATTTTTTTCTGCCCGTTGCATGGCAGCGAGTCTGCTGGCATTTTCCGCCGCTAAAGATTCGGCACAAGCTTTATAAATTGAAACAAATAGATATTCTCTGATTAAAGCCCGCAAGGTTCCTTCAGCAGCTCCAATTACCTCAGGTAAATTTTCTGAAGGCCATTCAAGTGCTGTAATTTCTTCATACCACTTTTCATCAGGTGGATACAGCTGTTGCCTTGTTTGCAGATAACCTTCATCACTCAAGGGTTTGTTATGGACAATATAAAAACGGTAAAACTGATTTTTTTGGCGATACTGTTCACTTTTAATTAAAATATCATGCACTAAGGGCGTAATGGCAGAAATTGAATTGGGAACATGAAATAGCCTTGTTGGCGTATGACCGGCATCTGCCAGCAAAAAATAGACCCTCTCACCGACGGCCCAGGTTTCTATTTGTCCGGACAGATGTTGTAAAGCGTGTTGTCCAAATTCCGCCACTGAATCGTTAAATCTGCCAACCAAGCCCTGATCCGAGCCAAAAATAATAGCCACGGTGGTTTGATTTTGATGATTAGTATCATCGGCAATCACCCTCAGTTGCCCGCGCTTAAAACTGGCATAAAGGCCCAGAGAAATTGCTTTCATTGTACGTACCACGGATCCCAGCTCACCTGCGCTTTGTTGTCTTCTTTGTAAGCTAATCACGGCACAACCTGCTTGCTATCGCTTGTGGTTTCAACGCCATTAATCCATTTTTGTAAAGCTTCGTTTGCTAACGCCAGAATTATTTGTTCATCTGGTTTACTCAGTCGCTCAGAGGCATAGATCCTTTGCAGCATATCGGCAGGTAATCGCGACGCTTGTTTGCGTACCGATATTTCTGCTGTACTTATATTATCAATCAACACCTGATCAAAAAAACCATGGATTAACGCCAATAGTACAATTAACTGCTCCGGCACAGGAACTGGTTGCATTTCAGGCTGTTTGAACAACATACGGATGCGTTTACCATGCGCAATGACCCGTTTGGTATGGTCATCAAGCCGAGTACCAAAACGGGCAAAAGTTTGTAACTCTTCAGATTGTGCATAGGCAAGCTTTAAGTTACCGGATATTTTTCGATATGCTTTTAACTGGGCTTTGCCACCCACTCGCGATACCGATTTTCCAATATCCACCGCCGGCAATAAACCCAACTCAAATAATTTGGGCGAAAGATAAATCTGACCATCTGTTATGGAAATCAGATTGGTGGGGATATAGGCCGAAATATCCTGCGCTTCTGTTTCGATAATGGGCAAAGCCGTTAAAGAACCACCACCGTGCTCTTCATTTAAATGAGTTGCTCGTTCCAATAAACGTGAATGAATATAAAATATATCCCCGGGAAAGGCCTCCCTTCCAGGTGGTCGACGTAATAACAGCGACAGTTCTCGATAAGCTCTGGCATGATGGGTAAGATCATCATAAACAATCAATACATCTTGCCCCTGCTCCATAAAATATTCGCCAATACTGGTGGCAGCATAGGGAGTAATGTATTGCATTCCCGGTGGGCTATTGCCTTCAGTAACCACCACAACAGTATAATCCATAGCGCCTTTATCGGTAAACTCAGCAATGACTTTTGCCACTGAAGCAGTCCGTTGACCGATGGCGCAGTAGATGCACAGCACATTTTTATCTTTTTGGTTGAGAATCGTATCAATAGCAATGGAGGTCTTGCCGGTTTGGCGGTCACCTAAAATCAATTCACGCTGACCGCGACCGATAGGGATAATGGTATCGATGACTTTAACACCTGTTTGTAAAGGCTCATTAACCGCTTCACGGCTCATGATGGGCGGTGCCGGTCGTTCAATCGGAAAACGCTGCGCAAAAGAAACCGAACCTTTGCCATCCATTGGATTACCCATTGGATCAATGACTCGGCCAATAAGGTCATGGCCAACGGGAATATCGGCCACTCGGTGAGTTCTTTTAACCACATCGCCGGCTTGTAACTGATCATCCCGACCTAACAAAACGACACCTATTTCATCTTCTTCCAAAGCAAATACAATGCCATATAGGTTATGTGGAAATTGTAGTAACTCTTCAAAACCGGCACCCGGTAATCCGGTTACCATAGCAATACCTGCAGAAACATTTTTAACCACCCCCAATTCATGTAAGTCTAAATCAGGTACAAAGTGATCTCTACTATGGCTTATTTCTTGAAAAGCCTCAGTGATTATACTGTTTAAATCAATGGTTGGCATAGCCTTGGTCTGGTGACACTATGCCTGCTTTTAAAGATTCCAAATACGATTCAATATTCCATGACAGCTGATAATTTTTGGCATTTATTTCAATGCCACTAACCAATTCCGGCGCTGATTTATATTGGATTTCATGTTGTAAACCGCTGATTGTACTAATGGCTTTTTCAAGTGATAATTTTGCAGCCTTAGGTAATTCAAAAGCACTTTTTATGGTAATGGATTTGTCCTTATGACTGAGGGCATTTTTGAATTTTGTTTTATTTTTACCATCTAAAGTCTGCATTTTATGGACCAAAACAGCAACCAACCGTTCTTCCAAGCTAGTATTGGCAAGATCTGTCAATGCTCGACCGGCAATGGCAAAAACCTCATCCCTGGTTTTACGTTTAAGGTTGGCCACGATATCTTGTTCTTCTTGTTTCAAGGCGGCTTCATATTTAGCTCGTAAAGCCTTCGATTCTTCTCTTGCTGCATCGAACAAACGGGTTTTTTCAGCATTAATTTGATCCTGTGCTGCAGCCATTTTTATACTACGCTCCTGTTCGAAAATTTCATTTTTATGTTGCAATTCATCGTGGGCTTTTTGGGCTTCGGCCTTTTGGGTTGCCGCATCTTCCAGTTGAGCCGCAATTTTCTGTTCCCGAGCGTCAATGGCATCCAAAATAGGTTGGTACAAAAATCGTTTCAATAACCAAACCAGAATCAAAAAGTTGATTATTTGCGCAATGACTGTAAACCAGTTAATTTCCATAATCTAACACTGATTAAGCAAGAAAATGATTCCAAAAAGGATTGGCAAAAATAAGAATCATGGCCACCACGAAACAATAAATGGCTGTTGATTCAATCATAGCCAAGCCCACAAATAAGGTTCGAGTTATGGTTGGCGCCGCATCCGGTTGTTGGGCAATGGCATCTAGTGCGGTTGAAACCGCTCGACCTTCACCGATTGCCGGCATCATACTTCCGATGGCAATGGTCAAGCCGGCAGTCACTATTGATGCCACAGCGATAATTGTTATGCTATCCATGGTGTACTCCTTTAAGGTTTTTATTTTTTTGTTGTGTATCTTGGGTCGCTGCCGCTATATAGACCGATGCCAGTATAGCAAAAATATAGGCCTGTATCATGCCGGTCAGCATACCCAAAGCGCTCATAATAATTGGAAAGAAAAATGGTGCGATAGAAAGCAATACGGAAACGATCAAGCCACCACTCATAATATTACCAAATAACCGCACCGCTAATGCCAATGTCCGTGAAACCTCACTGATGATATTAAATGGCAACATAATAAAACTAGGTCGTAAATAAGTACGAAAATAGCCGCCTATGCCATTTTCAGCAATGGCAAAAGCTGGCACTGCAATAAACACACAAATAGCCAATGCCACGGTGGTGGAAAGCGATGCCGTAGGTGGGTAATACCAAGGAACGATAGTCAACAAATTAGCCACCACAATAAATAAGAACATGGTTCCGATAAATCCAATGTATTTTTTCGGTTCTTTTAAGCCAACTTCTGCGATTTGTTCCTTCATCACAATGACCAACATTTCTAAAATATTTTGCCACCTGCTGATTTTAATGTCTGTCTTTAAATTACGGGTAATTAACCGGGCACCAATAACCAACAAAAGTATTAATACCCAGGTGGTAACAATGGTCAGATTCAAATGAAAAAACCCATATTCCCAGAAAATCACTTCATCGGGACTAAGTCTCATCACTTACCTCACTCACCAACTTCTTATTTGACGGATTGCTATCAGTAGTTATTCGGGTTATTAAAAATCTTGCAATTAAAAAACCCGACAGACAAACCAGCATTTTGCGCCAATCATTGGCTCCCACATAATAAAAACCCAACAGAATAATGACCATTCTCACCATAAAACTACCGACGAAAATAACAATAGATTTTTTTGCGCGCAAGCCATGGCTAACGGTTAACCAAAGTCCACCGAAAAATATGACACCCAGTATAATGCCGGCAAAAAATGCCGGTAGCAGGCTGATTATTTCACTCATGCTCATCTTCACTTTTCTTATGTATTTCCTGGTTTTCTTTTTGCAACCAGTTCCAAGCAATAAAACAACCAAACATTAAACCGGCCAACATCAAACTCAGGGTCCACGAAAAATCTTGTTTAAAATGTTTATCGAGCCAAACACCCAATAAAATACCTAACAATACGGGCACCGTAACAGACCAACCAATTAAACCAAATAAACCCAATCCCGACAAAGCACTTTTTCGATCACGCTGTGCTGCCAGTTTTCTAGTGGCTTTATCACCGATAACCTGACCGAATGACTGCTTGTTATTTGGCTTTTCCGGTTCAGTCATTATTTTTTCAACGCTTGAAAACTACGCATAAAACCACTTTCTAACTTGGCCATAACATTGCGGGCGTCGACTTCCATCTCATCTAATTGTATCAATTCTTGTTCCACTAAAACCTGCAGTTCATCCAACGGCGCGTTACCCATTGCGTTTCGAACAGACACCATGACATCACTACCCGCTTTCACCATAATGCCTTCAGTCACTGCCACGTAGTTAATCCCAGTTTTTTCAGTCTCAAACAATAATATACCCGGCACCAAAGCTGCTGTACAATCAAGCCTACGCGGTAAAATCCCATAAGAACCTGCGGTTGTTTCAACAACCAGCCTTTTAACCTGCCGAATATCGGCAAACACTTGATAAGGCAATAAAATCTTAAGATTCATTTCTGGCGGCCGCTTTTTCAATGACTTCTTCAACAGTTCCAATCATATAGAAATCACTCTCAGGATAATCTTTAAATTCATCATTTAAGATTCTTTCACAGCCATCCAAGGCATCTTTTAAACTGACGTTTTTACCTTTGTATTGGGTAAACTGCTCGGTGGTATAAAAAGGCTGGGTTAAAAACCGATCAAGTCGGCGAGCACGATTTACTGTTTTTTGGTCATTCATTGATAATTGCTCTAAGCCCAACATGGCAATAATATCTTTCAGCTCTTCATATTGAGCCAAGGTTTGGCGAATGGTCTGGGCAATATTATAATGTCTTTGTCCAATAACGGTTGGGGTCGCCATTTTGGAACCTGATTGCAACATATCAATGGCCGGATACATACCTTCACCGGCTCTTTTTCTTGATAAGGTAATAGATGCTGATAAATGAGAAAACGTGTGTACCGCCGCCGGGTCGGTTAAATCATCCGCCGGTACATATACTGCCTGAATGGAGGTAATGGCACCGGTTTTGGTGTTGGCTATACGTTCTTGCAATTGAGATAATTCAGTTCCCATGGTCGGCTGATAACCCAGCCTGGATGGCATCTGACCCAATAATCCGGACACTTCCATACCCGCTTGAATAAATCTAAATACATTATCAATTAACAATAAGACATCCTTATGCTCATCGTCACGGAAATATTCAGCCATGGTCAATGCCGCATGGCCAACACGATAACGGGCACCCGGTAATTCGCTCATTTGGCCGAATATCATCACCATATCATCCAATACGCCCGCCTCTTTCATCTCATGATATAGCTCAAGTCCTTCGCGACTGCGTTCACCAATACCACAAAACATACTGACTCCACTGTGGTTTTTCACCATATTGTGGATAAGCTCAGTCAACAAAACTGTTTTGCCGACACCGGCACCACCAAATAAACCGGCCTTACCACCACGTTCTAAAGGCAACAACACATCAATGGCTTTAATCCCTGTTTCAAAAACTTCAGAGGTGGTGGAACGCTGCATTAAAGATGGTGGCGGTTTGTGAATACTGCGGCGTTGTTGCTTAGCCGGTAACTCGAAATTATCCAGAGCATGACCGAAAACGTCAAACATATGACCCAAGGTTTCCGGTCCCACAGGAATTTGTAAGGGTTCACCGGTTGATACAGCTCGCATCCCTCGCGCCAATCCTTGAGTGGGCGTTAAAGCAATACACCTAACCCGACGATTATTAAGTTGCATATGCACTTCAAGAATAATATCCAGCTGCGGGCCACTTTTTATCACGGTATTAATAGTCGGCAGATTTTCGGTAAATTCAATATCCACCACACTACCGTGAGTCGCAACAACCACACCGACGCTGTTAGCGGCTATTTCATCAGCCATTTTTGTTTGTACATTTGATACGCTCATAATAAAACAAGCCTTTTATATATATAACATCACCTAAGTCAATATCTTATATTTTTTATATGGTTTTTGTTTTTTTTCTTTAAAAAAAAAG
>CAJDWB010000021.1_pt1 | contig 10646 bp, 10 predicted proteins | sample 7391501 | NCBI WGS metagenome assembly CAJDWB01 (sample SAMEA7055733, study PRJEB34461) | soil metagenome | biome: terrestrial ecosystem; feature: Peninsula; material: soil | place: Antarctica | collected 2016 | reverse complement strand
AAGAATAAAAACCACGACACGCTAACATTTTATAAACGTAATGCGGGCTTCACGTCTAAAAATGAATATCTTTCAAGCAACAAACTTTACGGTTTATTGAAACGATGTGCTTCGAAAATCCGCACTACGCTTATATTGCCGTTAGCATTCATAAAAAAACGAGGAAACATGAAAATTAAATTTGTAATTGCACTCATCGGACTATTAACATTCAACGTATCATTCGGGCAGAATCAAGAAAAGTATTCTGAATATGTAAAAGAAGCTATAAGCCTTTATTATGCTAACGATTTCGAAAAATCTTCGGAAAAGTATGAAGAGGCTTTTGAACAATTGGAAGGAAAAGCATATCCCAACGACAGGTATAATGCAGCTTGCTCATATGCATTGGCAAGTGACGCAGAAAAGTCGTTTTTCCACTTATTTCGATTAGCGGAAAGCGTGGTAAAGTATCGAAATCTCGACCACATCAGTACTGACTCTGATTTAGAATCACTTCATTCAGACGAACGTTGGGAAAAATTAATCGATATTGTAAAAGCAAATAAAGCAGAATACGAAAAAGATTTTGACAAGCCTTTAGTAGCACAACTTGATACCATTTATCAGCTTGACCAAAATTACCGAAGACAAATTGATGAAATTGAAGATGAATATGGACGTGATTCTGATGAAATGAAAGCACATTGGAAATTGATTAATGAAACTGATTCAATAAACCTGATTAAGATCAAAAATATTTTGGACGACAGGGGTTGGTTGGGTTCTGATGTTATTGGAAATGAAGGGAACAGCACCTTGTTTTTGGTCATCCAACATGCTGATCTTGAGACGCAACTTGATTATCTCCCAATGATGCGTGACGCGGTAAAGCAAGGTAATGCAAGTGCGAGTAGTTTGGCACTTTTAGAAGACAGAGTTGCTTTGAGACAAGGAAATCGCCAAATATACGGCAGTCAGATAGGTCGAGATCAAGAAACAGGCGAGTATTATGTTTCACCGTTAATAGAACCTGAAAATGTAAATGAAACCGCAACCACCGCTTCCTATCAAATTATTGATTTAACTGCTAACACACAACAAAATGTTGCTAAATTCGATTGGCCACCGGTTATAAATTAATAGTTAAGGATTAATTGACCCAATTTAGCATTCAGCTCATGACGTGACCGTCATGGTCATATAAAATAGCGGTCATTATTATCATTATCAGGGTTTAATTTGAGCAAAATAGTAAAACGTCTGCGTGGTATGTACGATGTCACTCCAGAGCGTTCCTGGATTTGGCAGCGATTAGAGCGTATCGTTACAGATCTGTTACAACAATACGGCTATCAAGAAATCCGTTTCCCCGTGTTAGAAAAAACCGCTCTTTTCCATTCCGCAATCGGTGAAGTGACTGATGTGGTTGAAAAAGAGATGTTCACATTTACCGATCGTAAGGATCTTTCTATCAGTATGCGACCGGAAGGTACGGCTTCAACAGTTCGAGCTGTATTAGAAAATGGTTTAATTTTTAACGACCCACAAAAGCTTTGGTATAACGGTCCCATGTTTCGCTATGAAAAACCGCAAAAAGGCCGTAACCGTCAATTTTCCCAAATTGGGGTAGAGGTTTTTGGTTATCCCGGTCCCGATGCCGATGCTGAACTTTTATTAATGACTGCTCGTATGTGGCAGCTACTGGGTCTTGAAAATGTCCGTTTAGAGATTAATACCCTAGGTACATCTGAATGTCGCGCCAAATACCGCCAAGTATTAATAGATTATTTCGAGCAACACCTTGAGGTGCTGGACACTGAAGCAAAATCTCGACTTTATACTAACCCCTTACGATTACTAGACTCTAAAAATCCGGCTATGCGAGCGGTTATTAGCCAAGCACCGGTAATGGATGATTATTTGTGTGATTCGGCACAGCATCATTTTAAACAGTTATGTGAGATGCTGGATGCCTGTGGTTTGGACTATAAGATTAATCCACGGTTGGTTCGTGGTCTTGATTATTATAACCACAATGTTTTTGAATGGATTACCGATGATTTAGGTGCCCAAGGTACGCTCTGTGCCGGTGGTCGTTATGATGATTTGGTCGAAAGCCAAGGTGGAGAACCGACGCCGGCGACTGGCTTTGCTATGGGCTTGGATCGGTTGGTGGAGTTGATTGTCGATAAAAACTTGTGGCAGGTGAGCAACCAAACGGATGTTTATGTTGTCTGGGATAAACAAATCGATGAAAAAAGTGTGTTAGCCCTTTGTGAGCAGCTACGCACTGATATCCCCGGGATTGTTTTAACTATGCACTTAGGTACCGCTTCTTTTAAATCACAATTTAAAAAAGCCGATAAACAAGGGGCTCAATTTGCACTGGTTTTAGGACCTGATGAAATGGCCACTGATATGATCTCGGTTAAAGCCATGCAGCAAAGAGATACAGCCCAACAACAAATGTCTTATGCAGATATGGTATCCTTCTTAAATCAACAATTAAATCGCAAATAAGCCATGGATCAAGAACTTAAACAACGCCTGATTGGGGCCTCCGTTATCATCGCTTTAGCCGTTATTTTTATTCCTATGCTGTTTGACAGTAAGGTTGAAAAAGTAGGCGATAAAAAAATTGATATTAGCATTCCTGAACCCGGTGCGAACCAACTGACGGTCAAAAGTTTTTCTTTAGATGATGTGGAACTGACTCAGAAAAATGAACCAATAGTAATACCTGAGTCACAAGCTGAAACCGTTGATAATCGACTGGTGAGTCGTCCACCAGCATCCGCAAATGGTTTAATTGATGCAGTTAAACCCGATGAGCCGGTGAATAGAGACCAGCTTATTAAACCTGAAAAAGAAACAAAACCAGCTGTTGTAGAAACGATAAAAGTTGAAACAGAAGAAACAATCAGCAAGAAACCTGTAAAAACTGAAGTTGAAAGCAGTCAACAGGTCGTCGATACACCTAAACAAGCTGAGAAAACCACGACGCCTGAATTAGACAGTGTATTCCGAGTTAAATTAGGTAGTTTCTCGCAAGCAGTTAATGCCCAGCAGGTTCGAAATAAGTTAGCCCAAGAGGGTATCGACAGTTTGGTAGAATTTGCCGCTGAGTCAAATTTATACCGAGTTTGGTCACAATCCTTATACCAAGATAAACAAGCGGCTGAAAAATACGTTACCGCGGTTAATCGTTTAAAGCTTAATTTAGGTGAGCCCAAAATAATAGCCGTCACTAACGAAGAGGTAAAAGCCACCAATTCCGCAGCTCAGTTAGGATGGGTTGTACAGTTAGGTAGTTTTTCCGATAAAGCCAATGCTTTGGACTTACGTAATCGCGCTAAATTAGCAGGTTTTGCAGCCTTTGTTGATCAGATTAAAAACAACAGTGGTGAAGCACGTTATCGTTTGCGAGTTGGACCATTTAATGATCAACAACAAGCCCAAACTCAGCAGCGACAAATTGTTGAGAAACTTAAACTCGAAGGTTTGGTGAAAAGTCATGAATTGGCCACTTTAGTTGAGTGAAATGAATTGGTTTGACCTAACGATTATAGCCATCCTTCTCATTTCGGTGACGGTTAGTTTATTTCGTGGTTTAATCCGTGAAGTGATGTCATTGTTGATTTGGGTCGGTGCTTTTTGGCTGGCATGGCATTATGTGGAAGTGGGTGCTGACTGGCTGAGTGGATATGTTGAGTTACCTTCCGCACGTTATTTAATTGCTTTCGTGGCTTTATTTTTAACGGCGTTGATAATCGGTGGATTGATTAATTTCTTACTGGGTAAACTGATTACCGGTACTGGTTTAAGTGGAACAGATCGCTTTTTTGGAATGTTTTTTGGTTTGTTACGTGGAGCAGTGGCCATTACAGCACTGGTTTTATTTCTCCAGGCGACGCCTTTATCAAAAGATCCGTGGTGGCAGCAATCTACCTTACAGCCACATTTTTCTATACTGGCGGACTGGGTTAAAGAAAGAATGCCTGGCGATATTGGTGATTATTTTTCTATTATGAGTTACGACACCATCCAGCAAACATTACGTCCCGGTTTACCGACTTCTAACGATAAATCAGAAGACTTAAAACCTGTAACCGACACAGGCCAACCTAAACCTGAACCGGCGCTGCAAGAACCGGATAATAACTAAACGGAGCCTGACTAAGTATGTGTGGAATTGTAGGTATTATGGCCAATCACGACGTGGCCTTGACTATTTATGAGTGTTTAACGATCCTACAACACCGGGGCCAAGATGCAGCCGGTATTGCCACTTGTCATGGTAGAAAATTAGAATTGGTAAAAGGCAATGGCCTGGTTAGTGATGTATTTAAAACTAAAAACACCATTAGATTAAAAGGCAATGCCGGCGTTGGTCATGTCCGTTATCCAACAGCCGGCTCCAGTAATTTAGAAGAGGCCCAGCCATTTTATGTAAATTCACCTTTTGGGATGGCCTTTGCACATAATGGTAATTTGCACAATTCAGAGCAATTGACTAAAGAGTTGTTTGCTGAAGATCGGCGTCATATTAATACCCAATCTGATTCCGAAGTTTTACTTAATGTATTTGCCCATGAACTGGCAAATGCCTCAGGCTTGGTGATTACCCCTGAAGCGGTGTTTCATGCCGTTAAACGAGTCCATAAGCGCTGCCAGGGTGCTTATGCCGGTGTTCTCATCATCCCCGGATACGGAATTGTAGCTTTTCGTGATCCCAATGGTATTAGACCATTGGTTTATGGTGTCCGTCGCTCCGCTGAAGGTGATGAATATATGGTCGCTTCAGAAAGTGTGGCCTTGGATTTGCATCATTTTGAGTTGCTCGGTGATGTGGCTCCAGGTGAAGCAATTATTATCACCAATGATCGGCAATTACATCGACAAGTATGTGCTGAGAAAACCCAGTTATCACCTTGTGTTTTTGAGTTTGTTTACTTTGCCCGTCCTGATTCCATGATTGATGATGTGTCGGTACACAAAGCGCGTTTACGGATGGGCGAGAAATTGGCCGAACGTATTAAAGAGCGTTGGGCCGGTGAAGAAATTGATGTGGTGATTCCAATCCCTGAATCATCCCGAACCGCGGCTATTCCGTTGGCTTATAGTTTAGGTGTTAAATTTCGTGAAGGTTTTATTAAAAACCATTACATTGGTCGTACTTTTATTATGCCCGGACAAGAACAGCGCGTTCAGTCAGTACGGCGAAAATTGAATGCCGTAGGATTAGAGTTTCGTGGTAAAAATGTATTATTAGTAGATGATTCGATCGTTCGTGGCACGACCTCACAACAGATTATTCAAATGGCCCGAGATGCAGGGGCTAAGAAAGTATTTTTTGCCTCAGCTGCACCACCGGTGCGCTACCCAAACGTCTATGGCATTGATATGCCAGTGTCGGATGAATTGATTGCACATAATCGCAGTGAAGAAGAGATTGCTAAATTATTAGGGGCCGATCGTTTGATTTATCAAACTTTGGAAGATTTAGAAGCGGCTTGTTGGGAAGGTAATCCGAAAATTGATCGCTTTGATTCTTCATGTTTTTCCAATGACTATGTGACTGATGTATCAGAGGAGTATTTCGTCAGTATTGGTTTAAAACGCAATGATTTAGCTAAAAAAAGCCATGGCTAAAGCCTTACCTGAATATGATGTTATTATCGTCGGCGGTGGTCTGATTGGGATGGCAGCGGCCTTATCCTTAGCAGCTCAGAATTTTAGCATCTGTATGTTGGAAGCTACAGCACCGAAAATAGACGAAGAAACGGTTCATCCAAGTTTCGATGACCGGACCTTAGTGGTTAACCCGGCCTCCCAGCGTTTCTGGCAGAATTTAGAGATATGGCCCTCATTATTGGCGCATACAACTAAAATTAAACAAGTACATGTCAGCCAAGCCGGCCGTTTTGGTTCAGTCCGCTTTAGTGACGAAGAACTAAAAGTGCCACAATTGGCGCATGTCATTGAAGCCAAAGTACTTGGAAAAATTTTGTGGCAGAGAGTTAAGCAGAACTCAAATATTACATCATTTGCGCCGGCTGAGTTGACTGACTACACAGTTGTAGAAAATGCAGTAACAGTTCACTATAAAATTCAAAACCAGTCTAAGTTAGTTACAGCACGTCTGTTATTAGCGGCTGATGGCGCCCGTTCGCGTTTACGTGAACAGGCTGGATTAGCCGCTGAGATTAAGGATTATGGCAGTACCGCAATAATAGCTAATATCAGTACCGAATTGTCTCATCAACAGTGTGCCTATGAACGCCTACGATCTTCAGGGCCGTTGGCACTATTACCTTTTCATCAGCGTTGTGGTCTGGTATGGACCTTACCAACAGCAGTTGCGGCAGACATGATGGCAAGTAGTGATACGCAGTTTACCGCCGCTTTACAAGCTGAATTAGGATATCGGTTGGGGGCTATTACTCGAGTTGGTAAACGCAGTAGTTATCCACTTTATCGTGTGAGTGTTGCCAAGCAGTATCAGCCACGGTTGTTATTATTGGGTAACGCCGCACATACAGTTTCGCCGGTATCGGCACAAGGTTTGAATTTAGGTATTCGTGATATTGATCGTTTACTGGAAATATTAGTCACAGCCCGGGATAAGCAACAAGATATTGGTGATTTAGTCGTTTTAGAACGTTATCAACAGATGTCCCAACCGGACCAAGACAAAATATTGCGTTATACCGATGATTTGATGACTTGGTTCAAAATTGATGAGCCAATTGTTAATAGTTTCCGAAGCCTAGGTCTGTTACTGGTGGATTCACAACCCCGCTTGAAACGTCATTTCTATCGTTTAGCCGGTGGCTTGAATTAAGCTGGGATATTGAGGAGATAAGGTATGCAAACAGTGGATATTATTATTAGTGGCGGCGGTATGGTTGGTGCAGTGGCGGCCAATGCATTATCTGCTGCTGGGTTCGAAGTGGCTTTAATTGAGGCCAATGAACAGACCACTTTTGCTGAAGATTCGCCGCGTTCATTGCGGGTTTCAGCGATTGCTCAAAAGCATTTGGATCAGCTTTCAGTTTTGGGTATTGATGACTTTTTATATAAGTCACGTATAGGACCTTATCGACATATGTCAGTTTGGGATAATGGCAGTCTCGGTGAATTAGATTTTAGCGCTGAGGGCAACACGGATTTGGGCGCTATTATTGAAAACATCCATGTGGTGTATGCTGCGCAACAACGGCTGGCACAATTACCGAAGGTTCATACTTTTTACCAAAATAAAATTATTGATTTTAAGCAAACCGAACGTAAAGTCGTGGTGCAGCTTATAGAGGGTGATGAGTTACAGGCTAGTTTATTAGTAGCCTGTGAAGGTGCACGTTCACCACTACGAGAAGAGGCAGGGATTCAGATAAAACAAAAAAATTATCAACAACGGGCGATGGTAGCCTATTTACAAGTCGAAAACGCCCCAAAACAGACTGCCTTACAAGCATTTAACCTATCCGGTCCGGTGGCTCTATTACCCTTCGGAGATAATTTATTTTCATTAGTGTGGAGCTGTGATGAAACCTCGGTGGATAACTGGTTAGAAGCGGATGAAACTACATTTATCAATGGTTTAAAGGCACATCTACGACGAGATTTCGGTCAGATTAAGTTGTTGAGTAAAAGGGCCGCTTTCCCATTACAACAAATGTACGCTGAAGAAACGGTTAAACAAAGGTTGCTACTGGTGGGTGATGCTGCCCATGTGGTTCATCCACTGGCCGGCCAAGGTGTTAACTTAGGTTTAAGTGATGTCGTTGAATTGGTGCAGCAGTTGTCCGAGGTTAATATTAAAGATTTTACAGGTTTGAATCGGGCTTTACGACGTTATCAGCGACGCCGTCGCAGTGAAGTAATTAAAACCTCCGAGTTGATGAGCTTTTTACATCGACTATATCAAATCGAACAGCCGACACTGAGTTGGTTACGCAGTACCGGCATGTTAACCCTTAATCGACTGCCCCTATTGAAAAATTGGTTATTACAACAAGCGGGCAGCTGATTTGAAAAAACTGTTTTAGGTTTGTTTAGTTATTGTGCCATCCGCTTCGGCAATTAAGGTTACATCAGCTCCACGGCGGGCAAATAAACCATTACTGACGACCCCTGGAATGGCATTTATTTGTTGTTCTAACTTGACCGGATCAGTTATTTTAAGATTCCTCACATCGATAATCTCATTGCCATTATCAGTGATAAATCCTTCACGAAAAACCGGTTGGCCACCTAATTTAACCAGCTTTCGGGCCACCATGCTACGGGCCATTGGAATGACTTCAACAGGCACTGGGAAATGACCTAATAAATCAACTTTTTTAGAAGCATCGACCATACAGATAAAAGTCTCAGCCGCTTCGGCCAATACCTTTTCACGGGTTAAAGCACCACCACCGCCTTTAATTAAGCGATTGTGGCTGTCACATTCATCGGCGCCATCAAAATACATTCCGAAGTCACCAGTTTGATTGAGTTCTTTGACATGAATACCATGGGCTTTGAGTTTAGCCGTGCTGGCCTCGGAGCTGGAAACGACAAAATCAATCCGGTTTTTTACAGTTGCAAGTAAATCAATAAAGTAGTTAACTGTGGAGCCGGTGCCGATGCCTATGACCATATCATATTCATCTATATAATTTAGTGCTGCTTGCGCGACAGCTTGTTTAAGTTGTTCTGAGTTCATGGTTGAATAAGTCCTTGTTCAGTGATAATAGTATTAAGTTTAACATCCCATGGTGCGGTGGGCAATTTAATGAATTGCTGCATGGCATGGGCGATACCCACTAAAATAGTTTGGCCATTTTTCTCAAAATAACGATCATAGAATCCACCGCCCATACCCAGTCGATTTCCTTGGCGATCAAAAGCCAGTAAAGGCATTAAACAGAGATCAATAGTGGGCTTGGTGAGTTGTGAGTTAAATTTGGGTTGTTGTAAACCGTATTCGGTTGTCATTAACAACATATCGGCAGAATAACGATGGAATTGCATATCTTGACGGGAAATACTCGGCAGATAAAACCTTTTATCATGTGATAACAACTCCTGTAAATCGATTTCATTGTTAAAGGGCAAGTACAACGCGATGTTTTCGGCATTCGACCACAGCTTAGACGCTAATAAATGTGTTATCACCGCTTGACTGTTTAGTTTGACCTGCTGGGCTGATAAGGCTAGTCGAGCTTGCTGTAAGCGCTTACGCAGTTGCGATTTTTGTTGATTAATGGCGGTCTGTGACATAGTGAGAATAAGAGAGATGTTGACCGTTAGAGGCGTAGACTAACAGCGTCCCTGGTACCAAAGGTACAAGGCGGAAACCTCTCAATATCTAAGGCTTCTCACTGCAAATGGTGAGCAGGCACACGGACGATTGATTCCAGTTTCCTGTTGGTTAAAATTAGGGCCAAGGCATATGCAAGTAGCCTTCGCACACCACAGTCAACATCTATAAAGTTCATTTTAGTCGTTGCTGACAGCTTGTTCAAGCTTACCATTAAGTTTTTTTACAACTTCCAACACTTCAGTGTCGTATTGGCGATTAAGTGATTGTGCTTTAATCAACTCATGGGCTATATTCATGGCGGACATCAACGCGATTTTCTCATGTGAAAGGGAACTGTTGTTTTGTTTTATTTCGCGCATTTGATTATCCAGATAATCTGCAGCCATTAATAATGACGGACGTTCACCAGCCTCGCAGCTAAATGGATATTCGCGGTTAAGTAGTTTAACGGTAATGCGCTCTTTACTCATACCACTTGCTCCAGATTCCTGAGCCTAGAAATCATTGATTCTAGTCGGGTTTTGGCCTGATCATTTTTCTGCATTAACCGAGCCTTTTCATGTGTAAGCTCTTCCATACGTGTTCGTAATGCAGTATTTTCGATACTAATATTTTCGATTTTTAGTATGCATCTTTCGATATTCAGTTGCAGTTGTTTTATTTCATTCATGGTTTAAATCAGCCGTCATTTTATTAAACTAATCCTTGATGGTTTTCGGTTGAGACCGCATAATGGCCATCTTTGAATATTATCGCCTTATAGACAATAAGTCCGTGGACGACAATACATCAGGATTTAATATAATTTGTTATTGACAAAAGGTCAATATACTTATTAAGTAATTAAGCCAAGTTTATGAAAACCTTAAAAAAAACACCATTTAATTCGTCATTATCATGCGTATTCCTTATCAAGCTTTCTCCCAACATTTAAAATCTCTGGACGTTTTAGCATCCCCCGCCGAATTACATGCACAAGCCAGCGCTATGTTATGTTTTAATGCTGATACCGATTATGTGACGTGGGTGCGTGGTGTGATTACAGACTTTTGTGTCGCTGAAACTTCCCCACAAGCCGTTGAAGAAGTTTTTTCAGCTGTATTTGAGATGGCTAAAAAACAACTTGCTGACGATCAATATGGTTATAATTTAATGTTGCCCGATGATCAAAGTGAATTAAGCGAACGTTTATCGGAATTATCAGACTGGGTTCAGGCATTTGTTTCAGGTTTGGGCCAAGCAGGATTTAGTAACGTCGGTTTATCCGCTGAAGGGCGCGAATTCATCAGTGATTTAAATGCCATTGGTCAATTAGACGAGCAGGTGGAAGGAGTTGAAAGTGATGAAATGGAAT
>CAJDWB010000105.1_pt1 | contig 11000 bp, 11 predicted proteins | sample 7391501 | NCBI WGS metagenome assembly CAJDWB01 (sample SAMEA7055733, study PRJEB34461) | soil metagenome | biome: terrestrial ecosystem; feature: Peninsula; material: soil | place: Antarctica | collected 2016 | reverse complement strand
TGATACGAGGTATATAGTGATTTACTTTTGCAGTTTTCTCAGTACTTTTAACAGTTGATAACTGTTGGATTTTTTGTTGTCGTTTCATGAATAAGGCGATACATAAAAGAATGCCCGCAAAAGTTGCAATAATACTGCCTAATAAGGATAACTTAAAGAGACCGGTGGCTGCTTGTGTTGAGGCATAAACTACATAAAAGTTTGAATTAGGGATTTTGATCTCATGTTCTACCCGGGATTGTGTATTGCTAACTTGTCCCCACTGCTGCAGACTGATGCTACTCCATCGTCCTGATTTTTGTAACAGATTAATTTCCCCGTATTTTAAGGTAACGGCGTTATTGTCAATCAACTCAGTTATTGGATAACTGACGATGACATACGCCTGTTCTGGCTGTTGGATAAGGACATAATTCAGGTATTGGTGTTTTTGGCCGTAGAGATGGATTTCGGGTAATTGCTCTTGTTGGGCCTTACTGGTCTGTAGAAGCATATCCAAGCTGGCAAAGTTAATACCCGGAAACTCAGGATCGGGCATGATGTCAGAAACTGGTTCGGTGACACGAAGTACCCGTAGATTATTCGGAACCTGTTCCTTAATAAGGGTTTCAATCTGTTCATTGGTGGGGTTATCATTAACTAGATTGGTAGCTACTTGGTTAATGGTATTGAGTTTTTGCTCAATATTTTTAGCTAACTTTTCACTTTTATCATGGAGGTTAGCTGTGTGTCGTTGACTGATGAGATTTTGATAAGTTAAGTAGCCAAAAAACAAGGTGAGTAGAAAGGCGACAGCTAATAACGAAGTCCATAGAACTTCATCAGCCATTTTTAAATTAAGCGGTGGTTTTCGTTTTGACTTAGAGGTTTCTTCATTTGTAGTCTTTTCAGCTGCTTGGCCGCGACTATTTTTATATTTATCAATTAAATGCTTAATATTCATATTAGCGGACTCCGGTATGACCAAAACCGCCTTCACCACGATCACTGTTGGTAAAGCTATCTACTTGATTGAATTGCACTTGCACCACTGGTACAAAAATTAACTGTGCCATGCGATCACCCGGTTCTAAAGTAACTGCCAGCTGTGATCGATTCCAACATGATACAAATAACTGACCTTGATAATCTGAATCAATCAAACCCACCAAATTGCCCAAAACCAAACCTTTTTTATGGCCTAAACCGGAGCGGGGTAGAATCATGGCGGTTAGTTGCGGGTTTTTAATATGAATGGCTAGACCGGTCGGAATTAGTTCGGTTTGTCCTGCCTGTAAGGTGATGGCTTGATCAATGCAAGCGCGCAAATCCAAGCCGGCAGAACCCGATGTGGTGTATTTGGGTAAACCGTATTGCTGGTGAAATGCTTTATCCAATACTTGCAAATCAATTTCTGTCATGGGGGCCGAAGAATTTCATAAGCCACTGATTTTAATATAGTAGCTATAAAAACACCACCGCTATCAGCGCTTACAAGCGTGTAGGAAATTATCGATGGTTTTAAAAGCAGAAGTTGTTCAAAATGGTGCCTAAGTGACATTTTTGGGCAGATTATTGAGACTATGATGATTAAGGAATTAGCAACGAAGGACAGACCGAGAGAGAAACTAATACATAGCGGTGCCGCTAATCTAAGTGATGGCGAATTGTTGGCAATATTTTTGCGTACTGGTATTGCTGGTACCGACGTCATGACTTTGGCCTTACAAATGCTAAATCGCTTTGGTAGCATCAAAGGTATTTTAGATTCATCCTTAGCTGATTTTAGTCAAGTGAAAGGCTTGGGCATGGCTAAATATGCACAACTACAGGCTGCCGGAGAGTTGGTAAAACGTGCACTTAATGAACAATGGCATGAAAGTCACAGTTTTACCGATCCTGCGCATGTGAATGATTACTTATTAAATAACTTCGAAGCCTGCGAACATGAGCGTTTTGCTTGTTTACTATTAAATAGTAAACATCGCTTACTCCGTTTTGATTATTTATTTAATGGTGGCATTAACAGTGCCCAAGTTTATCCGCGGACGGTGGCGCAACATTGCTTAAAGTACAATGCTGCAGCCATTATTTTTGCCCATCATCCATCAGGTGATGTTCAGCCATCACAAGCGGATCGTGATTTAACCGTGCGTTTGGTGAAAACATTAAAGCTGATTGATGTTAAGGTATTGGATCATTTCATTATTGGTAGGCAACAAACATTTTCTATGGCTAGCCATCAAATGATGTAAATCAGCTGAATTTTTTGGTATGCTATACGGCTTCCAGTCAACTTCTTCTATCGGTGCTATTTAAACGTTTAAATCCGGTCGCCAGAGCCGAAAAATACATAGAAAAAGGCAAATATAAAAAAGCCATGAAGTTGTTGGCAAAAACCTTTGTCAAATATCCCAACAGCTTGGACTTGGCTCGCTTGCGTTTTGAGTATGGTAAATACATTCCTTTTGATGAATTCCATCATGAAGCCGCACGGGACTATTTTAATCTGCAAATGCAGTTTGATGTGTCTGGTGAAAAAATTCACTCCGATTTTGTTAAATACATGACCACTACCCAAGGTCGCATTAATTTAGACGATGAAACCTTAAGTAAACTGGGAGTGGTGTTTGCTACCCATGGTTTTGAAAATAATGCAACTTATATAATTAATAGCATGATGCGTAAAGAAACCCGCATACTCGCCTTTGTCGATGCCTTAGTTGCCATCATTAATTATTTAGATGCAAAAGGTATACATAAAAAAACCCAAAGTTATAAAAACTATCTGAAGTGGCATTACCCTGAGCATGAAATGACTAAGTACATTTTGGGCAAGCCCCACTAAAGGAATTACGCTTCCCTTCTTGCCCTAAGGTGCCCTACTTGTTGGCTTGCTTCGTAAAAAACCGGCTGTGTTTCAAGTCATGGTATTAGTGGCATAACTTTGCTCACCAACTGCTTGGTCTTATCAATCCTATTATGTTGATAAATAATAGAGTGAATCCATCCCCCTCAGAAGAGGGGTGCAAGGGTGTTCTTTTTGACCTTAGGGATTTCTTAAAAAATCAGTTAGTTTGTTCGCAAAGCGGATCTATTTATGGAGGCTTTGTAGATAGACTATCTTGCCATTAGCATCTTTGGATTGGGTGAATTCTTTCACTTGTTTTCGGATGCTTTCGGCGTCTAAACCGGCTTCTTGTAATAACTCTTCGCGACTACCATGTTCTTGGAAATAATCCGGTAAACCTAAGTTTAATACGGGTGTTTGGATTTTCATTTTATGTAAGGCTTCGTTTACTCCACTGCCGGCACCACCAGCAATAACGTTGTCCTCAATCGTCACAATCAGTTGATGACTGCTGGCTATTTTCTCGAGCATCACAATATCTAAGGGCTTCACAAAACGCATATTAATGACAGTGGCATCCAGTTGCTCAGCGGCTATCATTACTTGATCTAAGATCGTGCCGAAAGATAAAAAGGCGATTTGTTTATTGCCTTTTCGAACTCTTACTGCTTCGCCAATGGGTAGGGCGGTCATTTCACTGTCGATGGCTACACCGGGTCCGGTGCCACGTGGGTAACGCACTGCTGCCGGGCCTGAATAAGCATAACCCGTATAAAGCATCTGGCGGCATTCATTTTCGTTGGCTGGTGCCATTATCACCATATTAGGCACGCAACGTAAAAAGCTTAAATCCATACTGCCGGCGTGAGTAGCACCATCCGGTCCGACGATACCCGCGCGATCAATGGCAAATAAAACATCCAGTTCCTGAATAGCCACATCATGAATTAACTGATCATAAGCACGCTGTAAGAATGATGAATAAATTGCCACCACCGGTTTAATACCTTCACAGGCCATGCCAGCGGCTAAGGTGACTGCGTGTTGTTCAGCAATACCCACATCAAAATAACGTTTTGGAAAAAGCTTAGAAAATTCCACTAAACCAGAACCCTCACGCATAGCGGGGGTGATCGCTGCTAATGTATTATCATGGCGTGCCATGTCGCATATCCATTGACCAAAAATCTCCGTATAGCTTGGCTTACTGGGTTTAGATTTGGGTAGCATGCCCTCATCAGGATTAAAGGGGCTGACCGCATGGTATTTAATCGGATCTTCTTCAGCAGGTTTATAGCCTTTACCCTTCTTAGTTATAATATGTAATAGTTTAGGGCCTTTTATGTCCTTCGCCACTTTCAGCGTATTAACCAACTGTTCGATATTATGGCCATCAATAGGACCCAGGTGATGAAAGCCGAGTTCTTCGAACAGGGTATTGGGCACAAACATGCCTTTGGTATGAATTTCCCAACGTGAAAGAAAACGCCATAACCATGAATTGCGACGCATCATCCGCTTGGACTGCTCGCGCATACGGTTGTAGGTGCGGCCACTAACGATTTTAATAAGCATTTTGGTCAAAGCACCGACATTTGGTGAAATCGACATTTCATTTTCATTGAGAATGACTAAAATATCATTTTCTACTTCACCACCATGATTCAAGGCTTCATAAGCCATGCCGGCTGTCATAGCGCCATCACCAATCACAGCCACACATTGGCGTTTTTCACCTTTAATCTGACTGGCTATAGCCATACCAAGTGCAGCGCCAATAGAAGTGGATGAATGACCAACGCCAAATGTATCGTATTCACTTTCCGGTCGTTTGGGGAAAGGCGCTAAGCCGTCCTTTTGTTTAATGGAGGTGATACGATCTTTACGGCCGGTAAGAATTTTATGGGGATAAGCCTGATGACCCACATCCCAGACAATTCGATCATCCGGCGTATTAAATACGTAATGTAAGGCCACTGTAAGTTCAACTGTACCTAAGCCGGAACCGAAATGTCCGCCACATTGGGCAATGTGATTAATTAAATAGGCACGCAGTTCATCGGCCACTTGCGGTAAGTCTTGTTCATCAACCTGCCTTAAATCGGCCGGAATATTGATTTTATCTAATAGTGGGTAGGCATTTTTCATGGTGTTACTGACTCAATTGTTTACCTTGATTGGCGACCGCATCCATGGCCGCTTTTAATTCATTGGGATCGCCTAAAAATTTACTTTTAATAGGCTGTAAATTATCATCTAATTCATAAACCAACGGTGCACCGGTGGGAACATTGAGTTTTAATATATCATCATCCGATACCTTGTCTAAATACTTCACTATCGCCCGTAAGGAATTGCCATGGGCGACAATAATCAGACGTTTACCTTTTTTTAATTCCGGTTCAATCACTTGCTGCCAGTAAGGCAAAACGCGATCTACTGTATTATTCAGCAGCAGTTTCGGCTTTGTTTAAACCTTGTAAGGCACCATAATGACGTTCATTTAAGCGCCAACTGTGAGTCACTGGCACCCATAACTGATCCAGTTCATTCATGGTGATGTGCAGTGTTTTGATGGAACGTTTTAGTACTGAAGTATAAGCGTGGTCAAATTCAAAACCTTCAGCTACTAACAGCTCACCCGCTTGTTTAGCCTGTGCTTCACCGGTTTCAGTTAAATCCACATCCTTCCAGCCGGTAAACCGATTGGCTAAATTCCACTCACTTTCACCATGTCGCAACAACACCAACTTAATCATATTCTTAGGTATCAATAAAACTTTTCATTATATCACAAGCCACTATTTTACCCTGATAAATACGCTTAACAATGCCTTATAGACCTTGCTCAAAATTGTTGACCTTCATGTTCAATTACTGCGTTCTTAATCTAAAGTTTTCTAAGATGTCTGGATTGGGATCAGTTTAATGGTGGTTTAGATAATGAGAAAGCCCCTTGGTTGAATTTATTAGGATACCAATAATGTCGATATTATCGATGCTGGTGTCGGTATATTCTTACACGCGAGTAGGGCATTGTTGATAGCGACTTAGTGCTGGTTTACGGTTTAATGGCTGTCATTATGAATGGCGGGAGTAAACCATGGATCAGCAAGAACTAAATTTTGTGATGACTGAAATAGAATCTATTATTGAGGAATTGGCGGATTGTCAGTTTTGTCACCATACTTTACATACAGACAGTGTGAAATTATTAAAGCAATTGTTTCGGCTCAAATTAGAGCGGGCTTGTGCGCTTAAAAAAGCCAGTTAATTGCCGTTAAGGAAACTGCTAGAAATATAATAGTCATAAAAAACCCCACCTTTAAGAAATCTTTAACAGCGTAGCCCCCGGGACCCATGATGAGTGCAGAGACTTGATTGGTTGGTAATAAAAATGCATTTGAGGTTGAGATGGCAACAATCAGGGCAAAGACAGCCGGGTTACCGCCGGTTTCGATTGCCATGTTAATGCCTAAGGGGACCAGTAAAACAGTAGCACCTACATTTGACATTACCAGTGAAAAAATAGTGGCTAATATGGCTAATGTCAATTGGTAAACAATTTGTGGCATATCGCCCAGAGCCACGATGGTGTTTTGGGCAATCCAGGCAGCAGTGCCGGTCTGTTCCATCGCAAAGCCCAGCGGTATCAGGCAGGCCAGCATAAACACTGATTTCCAGCTGACCGCTCGATAAGCTTCATCCATATTGATTGCACCAAAAACAATCATACCAACAGCACCGGTGAGTAGTGCCAGTGATAACTGGATATTGGTGAATATAACCAAGCTTAAGCTGAGTGCAAAAAAGAATAAGGCAAAAGGGATTTTTTGAGGCCGTTGTTGTTCGTTTGGAATGTCACTGATTAAGGTTAAATTACGTGAGCGACTTAAACCAATCTGATCATTCCAGCGACCATGAATTATAAAGGTATCACCCAATTGTAAGACCAAATTATACATCGGTTCGCGGGTATAAAGTTTGTTGTTACGGGAGACGGCTAAAATAGTGATGGCGTATTCTTTACGAAAATGATATTCCGATAATTTAGTACCTAAATAGCGGGAACCTGGAATAACCACCGCTTCGGAAATCCCTGAAATAGATGGATTAAAGTTGGTTTTAAAATGCCGCAACTTCGGTAATACGGTGAGATTAAATTGTTCAGCAAAAGTTTTAACCTGGTCGGGGCTACCCATAACGCCTAAAGTTGCACCATTCCAGATAAACCGATCACGAGGTGGTGCTAGAGTAGAATCACCGTCACTGAATAATGCCACCACCGGCGGGATATGTGGATCGAGTTCTAATTCTCTAATCATCTTACCCACCAAAGGACTGTCTTTATTAACAATCATTTCTGTAACATTTTTGTCGATATTATAATTGTCTCGAAAATATGCGTCTGAACGGTGGTTATGAGCATGGCTGACTTCTTTTTCTTTCGGCAGTAAAAATCGGCCTAAAAATAGAAAATATATTACCCCAAAAGTCAATAAAGCCAAACCAATCGGAGTAACGGCGAATAGCCCGAAGGTTTCCATGCTGTCGGTTCCCGAAGGTAAAGACTGGTTAGAGGATTCGATAAGGTCATTGAGTAAAATTAAAGGTGAAGAACCCACCATGGTGAGGGTGCCGCCTAAAATAGTACAAAAACCCATAGGCATTAATAACCTTGAAATAGGAATCTTAGTACTGCTGGAAATTTTACCGATAACCGGCAAAAAAAGTGCAGCGGCACCGACATTTTGCATAAAGCCTGAGATGCCACCAACGGTTAAAGTCACCACTGGCATAACAGTTTTTTCTGTTTTACCACCTATTTTAAGCATAAATTGTGCGACGGCGGTCATTACACCAGTTCGATCCAAGCCGGCTCCGAGAATCATCACAGCGATAATCGAAATGACTGCATTGGAGGCAAAGCCCGAGAATAACTGACTTTCAGGTACCAAGCCGGTTAATCCCAGCATCACTAAGATCAAAACCGCTGCCACATCAATGCGGATCACCTCAGTGACAAACATCAACACTGTATAGCCTAAAATAGCCAGTATCATGACCATTTCATTGGTTAGCGGTATGATTTCCATTATTTCTTATGCCAAATTAGATCAAAGGAAGCATGATTAAGCTGTTGGCCTCGTCGTTCGAACTTAGTGACTGGTCGCCAATTAGGTTTGGTCGCATAACGTGATTCCTTTTGACTGTCTATAAGCCAGTCTTTATTCTGATCTAATAAATCAGCAACTTCTTCAGCGTAGGGTTGCCAGTCAGTAGCAAAGTGTAAGCGGCCGTCAGTTTTTAGCTTTGACCGAATTAAATCTAAAAAGGGTTGTTGTAGCAGGCGCCTTTTGTTGTGGCGTTTTTTATGCCAAGGATCCGGGAAATAAATATGAATGGCATGCAATGAATCATCTGGAATGAATTCACTAATAATATCCACGGCATCATTACGAATAATACGAATATTATCTAAATCGTGTTCATCGGCAGCCATTAAAAGGCGACCGATGCCGGGCAAATGTACCTCAATACCTAAAAAGTTTACTTCAGGGTAAAGCTGTGCTGCATGAATGATTGATTCTCCATTGCCAAACCCAATGTCCAGCCAAACCGGATTATCGTTACCAAAAACCTGCGGGAAATCAAGTTTAGATTCAGGCTCCAATGCATATCGCGGCATAAGTTTATCCACTGCCTGTCGTTGGCCGCTGGTCATTTTACCGTTCCTTAATACAAAACTACGAATATGACCGCGATCTGATAAGAACTTCATGCTTAAATTTACAATTATTGTAAGAGAAACACTATTCTACTTAATTTGACTGCATATTGACCACCGATTAGAAAAAATTAACCTAATTAATAGCTTAGCCTTATTAGTTTTTCATATGTCTGACAATATTTTTAATAAAATTGATTAGAATACAATGCTGATTAACAGCCTATCTTCTCGTGTGGTATGCGTAAAAACCGGGTATTTTGGGTGGCGATAAGATGGCAGTCATAATCACTTATATGACCGGTTTCGGTATCGAGCAGATGACAATGCGGGTAAGGGTTTTTATCGTAGAATTGTTTATTATCGGCGACGATACCCTGGATTAATTGTTTGTTATCTAGCTGATCTAATAAGCTTTGTAAATGACCGGGACTTTCAATTACATGACTGTGTTGTTGGTAGTTGAGTAAATCCTGTTTACTCGGATGATAGTTGGCCATCCGAATAAATAACAATAAATCGTGCAGAGCCAAATCGGTTAATTGTTGGGCTTTTAAGTCATGATAAACACGATAATGATACATACATTGTTGTTGCACCATAGCGGCTTGGATCAGGATGTGTTGGGCTTGGGTTTTATCCAGCGATTGTGGTTGGGCAATGGCTAAATTCAGCCCCGATTTGATACCTTGATAAATTTCACCGGCTAATCCTCCGAACCAACTTCGAAAATGACCGTTATGTTTGCTTTGGTCTAAGGACAGCAAATCATTAAACTGGTTAGTATTGGCTGGCGTGAGTTTAATTGTCCAGGTACTCATGAATACTTCCATTTACGTGGCTGGCTGTTTTGATATATAGGGGTCATCATATTTGCTGGCTTGTTTAATTTCATGAGTTTAATTAAAGTATTTAATGTGTTATTTAGTTAATATCACTTTGTTGTTTTTAGTCAAACGTAAGTAGTACAGTTCACCTTGGTGGCGAATAGATACTACGGTTTTATTTTTAAATAATTGTTGGGTATTAAGGCCCAAAAATGATTTTGTTCTGGTTTTTTTTAGGCTTAAGGTATTTGTTTTGTTAAACATAAGTCGTTCCATTAATTCATCTCAAAGTATAATGATAATCATTATCGTTTGCAAGTAATTTTATCAGAATGACTGCTTGGCTTTTTCGGGTGGTTGGCTAAAAACAGCCTGAATTGGTACAATCAACATTCTGAATTTATCTGGCAATAACATGACCCAATCAAGTGAACCTCGGGGCCAAACCCCTGTTATTCGCGCACCGCGCGGTACTAAATTAAATGCCAAATCCTGGCTCACGGAAGCGCCTTTACGGATGTTAATGAATAATCTTGATCCAGAGGTAGCGGAACGGCCGGAGGATTTGGTGGTGTATGGTGGTATCGGAAAAGCCGCCAGAAATTGGGATTGTTATCACGCTATTGTTAAAGCTTTAAAAGCATTGGAATCGAATGAAACACTGTTGGTGCAATCAGGTAAGCCGGTGGGTGTATTTACTACCCACGAAGATGCACCACGGGTGTTAATAGCCAATTCCAATTTAGTGCCACACTGGGCTAACTGGGATCATTTTAACGAACTCGATAAAAAAGGTCTGATGATGTACGGTCAAATGACGGCCGGTTCTTGGATTTATATTGGCTCACAAGGGATTGTCCAGGGTACTTATGAAACCTTTGTAGAAATGGGTCGTCAGCATTTTAATGGTAATTTAGCCGGTCGCTGGATTTTGACCGCCGGTTTGGGCGGTATGGGTGGTGCACAGCCATTGGCTGCGACCATGGCAGGTGCCTCTATGCTGGCCATCGAATGCCAAGCATCTCGAATAGAAAAACGCATTGAAACCGGTTATGTGGATCAGCGAGCGGACACACTGGATGAAGCCATGGCTATTATCAATCAAGCGGTGGCTGATAAAAAAGCCGTGTCGGTGGGCTTATTAGGTAATGCCGCTCAAATTTTGCCAGAGATGATTGCCCAAGGCATTCGTCCCGATGCAGTGACTGATCAAACCTCTGCCCATGACCCCACTAATGGTTATTTACCGCTGAACTGGACTCTGGAAGAGTGGTTTGAAAAACGCCAAAGTGAACCTAAGGTAACTGCACAGGCGGCCAGAGAATCCATGAAAGTACATGTGGAAGCGATGTTGGCTTTTCAAAAGCAGGGTATTCCAACTTTTGATTATGGTAACAATATTCGCCAAGAAGCCTTTAATGTCGGCTGTGAAAATGCTTTTGATTTTCCCGGATTTGTGCCGGCTTATATCCGGCCATTATTCTGTCGAGGTGTTGGACCTTTTCGTTGGGTGGCTTTATCGGGCGATCCGGAAGATATTTATAAAACCGATGCCAAGGTTAAGGAGTTGATTCCCGATGATCCTCATTTACACCAATGGTTAGATATGGCCCGA
>CAJDWB010000083.1_pt1 | contig 11110 bp, 8 predicted proteins | sample 7391501 | NCBI WGS metagenome assembly CAJDWB01 (sample SAMEA7055733, study PRJEB34461) | soil metagenome | biome: terrestrial ecosystem; feature: Peninsula; material: soil | place: Antarctica | collected 2016 | reverse complement strand
TACACGTTTAGCTAGTGAGGAAACCCAGGTAAGCTGAATGTTTTCGCCGAATTTGATTTTGTATTTATCCGATATCAGCTTCTCAACCGAGGCCACCGCCTCCAGCTTTTGCATTTGCAGCGTAAAAGCGGCATCGTTGTACCCTGAAATATTATTTATCTGGACAAATAGCAGGCTTATCGCATCAGGCTGTACGTTAAGCTGGGTGATGATTTTGCGGATGGGGAACTTTACACTACCATACCCTTCTATTATTTGAGGTTTTTGCGGCAGAAATTGCCAGTAGGCAGTGCCCTGTGTATGTTGTACCGGCGTCCACGGCAGATTGGCATTGGCGTTTACATCGATTTTGATGTTATTATCGCCGAGGATTTGTGAAGTAATGGCATAATCTTCCTCACCAAAAAGAAAAGAAATGTACAGCACCGGGGGATCGTCCGCTTTGGGAGCCTCCGTGGATGACGGCGGAACGATCGGATCCTTCGAGGTATTGGTAATCACATAGGTAAAGCCGTTTTGAATAAGTGCGCCAGCGTCATAGGTAATGTAAATCGGGACGGCTTGTCCATCCAGAAGGACCGCCCAGTCCAACTCTTCACCCGCTTCAGAAAAAGTTTGGCTCTGAATTGGGTGTATTGGATTTATGTAACCATGATCGAGCGGCAGCGTTTTCTTTTGCGGGTCGGGTGGGTTTATCACATCCAGGTGTTTGGCTATAGGAAACACCGAATCGGCGTACCCCTGGATGTTTAGATACATGATCTCGAAATTGCCGGGGTTGGTCGTGCCGCATTTAATATTGCTTATCGCTATCTTCACAGTCTCTTCCGCGGCAATAACATGGTCTGCTACAGGCGCTATGGACCACGATGCCAGCGCTCCCTGTGCTGCTTCAAAAAATGCGGCTTTCCAGCCTTCGGGTAATACCAGCGATAAGTTTTTAACCACATCGGCTGTAAGCATCGATTCAAAGCTGAAATTGAAGGATGAGCCTCCGCCGCCGGCAACCCGCACACCTTTCAACTGCCGTACGGGCTCGCCACCTGTAAGCGCCAACGCCTCGCCGGTTAAATTGGTAATACTGAAAGTCAATTTGTTCAACGAAACATCATCGGTACGGAACAATACTGGCTTGCCGTTTTTGTTCACTATATCAAAGCATTCCGGTTTTATTTTTTTTGGCATGGTTTCTTTGTTTTTAAGACTTTAGCCATCTTTTATTTATTAAAATTAGTCAACAGCAACCATCCTTCTTTAATTTCCTGCGGCGTATCGCTTAGATTGGCACGATCATCAACCGGGCCGATATTTTGCGATGCGGACCATTTGGTAAGTTCGTTTTCCAGCCATGTCCATTCACCACCACCTTCCGCCGGAACAGGGAACGCCGGTTTATTGGCATTATATAAAACCGGGGTGGTAAGGAAGGCTATTTCCAGGTTTTCCAGTGCATCGGCAAACTGAGAGGGAGGGATATCGATTTTTTTAACCGGCAGCAAGCCTGTTGTGGCATGCACACCGCCGCGTGGGTCGAGCAACAAAGTTACTGTCATTTCGCGTGCCGGTTCGTCCAGTGCCAGGGTAATGGTGGTGTCCGTAGGTTCGGTTACTTTGTCGGTGGGCTTTTTGGTGCTTACAACGTAATAATGGTCGTAGTTGCTATCCTTAAAATACCCCAGCAAACCATCGTCAACCTGTTTCATATTGCCCAACCGAACCGGAAATTTGATTTTGGTAAACCCGTCATCCTTTTTCGGTGCGTCATTATTTACTTCATTTCTCAGGTCGTCCCAGCCCATGCTATAGGCAGGCAAGCCTTTAATATCCAGGCTAAGGCTCGCTTGTGCTACAGCAATTGGCGAACCGATCAGCACGGCGTTGCTGCCCGTTTGCTTGTAATTTTGAGGCTGTATCAGGCTGTAAGTGGTATCGTTAGCGCGCATAAAGGCATCCAGGTAATCGCCTTTACCTTCATTATAAAGCGATATGGCCAATTTCTGCAGTTGCTCGTTTACGTGCGCGCCGGCCGGGGAATTAAAAAATTCATGGATGTTCATGCCAAAGGTATCGCTGCCGGGCACACCTTGCCAAATTACCCGCTGGCCGTCTTCACTCAAGATAAGAGAGCCCAGCGGTGCGCCCTCATGGTCGTAATACCAAAGGCTTGAGTCGAGGTGATTAGCCAATATCCAGCCGCAAATTGGCGTTGTAGCCGGGTGCGAGTTCATCTCATTTTCGGCATTTCTTGCTGAGAGCCAGCGGAACATCAGTCTGGATGGCTGTACGATGCAGGGCGATAAATAGACATAGTTGGCAGGCAGACCTTCTGCGGTGAGACTGCTGGCAACAATAATCTTTTCCGGTGTGCCTATCCTGATATTCCGCCCAAATACATCCACAATAGTTAGCGAGGAAATGGCCATAACACCTGCGCGGACCGGATTATAAAAATTACCGGGACTTGGTGCACTTTGCGTCATCGATGCCACTGCATTGCGGACTTCATCGTTGCTGAAATTATAATAATTGCCGGGTACAGGGTCCTTTACCTGTAACTGCATTACCTGGTTGTGCATTACCATGGCATCGTTAAGGCCGTTAAGGGATTGAGACAACACCGGCGGGAAATTCTTCAGACTATTCAGTATGTCTTTCAGGTATTTGTCGAGCGGATCGCCCGGCTGCGCATCGATGAATCGCTGGATCTGTACCTGGAAATTCTCCTCGGCATGCGGCGACATGAAAATTGCGTTGTTGTAGGCTTGATAAACGGATGGTACGTTTACCGGCTCTTTGTTCTCATAACTTACATCACCGAGTTTAAAATTGTTAATGATAAAATCGGGTGAGTAAACCGTATTACTATTTTGGTCGGGCTGTATGTCGGCAAATGGATAATAGGTAATATTCCACGAGAAGGAAAAGGGCAGCCATGGATTGCCGTCCCATTCTACAAAATACACCATTGATGGGGCCAGCCCGGTGTAACCAATTTGCGAACCCCATTCTGCTGACGACGAAACGAATATATAGTCCAACCGCTTTAAGTCGTTTTCAGAAATATTGCCGACGGGGTTTTGCAGCACATAGCTATTGCCGGAAAGTACGTATAGGGAGAGGAAGAAATTAAAGTCATCAGGGCTGACAATGGTTTGTATGTGGTCGACCGTTTCTACCGGCAACTGCGGCAGCACAGGGGGCGCTACGTAGTTTGCGCGATTTGTTTTGATTATTTCCGCGGTATCATTGAAATTGAATGTTGCCCCGGCGGCAATGCTCAGCACCGCTAACACCGCTTGGTTAAGCAGGCAGCTTTCGGTAAAGAGCGCATGTATCTGGTCACTGTAATCGAGCGGGATAGCGTTTGAAAGGTGCGGCGTGTTTTGAGCGTCGAAAACCAGTTGCTCCGCATTGCCAACCAGTTGTGCCGGTATGCGTGCACTGGTGACTACTTGTGAGGAAAGACGGCAAAGCAGGGTATCGTTCGCCATAAAGCGGCCGTCGCCGCCATAACGCGAGGGTGGATTGATGTCTTTCCCCTGGAAAAGTATGACCGGTTCGGCTGGCTGCCAGTACCGCGCAGCGGAAATATCCGATAGTTGGAAATCGCCGGATAGCCGGCTTCTTATCTCGGCTGCCAGTACCTCGATCTTTTTGGTATTGGTGTCGCTTATCTTTTGAGTCAGGTCATTTATTTCATTGAGTATGAGTTCGGCCATGTCGCTGGGATCCATGCCGTGATCGGGGTCTTTATTTCCGCGCCTGAGTACCAGCATAAAGCGGTACCAGTCCATAAATATCTGGGTGCGCATCGACTCTATCTCGTACAGGCTGTTATCATAGGCAAGTTGTGCTTCGTTTAGCTTGTTCAAATAATCGCCCATGGTATCGGCCAATGCGCGCAGGCCCTGGTTTGTACCGTCATCGTCAATTTTGGTTACCTCCCAAATCTTGCCACCCTGTGTCGAGCTGTATCCGCTGGTATGTATGGCGATGGCCAGGTCCTCAAGGCGGTTCAGTTCGTCCACGCTGGTTACGCCCTTTAGTTTGCCCAATTGCAACGCATCCAGTAATAGTTCGATATTTTCCGGTCCGGGCAGACCACTAACCTGAGCAATAAGGACGGCGAGCGCTTGCGACGAAGTGTTGCCAACCGCTATATTAATCTTATCGTTTACTGCCTTAAAGCCGTTAACATTTTTATCCCAGGTGATATTGCTGATCAGCCCGGTGACTATGGTATGTGTTACATCCGGGTTTGTTTCGATGGTGCCTGAAGGAAGCGACCATTCGCATTGTTTTAATACATAGTCGAGGAAACTAAATCCGGCTCCGGTTAATATTCCCATCATCTTAATGTGCACTTCGGCGGATATATTACCCAATACATAAGGGCCATCCGGTTGGCAAACGGTATAAGATTTTTTCAGCGCTTCTTTGTCAGGATCCGAAACGACTTTAGCCAATATGGCCTCAAAATCTGCCGGGATGAATTGCAGCGGTAATTGTGAAATGGGATCGTTAATAAGTTCGTGATACCAGCCCACCACCCGATAGGAGAGCAGCATATGGCTGCCCAGCTTGTCCAGGTCGGCTTCTGTATCATAAAAACCGAAGATACTTTTGCAAGTTTGATAAGAAGCTGAAAACTCCGGCGAGCCGTAACCCACAGCGCTTAATCCTTCCACAAAATTCTCTGCCTCGCTGGCAGCAAGGGCTGGGTTATTTTTTTTGAGCAACTGTTGTGTGACCCATGTTTCAAATTCCTGTACCCGGCCCATAAAACGGTACTGTTGGCCCACGTTGTCCTTGGATTTAAACGGTACCGCGATACTAAGCCGTTGCTGATCTGGCTGCGTATCCGAAACGTAATTACTCTCAATAACCCATGATTTTACACGGTTTACGGGTTTTTCCGGGTCTGAGACATCCGAGTAAATGCGCGTGATCAACCAGCGGTCGGGCGTGTCGGGAAAAGCTACGCTGCCGGTGGTATCCTGCGGGCTAGTGCCCTTGGTCAGGCCGTCAGGCAGCGCCCAATGCAGGTGTACGCCCACTCCCATTGAAACAAGGCCGGTGCCTGTCATCACCTTCTCGCTCAGGTTCGGCACATTCGTTTGTTTCGAATCGGGCAGCTTGGTAAAGTTATAGGGCGAAGGCTTAAATATGGCACCCGCATCGCGATGCACACATAAGGCCTCAATGTTCATAGGAACGATAAGGCCTAATCCATTGGCTGTTAAACTGGTTTTCATGAGAACTAACTGGTTACGTCAATTTTAAAATTTACTGCTTCGACACCCTCCACCATCTCAAGCGTAAATTCAGCAGCAGTAAAGAGCCCTTTATAGGCAATTTTGTCGCTCAATTCATCATGTATAGCTTCAGCAAGGTCGTGCATGCGCAAAACGCCTGCGGAGCGATTGCGCAAAAAATCCGCTATTTGCACAGGCGGGGCTATACTCACAGGCACCTGTGTGCCGGCGGCATGGCCATCGTAGTCAACGATGTAGCGGAATGACTTGGAAAGGGTTATGCCACCCACGGTTGAATCGGCATCAACGCCAAAATGGAGCACTTCGGGATATTCGTGTATGGTTACTTTTTTTATCATTCCCTCATATATACACATCAGCACATTGGGGCTCAGGTGGTCCATTCGCAGCAGTTGGCTGGGTTGTTTGGCGTTGTCATCTAAAAATGCTTCCACTTGAAGACCTTCCCAGCCGCTTACTACACCCGAGCGCAGCAGGAAACCGGTTATCTTTTCTGAAGGCTCAATCGGCCCCGCGTTTGCAGCGAGTCGGGTTTTCTCCGCTATGTTCAAGTGAAAAGTTAAATGTCCCAATACTTTATTACGCTGCATTTTTATACCAAAGCGCGAAAAAACATGCAGGTCGCCTAAAAAGGCTTTGTCGTGCACGCTGTCGCCTGCTGTAGACCGTCCGAGGCTTAACGCACCTTCAACGAGGTAATCGAGCCATATCGAATCGACATAAAAAAAGCGGATCGACTCCATGGGCAGCATGTCAACATCCGGTACGATGTAGTTGAACGGCACGCCATGCAACAGTTTTAAGCGCCCCAGCCAATCGGCCAGATTTTGTTCCTCGGGCGACAGGGGTGCGCCCAAAAGATTTTCATGCCTTTTAAGGTTTCTTAGCCGACGCAGTTCAGCCGGATTGCTCAGGGCGTTAAGCAGGTTCTCCCTGTTTAATTTCAGTTGTGTCTTCACCATTTTTATTGCTTATAAATTGTGAAAGAATTTTACTTAAACTGCGGTTCATGAGTTGAAGTACCTCGGGTTTCGCCTCACTGAGGGCTTTTAGAGCAGCTTCGCTGGTGTCCTGGGGTATGTCTTCCTCATCAACTATCTCCTTAAGTGTTTTTTTGATCATTTCCTCCTCGAAATTGGCGGTTGTAAAGCGTGGTGGCAAAATTGCCGTTTTGCAAAGCCAATAGCCTGCCGAGCTGCCATGCCGCGGCATAGGAAACATCAAACATGCCGGTATCTGGGTTATAGGCGGTGCAGGTATCGGGGCCGTTAACCGGGATATTGATTTCGCCGGCCGCACTGTAGGGCAGGAAAGGCCCTTTATACCACGAAACCGTATTATCGCCCTGCCGGGTATGATGATTTAGCGGTACAAAGCCCATATTAAAGGCATTATTAATGGCCTTATCCGCACCGCTGCCGCCGTTATCCGGTCGTAATTGCAGCAGGCTGCCGTTATAGTTGCCGTCCGGTTTGTTCAGGTTGAGCAGATATCCTGAAAAAGTTTGATCCTGCTTTACAGCAAAAAACTGCCATTGTTTTAGCAGCACCATCCTGATCGTTTCTGTACCTAACGGTATAGCAGTGCTTTGACTTCCATCATCATCCGGCAGGTATTTTGCCCAATTTTCAAATGAAACCAGGCAGGCAATGCTCTGTGCGCCTGTAATCGGCAGCCGATTGCAAATTACCGTTGATAGTTTCGGGCTATTGGTTTCAGACGAAAACAGTTTTAGCTTTTCCAGATATTTCGCCGATTGTTTGTTGCTGGGTTGAATCTCGCGCACGTGAGCCAGCCAGGGAATATCGTTGAATGAAGGTGCGATCTGGTTAAACAATATGATGGGGATGTCCACAACAAGACAACTGTCGGTATATTTTTCCCCATACTCCAGCTCAAAGGGCGGATAAAAAGTATGCAGCGGTAATTTACCCTCCAGTCCATTTCCGCTTTGTTCCGAATTTACCAGGTCTTGCAGCGTAACTTGTTTAAATTCCACCTGCGGGTCAGTTTCGTAAAGCAGCAGCAAACCCAGCCAGGGCGCCTGGTCCGATTCGTCGCCCAAACCATTTTCCGCCGAAACATTGCCGGCGCCGCGTTCCCAGGGTAGTGTCGCACGGCTGAGGCATACATGCGCCAGCACATTGGCATATTCGCCCGATGCGTTTTCGGGGGGGTAAACCGATGAGATCAGGCCTGGCAACGAAAAGCGCGGCCCTCGTACAGTAAAGGTGTTTATATTTTGATAGGTTGTTTCGGGTACCTTATTGTCGGTACTCGAAATCAATTGTTCAACCGTTAGGCTGTAAGAGCCATTAACGGCAGCGTTTGCAGCGCCGCTGAAGGAGCTTGAGCTAAGCGGCGGAATCATATTCTGGTAAAAAACCAGGTTACCGCTTAGCGGCGATCCCTTTACAGGGTTATTTTCAATTTTCAGCATAGCACAAAAATTAAATGGTCCTTTAGGGCATTGATATTATTGCGTAAAATATTCAAGGGTTTTTGAGGAGATGATATAAATATTGTTACCCACCACACTGGCCGAAAAATTTACAGCGCCGAGTGGCATATCGGGCAGCGCTGCCCACTTGTCGGCGGCAGGATCGTAAACCTCCATGCAACGCCCATCAGCGGTGCATCCTCCCATCACATAAATTTTACCACCCACAACTGAGACGGCCGCTGCAGATTGCTTATACAGCATGGCAGCACGGGTGGAAAAGCTGCCCGTCGCGGGGTCGTAAAGCTGGGTTTGATCTGAAGTTGAAGTGTCTTTACAAATACCAATGCCGCGGAACCTACATCCGCCAAAGGCAAAAATCTGATTGCCGACTGCGGCAATACCCGGCCAGAAAATATTTTTAATAGATTTAATCGTCCATGAATCCACCACAGGGTCATACACCCCAATGCGCGTTTGCTGGCTTTGGCTAAAGCCGCCAATAAGATAGGCCTTATCATTAAAGGCGACACAACCCATCATGCCGAAAGCTACATTGTCGTCTATCGGGATCGGCGCCTTTTCAGTCCACATATTGGTAGCGGGGTTGTAGGCCTCTACATCTGGTATCCAGCCCATTCCCTTATCGCCGCCGAAAACGTAGATGATATTGTTAATAACACAAGAGGCGTGTGCGGCGTGGCCGAACTGCGGAGAGGCTTTGCGCGTCCATTTATCCAGAGTGGGATCATACTCTTCTACTACCTTCTGGGCAGAATCATACTCTTCCACTACCTTTTGGGCGGTATTATAGCCACCTATTACATAAATTTTTTTGTTTACAGTATTGCTGGTAAAAGCATAGCGCGAAATGGGATCCGGCGCCTTTATCAGGCCGTTCCATATTTTCACGCTAACGGTATCCTGTCCCGTTATGCCGTAGGTATCGTAAGTTTTCACGGTTATTTTGCGAAGCACCCCGAAGCCTGAGGTTACGTTCCAAAGGTATTTATATGGGGCCTTGGTCACAGTTCCATTCGGTAATAACTTGCCATCCGCGAAAAATTCGACCTTGTTGACAACGCCGCCAGTTGACTTTACATCAGCATTAATCTCGACGCTGCGGGGAATGGTGCTTTCCTTAAAAGGAAGCGGGGAAGTAATGTGAACCTGGGGTGGGTTTTCGCTACCGCTTTTTTTTGCGCAACCGAAAATAGCCGCAACTGCAAACAGGAATATAAATTTTATCAAATATGTATATGTAAAGTTATTATTAATATCCATATAGCTTGAAAAAAGACTATCTATCAGAACTAATGATACCGATAGAAAAAGAGCTCAATAAAAATTACCCAGGATTTTAATGAAAGGCAGGCGTGGCCTATTTATCAGACTGACGCCGCAAAAAAATTAAAGGTAATATTACTATTCGCCCGTTTTGATGGGGTTTGTTTAATTATTGCTTCAATGGGCTATATAAAGCTAAGAAGAAGAAATGGGTTTGCAAAAAAAATTGAAAATAAGTTATGGAACAGTCATTCGAAACCTATTATCAAACAACAAAATCTTTTCTCATGAGATATCTAATCACGTAAAAAATGGGAGATCCGTTTTTTACAAATAACTATCATGAAAATATTTTTAATGAAAAAATCTCAATGATCGTTTATGATTTACTGAACTCGCTTTTTACAACAGATGGCCATAACTGGAATTTTATTCACAAACTTTCAAAATAGTACTATGTCAGGTTCAAATCATATTGCCGGAGGCATTGTTTTCACCGGAGTTTTTTTATCCATGTATGATATCAATATTTTTTCATCGCCCACCTTTATTTTTTTTACTGGTTTCTTCTCATTGCTTGCGGACGCAGATCATACAAAAAGTTTTATCGGAAAAATTATTTACCCGGTTGCTAAGTTTATATATCGAAAATACGGGGATAGCGTAAGAATATTATGCTGCGCGGCTTTGAACAGTAAACCAAACAGCAGTTTCCTGTTACCCATACATAAACTGCGCAACTCCTGTGGAAGCGTAAATACCAAATGAAAATAAGTGGTGGGCAACAGCTCTCCCATTCGGTCTTCTACCCACTGGTCGCGCTTCATACCACCACAACAAGGGCAATGCCTGTTACCACGTCCTGATGAAAGAAGGGATGGTACTGGTAATGCATAGCTCTGCACGCTTCATTGCTGCAACGGTAATGATGCACGCCGATGGCTGCTGTATGGCAACGGCTCAAACGGCTCAGTACTACCCGGCTGTATGGATTAAAACCACTAACAGAAGGATGAGCAAAGATTTTTGTTTGCAGCAGTTGCCTTCCCTCATTTAACGACTGCCACACCATGTACTACGGCATCTAAAGGCGACACAATACCTGCCTGCGTATGCTTTTGCAGATGCAAATACACCATGGTTGTTTCCAACTTACTATGTCCCAGCAAGGTTTTTATGACATGCAGATTGGTGCCCATATTAAGAAGGTGCGTGGCAAAACTATGCCGGAGTGTATGAGACGTAAATGGTTTGTCTTTAAATCCTGCTTTAGCCATAGTACTGTTTACAACTACTTGCATGGTTCGTATCCCGAAAAAACGGGACAGGCGATGAACTGCTCTTTTGGCCTGCCTGCCGGTAGGTAGGTTTGTTTGTTTGTAAATAAATATTCCTTTGGCCGGCCTTCTTCCAGATAAAATATCCGAAGTTGCTGCAACAGCTTACCAGGCAGAAGTGTATATCTGTCTTTAGCGCCCTTGCCCCCGAATTGACGGGGCAGGCCTGGTAAACCTTAAGCCGATTATTGTGGCTTTCGATATCCTGCAAACGAAGATTACAGGCTTCACTGATGCGAAGTCCACTTCCATAAAGCAAACCAATAACACCATATTCTTTTAGAGAAAGTGGTGCGCCAAAGAGTTGTTAACTAACAGATAAACGATTTTAAGAATTTAGAATGGAGTCCAGTGCTTCGTAATTCAAAATTACTTATTTGATATTCATTATCCACCTTAACTAAGCGACGATTCGAAATTGATTAATCAGAGTTTGTTGTTGTATTTCTATGAATTATTAAATAAATAACAATGGAAAAGAGAAGAGATTTTATCAAGAAAAGTTTATTAGGAACCGATGGCCTGGCAACCGGTGGTATGGGGTTCAGCGCTAAATCTTATGCCTCAATTCTCGGTGCAAACGAGCGTGTTAATGTTGCAGTAATTGGGATACACGGTCAAGGCCGAAGCCATATCCAAAGTTATAGCCAATTGAAGAATGCTCAAGTAGTAGCACTTTGCGATGTCGACAGCAACTTGTTCAGCGAGGGAGTTAAAACATATTTTACTGATAAAGGATTGACAAAGCCAAAGATTTATACTGATTTGCG
>CAJDWB010000038.1_pt1 | contig 11154 bp, 11 predicted proteins | sample 7391501 | NCBI WGS metagenome assembly CAJDWB01 (sample SAMEA7055733, study PRJEB34461) | soil metagenome | biome: terrestrial ecosystem; feature: Peninsula; material: soil | place: Antarctica | collected 2016 | reverse complement strand
CCTCAGCTTCGGCAAACTGCACCACATCAATGTTGGTCAAGACATTGAAATAGCTTTGAGCCACCCGAATTAAAAAATCTTGGCGCGCCACGTCATAACTGGCTTCACCGCGCGCAGTTTCTAATTTAGCTTGACTCCAGCGGACAAAGTTGGCCTGATCGTATACCGATTGGCTTAAAGAAACTTGCCAGCCGTAGTTGTCGGTGTTGGGAATATCAATCTTACCGATAATGTCCAAGGTGGAATCTGTTTCACCGCGGGTTTTGTTCCAATTGGCGTTTACCTGAGGTAAAAAGTTAGCCCTCGCTATGGCTTTACTTTCTGCTGCAGCTTTTAAATTATATTCGGCAGCCCGCAATTGTGGATCTTGTTGCAGCGCTTCATTGAGTACATCAAGTAAACTAGCGGCATTAACTTGACCGGCCATGAGCAGACTGATTATCATTATTTTTTTCATAGTTTTGGTCGTATATTATTAAAGATTAAAAGATGGGTTGGCGACTTGCTTGTTAATCAAGGGCGCAACCATGGTGTCAAAGTGAGTTGTGTATTAATTGGGTCTTCACCGATAATCGCAAACACCTGACCTTGGTCTTTTAGCCAGTTAAATACAAAATTTGGTAACTGGGTTAATGAGCCGGTCAATATGACATGGTTATATTTTATTGGTGCTTTAAAATTAAAAAAGTCTTGTTGTTCTAAGGTGGCTTTTTCAATTTCCTGCTCATCAAGCTTAAGACGTGCTGAGTTTACAAAATCTTCATGAATATCAATCGAGTGGACGTGTTGTGTTAAGGCGCATAATAAAGCAGTCACATATCCACTACCGGTACCAACTTCTAAAACGGTGTCAGTAGCTGCTAAGTTAAGTACCTGCAGCATACGGCCTTCGACCACTGGTTTCATCATGTATTCACCATGACCAATAGGTAAGGTCAAATCAGCAAATGCCAATTTACGCTGTGAAACCGGCACAAACTCTTCACGTTGGATGTTGAGCATGGCGTTTAAAATGTCTTTATTAAGGACATCCCAAGTACGGACTTGCTGGGTAACCATGTTGTGTCGTGCTTTATCAAAATTCATGTCTTACTCGTTTATTATTTGTTATGATTAGATTCTTATATCGTCATGAAAAAGAAGCCTGAGCTGTCATAACTGACAGCATAGTATTATCTGGGGTTCAAATCATGGGTTAAAAGTCACATTTTAAGCTATTTTCAGCAATGAACGAAGTCAAATCCTTACAGTCTGCCGAACTTTCCTTAGAAAAAGGCCTAAAAGACCTTTCTTTACCCATGTCAATGACAGAACCATTGTTACATTATTTAGATTTATTGCAACAATGGAACAAAACCTATAATCTGACAGCCATCGATGACTTAGAAGATATGGTTGTGCAACATATTTTAGACTCTGCGGTGGTGTTGCCTTATATCGATGGTAAGCGGTTGATTGATGTCGGTTCTGGTGGCGGTTTACCCGGATTAGTACTGGCGCTGTTGCGGCCCGAACTGTCAGTTACCTTATTGGATGCAGTGGCTAAGAAAACCCGGTTTTTAAACCACGTTAAACGGCGTCTAAACTTACCTCATGTCACTGTTATTCACAGCCGAGTGGAAAATTATGTTCCCGTTGAAAAATTTGATGTGGTAATATCACGGGCGTTTGCTGAGGTAAACCGATTTCTTAATTGGACTGAGCATTTGGGTCATGAAGACACTCGGTTTTTGGCAATGAAAGGCCCCAAAGAAGAGCCATTAGCAGCAACTTCTCATTTTGTATTAAAGGCTAAATACAGTTTAAATGTACCGCAGTTAAAAGCCCAACGCAGACTATATGAATACCAACTAAAACCCAATTTGAACAACCATGAATAAACACACAAAAATCATTGCCATTGCCAACCAAAAAGGTGGTGTTGGCAAAACCACCACGGCGGTTAATACTGCGGTTGGCTTGGCACAATTAAAAAACCGGGTTTTATTGGTTGATTTAGATCCACAAGGTAATGCCACCATGGCCTGCGGCATAGACTCGAGGGCTTTGGAGCTATCTGCTTGTGAGCTATTATTGCAAGAATGTGAAGTTAATGAGGTGGTGATTAAAACAGAATTCGTTGATTTAATCGGCGCCAATACTGATTTAACAGCCGCTGAGTTACAGTTAATGCAATCCGATCGGCCACAGTTAGCCCTTTGCATTGAACCCTAAAGATGGTTTACCTATTAGAGGAATTATGGTATCCACATCTGGATTTAACTCCTTGTTGCAAGCTGCCAAAGAAACGAAAACCAAGACATACAAAATGATTGTTGAGACTGTTCTTTTCATTTTTCAAATGATATGAAAGGCGGCATTTACAAATTGAAGGCTTACTGAGAACCATGTTTGATGGCCGCAATAATTTGGCCAATGATGTAGCTAATCAGATTAGTGAGCATTTTGGTGATAAAGTTTTTTCGACTGTGGTGCCGAGAAACGTCAAAGTAGCGGAAGCGCCCAGTTTCGGTGTCTCAGCCATTGAATATGATTATTTGTCCCGCGGGGCAGTGGCTTATAAAGGATTGGCCAGTGAAATTATCAGGAGAAACCATGGCAGAACCTAAAAACACAAAAAAGAAGACCGTCAGAAAAACCGGATTGGGTCGTGGTTTGGATGCCTTACTAGGGTCATCGCAATCGGCCTCAGGTGATAATGAAGCGACGGTTAGCGAGTTGCAATATATAAACATCAACCAACTGCAACCGGGACAATACCAGCCCCGTACCACCATGGCGCAAGATAAATTGCAGGAATTAGCTGATTCAATTGAAGCCCAGGGTATTGTGCAACCGATTGTGGTTCGTAAAATTAGCAGCCGTATGTTTGAAATTATAGCCGGTGAACGTCGCTGGCGAGCGGCTAAGTTAGCCAAGCTCAAACAGGTGCCGGTACTGGTAAAACAAGCTGATGATCAACAAACCATTGCCATGGCTTTGATTGAGAATATTCAACGAGAAGATTTAAATCCTTTGGAAGAAGCACAGGCTTTACAGCGTTTGATAGATGAATTCTCCATTACCCATGCCCAAGCAGCTGAAGCGGTTGGTCGTTCGCGGGTGGCGGTCAGTAATCTGTTACGTTTACTGGATTTGTCGGCAACTGTAAAAAAACTACTGAATGAAAATTTGTTGGAAATGGGTCATGCCCGGTGTTTGCTTGGGTTAGATAATCAACAACAGGCCCGAGCTGCCGATGAAATCATTGCTAAAAAATTAACCGTTCGACAAGCGGAAGCCTTGGTTAAAGCGATTAAAAATCCGCCAGTGAAAATGACCCAATCTGAGCCGAAAAAAAGTGCGGATGTACGTCATTTAGAGCAGCAATTAAGTGAAAAGCTATGTACCCAAGTAGCCATTCAAGAACAAGGCAACGGCAAAGGTAAGTTAGTCATTCATTTTCATGATGCCGATGAATTAGAAGGTATCTTAGAGCGAATTAAGTAGTATTTCGAACGAGTCCTATTCAGTGGCTCGTTTTAACGTACACAAACGGGTTGAAGACTTGCTTTTCAAGACCTGAAGCGTTAAAGTTTGCAACCAATTTTTCAAACCAATCGTATCCTCATGAGCACATCCAATCAAGCCTTGGCCGACTGGGTTAAAGAAGCTGCAGAATTAACCCAAGCGGACGATATTTACTGGTGTAACGGCAGCCCTGCCGAAGACGAATCTTTCAATCGCCAATTACTCGAAGACGGCGGCTATAAACGCCTCAACCCTGAAACCCATCCAAATTGTTATTTGCATTTATCCGATCCCAAAGATGTTGCTCGGGTAGAGCATTTAACTTTTATTTGTACCGAAAAGGAAGCCGATGCCGGCCCCAATAACTATTGGATGGACCCACAACAAGCCCACGAAAAAATGGATAATTTATTCAAAGGCTGTATGAAAGGACGAACACTGTATGTTATTCCTTATTGCATGGGACCCATTGACTCACCGATTTCACGTTGTGGAGTAGAGATCACCGATAGTGCCTATGTGGTACAAAATATGCGTCTGATGACTCGAATGGGTGATGAGGCTTTACGCCGGATTGAGCGCGAAGGTACTTTTGTCAAAGGCTTGCATTCAATAGGTGACTTGGATCCTAAGCGACGTTTTATTATGCACTTTCCCGAACAACTGGCTATTAAGAGCTTTGGTTCAGGCTATGGTGGTAACGCGCTTTTAGGTAAAAAATGTCACGCTTTGCGAATAGCTTCTTATCAAGCAAAAGATGAAGGTTGGTTGGCTGAGCATATGCTAATTTTGGGTATTAAAACACCCACCGGCAATCAACATTACGTAGCTGCGGCCTTTCCTTCAGCTTGTGGTAAAACCAATTTAGCCATGCTCATTCCACCAGAAGGCTATCTGCAAGACGGTTGGGAAATTACCACCGTGGGTGATGATATCTGTTGGATGCGACCGGGTGAAGATGGCCGTTTATGGGCTATTAATCCGGAAGCCGGTTTTTTCGGTGTTGCACCGGGAACTGCCAAAGATACTAATCCCAATGCTTTGGCGATGCTCTATCAAGACACTATATTTACCAACGTGGCACAAACAGCAGATGAGCAGCCCTGGTGGGAAGGTTTGGATGATCGGGTGCCTGCCGTTGATTGGCAAGGTCGTCCTTTTGATCCGGCTAACGGCCCGGCGGCTCATCCCAATTCGCGATTTACCGTGTCGGCGAAGCGTTGTCCTAGTTATTCACCGGCATCAGAGGATGCCAGTGGTGTGCCGATAAGCGCGATTATATTTGGTGGTAGACGTGAGACTTTAATACCTTTGGTCAATGAAGCCAGAAACTGGAATCATGGCGTGCTTATGGGTGCCACTGTGGCTTCTGAAACCACCGCTGCGGCAACCGGTGCGGTTGGCGTTGTTCGTCGCGATCCAATGGCGATGAAACCGTTTTGTGGTTATCATTTCGGAGACTACTGGAGTCATTGGGTATCCATGCAGGAAAAAGCCGACCGCTTACCAAAAGTCTTTACTGTTAACTGGTTCCGTAAAGATGAAAATGGTAAATTTATGTGGCCGGGTTTTGGCGAAAATATGCGTGTCCTTGAATGGGTTATCGGCCGCTGTCAAGATACCGCTAAGGCCCATGAAACCGCTATCGGCATGATGCCAAGAGTCGAAGACCTTAATACCGAAAATTTAAATATGGATGGCGACGTACTTGCTCAGTTACTGAGTGTTGATAAAGCTGCTTGGAAACAAGAAAATCAATCAGTTGCTGAATTTTTAAATGAATACGGGGACCGTGTACCCTCGGCTTTATATGATGAGTTAAAGCAAACGGATGCTAAATTAAAAGAATAATTTTGTTGTTATTATTTTGCAAAAAAAGGCGGTTATAAATACCGCCTTTTTTATTTTGCCATTATAATTTATAAATAATTATAAAAATCCAGTTAAATAAGTGTCTATCACAGGCATGTCATATTTAACAATTATGTTGGCATAAAAAAGAGGCAAATATTATGAAACAAACAAAATTATGGCGATCTTTGGCCGTTGCATCCCTATTGACAGCAGGACTTTCTTCGCAGGCAGCCGAAGTATGGAGTGAATCCTTTGAGACCGATGGTCAGGGAACACGTTACACCTCATATCCCGAATTTAATGCCGGTGGTAGCGACCATTGGGGTCGAACTGATGGCAGTAATATCTCCAATACCAGCGGTGCTTACACAGGTTTGAATGGTAGTTACTTTTGGGCGGCGGAGGATACTAATGATGCTGCCGGTAACGGCCAGGCTGAACAGGTGTTAACTATTACCGGCCTTGATATCAGTGGTTATACTAACCTAGTATTCACTGGTTTGTTTGGTGCTGGTAATGAAAATGGTCCGGGTGCCAGTGCTTATGATAGCTTGGATCATATTATCGTTGAGTATCAAGTGGACGCTGGTGGTTATGTTAATGGTGTGTGCTTTAACTATGAAAATAATGGTGATTTATTTAATGAGCCTATTGGCTTAGATGCTGATTGTGATGGTGAATCTGATGGAGTTGTAGGTCGATTAGGTACCGTTTTAACAGAATACGGATTTGCCATTCCGACAACCGGCAACCTGCTGGATATACAAATTAAAGTTTACGCGGATGCAGCCAAGGAAGAATTGGCATTTGATTATTTGAAAATAACCGGTGATACCGCTGGTGGTAGCGATGTACCGCCTACGGTTACCGGTACTGTACCTGCTGATGGAGCTATGGCTGTTGCGTTAGGTACCTCGATAACAGTTAATTTTTCAGAAAATATAGATGCCACCATATCAGCTGTAACCCTAGTATGCAGTACCTCGGGATCACTGCCCTTCACATCCGGTTTACCGGCCTTCGGTGTGGCGCAATTGATGTTACAACCAAGTACCGTTTTAAGTAATGGTGAGACTTGTGATGTGACTGTAGTTGCTTCAGAAATTACTGATACCGATGGTACCCCGGATGCCATGGCGAATAATTATCTGTTTGGTTTTTCTGTGGGTGTGCCAGTGGTAGAAATTTTTGAAATCCAAGGCAACTCCATGGCATCGCCTTATGATGGACAAGTAGTTTCTACTGCCGGAAATATTGTGACCGCATTAAGTAACACCGGCTTCTTTATGCAGACGCCGGATGCTCGCGATGATATGGATGCCATGACATCCAACGGTATTTTCGTTTATACCGGCGGTGCGCCGAGTGTTCAAGTGGGTGATGAAGTAAATGTCACCGGTGAGATAGATGAGTATTTTGATTTTACCGAGTTTGCCAGCCCCGGCAGTCAACAAATTAATGTTATTAGTTCTGGCAACAGCTTACCGACAGCTGTGCTGTTAGACAATCACTTTCCCCCTACTAATCCTGCACAATTCCCCTGTGGTAGTGCAATTATGGGTTATGAATGTGTTGAAGGCATGTGGTTTGATATGCCGCAGGGTTTTATCAGCAGTGTTTATGTGTCTTTTTATGGTGCCAATAGTGATGACTTATTAGTAAAAGCCGGTAGTAATCGGGCTTTCAGAGAGCCGGGTATTGATGCCCCGGGGTTGCCAAATTTGCCGTTGTTTGACGGTAATCCGGAATTACTGGAAGTCGATATGGACGGCTTGAACTTAGGTTTGCCGCTGGCCGGTTACAGTGCCGGTTCAGAAATTTCTATGCGTGGTGTCTTCGGTTATGATTTTGGTGAATATGAATTGTGGCCATCGAGTTTGGTTATTATCAATGAAAATACCTTGCCGGCTGCGGTACCTGCTGCCGGTGTAAACCAATTAACAATTGGCTCAGCTAATTTATACCGTTTATTTGATGATGTGGATGATGCCGGTCCGGAAGATGATGGCCAAGTTGCCAATCCTGCTGAATATACAATGCGTTTAGGTAAAATTGCTAAGTACATAGTTGAGGATATGGGTGCGCCTATAATTGTGGCGGTTCAAGAGGTTGAGCACATTACTGCTTTAAATAATTTGGCTACGGCTATCAGCTCAAGCGGGGGTCCTACTTATACTGCGGTGTTAATTGAGGGCAATGACCGAGGTGGTATTGATGTAGGTTATTTATACAATAATTTATTTCTAAGCAACGTTCAAATTAATCAATTAGGTGCCAGCGAGATATTTAGCTATGACAATTCTTTGTTACATGATCGACCACCATTACAGCTTTCAGCAGATGTGCTATTAGCAGATGGTCTGTTAGCGATTGAAATTCTAAATGTACATCAGCGCTCGCGGTCCAAAATTGATCACGCGGTGGACGGTGACCGAGTGCGCAATAAGCGCTTGGCTCAATCACAGTCAGTGGCACTGATGATTGATGCCATTCAAACAGTCAATCCGAGTACAGGCATTTATGTGGTTGGTGATTTTAATGGTTTCCAATTCACTGATGGTTATGTGGATGTATTGGGTCAAATTGCAGGAACTGCCGTGGAAAGTGATAATTTACTGTGGGAACCGCCTTTGTTTGCGGCACAGCCCTTGACCATTGCCACTCAGTTGTTACCGGCCAATGAGCAGTATTCTTACGTGTATCAAGGTGATGCCCAAGCCCTGGATCATGCTCTGGTTAATGATTCCGCTTTGGTTGATTTGCAACAAATGCGCTATGTTCGCGGTCAAGCCGATGCGGCATTACATTATGAAAATGATGGCAGCAGCTCTTTACGTTCGTCAGACCATGATGGTTTTGTGTTGTATATTTCACCTGATTTGGATTTGATTTTCAAAAACAGTTTTGAATAAACCCATGTTTTTAGTTATAAAGCCCACAAGTTAGTGGGCTTTATAACCACGTTAAGTAAGTAGGCAATAGCACATCACCAAAGCATCCTCATTGATGGTTTCGCCTTGCTCGTCTTGGTAAGTGTAATAGTTTTTACGAATAGTTTGGTTTTCAAAACCGGCTTGGCGGTAAAAGCGAATGGCAGATTCATTACTGACCATCACTTCCAGCCAGATTTTACGGGCGTGGTTAATGCGACTAATCAATATAAGACGTTGCAACATCGCTTGGCCTAAGCCTTTTTTTTGATAATCGGGATGAACCGTAATTTTTAACAGATGGGCTTCTTCATGACCAATCATCATAAAGGCATAGCAGAGAATATCCGGGCTTAGTTCTGATAAGCCTTTTATGCACTGGTAATCGGCCTTAATGCAATCGGCCATAATTTTAAGTGGCCAAGGATTAGGATAGCACTGTTCTTCGATGTCGTGAACAGTAGCTAAGTCATGGAAATTGATTTTTTGAAAAATAATATTGTGATTCAAGGTGCTATTTCTTAAATTAAATGGACGAACAGAGGATTTATCATTCAAGCATCATAACCTATAGACAGATTAAGCACCATCGGCCTAATTAATCTGGCTATTATACCGTCAATCGCAAGCACTCCGAGAAAAGAGAATAATTATGGCTGAAATCGTACCAAACGAAGCCACTGAAAAAGAAATCTACGTCTTATATTCGGCTTTAGAAGACGATTATATGGTTGCAGTAGCGCGTATTATTAATAGTATTTCCTGCGTCTAGTTCGCTCAAATCGCCAATGGTTTGTTATTGCCTTTACTGGCGGATTTTTTACTGTTTGTGATGAATAAGTCCAATTTACTGGGTGTGTATAAAAATACTTGGCTGCATAATGTGATCGATGTTGTGGTTATCTTGTTAGCGGTATTATTGGGTGGTAAGTTTTAATGCTTTGCATTTTCATAAAGATTTAAACAGCTGTTTGAGCTGAATTTCACAGACCTTATGTTAAATAAATCTTGGTTGTATAATAAATACATGAAGACTACACCAACCCGCTTACTTCGTTATAGTTTCATTGTGATTTTATCAGTGGTGATTATGTTAGCTGTGTACAGATTAACTAATCTATATTTGCCGAATAATATTAATCCGCTTAAACCCTTGTTCATTAACGATGAACCGGGTTTGATGACGAAACATAAAATTCGTCAGCTTAAAAAAGATGCTGAAAGTTGTTTTGCGGTGCTGGCAAATAGTGATTTAAAGTATCAGCTAATCCCAGATAAAATAACCGGTGAAAGTTGTGCCTTTCAGAATGTCGTCATGCTGGAACAATCAACAATTTCTTATGGTGGTGACATCGTCTTAAAATGTCCTGCCTTGGTGGCGCTGGTCATCTGGGAAAAACATGATTTACAGCCTTTAGCCATTAAAAAATTTGGGCAAAAAATTATCCGTATCCGTCACTATGGCACCTATGCTTGTCGCAATGTCAATAATGCCAAACAAGGCCGTCGTAGCCAACACGCTTATGCCAATGCCATAGATATTGCCGGCTTTGTATTGGCTGATGGGAGCGAAATATCGATACTTAAAGATTGGAATCAAAATACCGAAAACGGTGAGTTTTTAGCATCACTTCATGAGTCTGCCTGCCAGCGTTTTATAACTGTTTTGGGGCCGAACTATAATGATTTTCACAAAAATCACTTTCACTTTGATCATGGTGGTTGGTCGATTTGTAGATAAATAACTTTGTACTTATTGGTTTTCTGCTGAAGTGTGAAGTTCAATGATACTAGCACCATCAGTTGTTACTTTAAAAACGATGGGCTGACAACACACATAACAATCCTCAACATATTCCTGTTCAATCACAGAACAGTCCACCACCGCTTCAAAGGTTTGCCAACAGTAAGGACATTTTACATGTGTGGTTTGTAAACCGTTCATGGTGTTTTTTTCGCTTGTAAAGTTATTGATTTTAGCTGAATAGACAGCTCTCCTGAAATTAAATATTTGTCTCTACACAAGCTGGTTTTTAATTTATAATAATTGAACGATTTATACTGGGAGTAAAGATCATGAAAAAAAAAATATTTAATATGCAGAAAACGCTGCTCAGCAGTGCCATCTTATGGGCCATTGGTTCGGCGCATGCAGCCACTATTTATGTGACAGACAGTTGCACTTTGGTGGATGCTATGGTGGCAGCCAATACCGATACCGTCACCGGTTCTTGTGTAGCGGGTTCAGGCAGTGACACTATTCGTGTTGTATTACTATCAATACTATTTTTGAGTCATCCGCAAATGGCCCCGGTGATGTGGGTTTGCCCGTTGTGACTTCCAATATGGTTATTGAAGGCAATGGTTTAACAGTTTCAGCGGATAACAGCACGGATAAGTTTCGGTTGTTTGAAGTCGCTGGTGGTGGTGATCTGACCTTACGTGATACCACGGTAACTGGTGCTGATGATGGTAATGGTTTAGGCAGTGGTTTATTGTCCATTGGTGGCCGGGTCACGCTCGAAAACACTACTTTTGCCAACAATAAAGGGGCTATAGTACTAGCCGATAGTTTTGGTAATAAAATTATAAATAGCACCATCAGACATAATATTGGCTCTTATAGATTCGGTGGTTTGATGACATATTTTGCTGGGGTGGATATCATCAATACCGGGTTTGTTGCCAATGGAATCGATAACAGTTACTTGCGCAATAATATCGATTTTGTGCGTGGCGGTGGTGGTGGCGGACCAACATTAGCTGGTGGCGCCAGTTTATTTCACTCGGAAGTAACGATTAGCAACTCAACCTTTAGTGGCAATAAAAGTCCTTATGGAGGTGGGTTATCCATAGCCAG
>CAJDWB010000166.1_pt1 | contig 11423 bp, 14 predicted proteins | sample 7391501 | NCBI WGS metagenome assembly CAJDWB01 (sample SAMEA7055733, study PRJEB34461) | soil metagenome | biome: terrestrial ecosystem; feature: Peninsula; material: soil | place: Antarctica | collected 2016 | reverse complement strand
GTAATAAATTCTTGTAAACATAACCAAGCAAAAAATGCTTTTTTAGTATTCGAAAATGGTAGTTTATGAATGGCGAAAAGAAAAACCAACGTATTGGCGATATTCCATAAAACTATTCCTAACCAATCAGGCAAAATTGCAAAAGGTGCGATTATTACACTAAATAAAATTCCGTAATGATTAGAATCAAAATGCACATCAGGATACAAAAGATAAATATTTTTATGTTTGGATGGACGCACCGATTGGTTATTTAGCCTGTCTAAAATATGTTTGCGACCAAAATCGAGAAGATTTTGCGCCGTGGATTGATCCCAATAGTGATCATGAAATGTATCATTTCATCGGCAAAGACATTCTTTATTTTCATGCTCTATTTTGGCCTGCAATGTTGGAAGGTGCCGGTATGAAACTACCCAATGCAGTTTACGCCCATGGATTTTTAACCGTCAACGGCACTAAAATGAGCAAATCACGTGGCACGTTTATTAAAGCCTCAACTTATCTGGATCATTTAAACCCTGATTATCTACGCTACTATTTTGCTGCTAAATTATCGGACGGCGTAGTAGATATTGACCTTAATATGGATGACTTTCGGCAACGGGTGAACAGTGACCTAGTCGGTAAAGTGGTTAACATTGCCTCACGAACGGCCGGTTTTATTAAAAAGAACTTTAATCTTACATTAGCCGATGAACTAGATAACCCCGAGATTTATCAACAATTTTTGTCCCATCATGATGAAATTGGACAACTTTTTGAAGCTCGAAAATACAATGCCGCTATTCGACTTATTATGCATTTGGCCGATCAGGCCAATCAGTACATCGCTGAAAAAGCCCCTTGGACAGCGGTAAAAGATGACAGCCGATTAACGGAAGTACATCGTGTTTGTACCACCGGCATTAATCTGTTTCGGGTTTTAATGACATGGCTAGCACCGATTATTCCCCATACTGCACGCAAAACCGAAGCTTTTCTAAACATTTCCTTAGACGACTGGTTTGCCATAGAACAACCTTTGTGCAAACATGAAATAAACAGCTTTAAACCCTTATTACAACGCATAGAACCACAAACACTGGAACTTATTATGGAACAGAGTAAGCAAGATCTACAGGCTCAGAGCCAACTTCCTATTCAAGACTCTAATCAAGAAGACAAACAGAGTCCTTTGAGCGACGACCCTATTAGTCCTGAAATTAGTTTTGATGATTTCGCTAAATTGGATTTTCGGGTGGTTAAAATTATAGATGCCAAGAATGTGGCCGATGCCGATAAATTACTGCAATTAACATTAGATTTAGGCGGTACCGAAAAACAAGTTTTCGCCGGCATTAAAGCCGCTTATAAGCCTGAAGACCTTATTGGAAAGTTAACCGTGATGGTAGCTAACTTAGCCCCTCGTAAAATGCGTTTTGGTGTCTCTGAAGGTATGGTTTTAGCCGCGGGTCCTGGGGGTGAAGATATTTTTATCTTAACACCTGATTCGGGTGCACAGCCGGGTATGCGGGTCAAATAATAGTTTAAAACAAGACTTATACAAATATGTCTCAGTGGTTTATTATATTTATCAGTGCTGCTTTTGTGAACAACTTCGTGTTAGTTCGCTTTCTTGGCCTGTGCCCTTTTATGGGAGCATGAGTTATGCCACCGCATTTGTATTAACCTTATCCTCTATTGTTAGTTATTTGGTCAATGAGTACATGTTGGTGCCGCTGGGCATTGAATACTTAAAGACATTAAGCTTTATATTGGTAATTGCGGTTACAGTACAAATCACAGAAATGATATTACACAAATCATCGCCGTTGCTATACCAAGTATTGGGCTTGTTTTTACCTTTAATCACTACCAATTGTGCAGTTTTGGGTGTTGCATTATTAAACGTCCAGCAACAAAATAGTTTACTGGAATCGGCTTTTTTCGGCTTTGGCGCTGCTTTTGGTTTTGGTTTAGTTTTGGTATTATTCTCAGCTATTCGCGAGCGTCTTGAAATGGCTAATATACCGAAATCATTTCGCGGTATTCCGATTGCCTTAATGACTGCCGGCATCATGGCCCTTGCTTTTATGGGCTTTGGTGGCATGGTGAATGCCTAATGAGTTATTTCTGGGCCCTGACAAGTATGTTGTTATTAGCCATCGGCTTTGGCTTGCTAATTGTATGGGTCTCGCGTAAGTTTAAACTCGAAGGTAATCCAGTAGTAGAACAAATCAATGAAGTTTTACCCCAAACCCAATGTGGCCAATGTGGATACCCTGGCTGTAAACCTTATGCAGAAGCCATTGCCAAAGGTGAAGCACCAATTAACCAATGTCCACCCGGTGGTCAAGAAGGGATTCGTAAACTTGCGGCACTATTGGATTTGGAAGAATTGGAGCTAAACCCTGAAAATGGTGAAGCCGAAGAACAAGATACCATTGTTGAAATTGTTGAAGACGATTGTATTGGTTGTACCAAATGTATCCAAGTCTGTCCGGTGGACGCCATTGTCGGTGCCGCTAAGCACATGCACACCATTATTGGCGACGTATGCACCGGCTGTAATTTATGTATTCCCGCCTGTCCCGTTGATTGCATCATCATTATTCCGGCATCTTTGCCAGCATCAATACGCCGTCAACAGAAACCCAACTTAATACAAACCATTAAAGAGGCGAACCAGTGGTAGATAAAGCCCAATCCTTATCTACATTTCACGGTGGTTTGGTGCTCAAGCACCACAAAGATTTATCGGCACGTACACCGGTGGTCAAGGTACCCATCCCACAAAAGCTAACTCTTTCCTTACGAGTCAATCGTGGTTATGTAGCGGAACCGGTAATAACGGTAGGTGATTATGTCTATAAATACCAAGTCATAGCCACACCTATCCATCCTTTTGGTGGCGTGGTTCATGCGCCCACATCAGGCATAGTTACAGCCATTAGCGATCGACCGACAGCGACCCCGGATGCCCAGATAGCATCTTGTATTGAAATTACTACCGACGGTCAAGATAAGGCCCAATCACCAATACCCCAAACTGAGCGAACAGATCAACAAAGTATCATTAAAATTATTAAGGATTCAGGTATTTTAGGTATGGGTGGTGCCGGTTTTCCCACCTATATTAAATACGACCACCAGGCACAAAACTTAGACACGCTGTTAATTATCAATGGTGCCGAATGTGAGCCCTACATTACCTGTGATGAGCGCTTGATGCTGGATGCGCCGGAAGCTTTGATTAAAGGCACTGAAATATTGATGCAAGCAGCCTTAGCTAATAAAGCCATTATTGCCATCGAAGATAATTTAGGCGGCGTAAAAACGAAATTAGATGATGCTATTGGAAAACTTAAAGCAACCGGGATTGAAGTTATAAAAGTCCCAACCATTTATCCTACAGGTGGCGAAAAGCAATTAATTAAGGTATTAACCGGCCAAGAAGTTCCCAGTGGCCAAACACCTTTATCCTTAGGTATCATCATGCAGAATGTAGCTACCGCCAAAGCTGTTTCTGACGCAGTGACCTTACAGCAACCCTTAATAGAACGCTTAGTTACCGTTACCGGTGATGAGGTCGGTAAACCGGGTAATTATTTGACTTTGATTGGCACCCCTTTTATTGATTTGTTAAAGTTAGCCGAATGTCGGCTGGAAAATATCGATAAATTAGTGGTCGGTGGACCGATGATGGGCTATCCCATGCCATCAACAGATATTGCAATTGATAAAACCACCAACTGCTTACTGTTATTAACAGCAGAAAGTAGCAAACCTGAACTGGAAGAGCTACCTTGTATTCGCTGTGGCGATTGTGTTCAGGCCTGTCCTCAAGATCTATTGCCACAGCAATTATTATGGTATATCGACGGCAATGATGCCGGTAATAATTTAGAAAAAGCCAGGGACCACCATGTATTTGATTGTATTGAATGCGGTGCCTGCTCATGGGTTTGTCCCAGTCATATTGATTTAGTCAGCTTTTACCGCTTTGCCAAATCGGAATTAACCTATTTAGACTTTAAAAATGCCAAAGCACAATTAGCCAAAAAGCATCACGAAGACCGTGAACAACGGCTTGAGGATATTAAAGCTGAACGGCAAGCTAAACGACGGGCCAAAACCGATAAACTTAAAGACAAGGGCCAAGCCAAAGTAGAAATATCGGCCGTTTTAGATCGCATCAAGGAACAAAATAAAAGTGATAACAAGGACAAGTCCTCATGAAACAATCCTTTAACACTTCAGGTGCTCCTCATATACCGGCTCGTTTTAGCGTCAGCAAGGTGATGCTATGGGTCTTGTTGGCCTTAGTTCCGGCGATTGCAGCCCATGTGCTATATTTTGGTGTCGGATTATTGATACAAATTAGTCTGGCCACAGCTGCGGCCTATTTATTTGAATGGTGGTCTCTCAGTTGGCGCAAACAGCCTATAAAACCTTTCCTCACTGACTTAAGCGCTTTGGTTACAGCAGTTTTATTTGCGCTTTGTATTTCACCGATAGCTCCTTGGTATGTAACCATTGTTGGTATGTTTTTTGCAATCGTCGTCGCCAAACATCTGTATGGTGGCTTAGGTAATAATATATTTAATCCGGCGATGGTGGCTTTTGCGACTATTTTAGTGGCTTTTCCACAGTCCATGTCATTGTGGCTACCGGCTACAGGTTTATCAGGCTTTACTGCTGAAGCACAAAATATTAGTTGGTCGCAAACCCTAACTATTATTTTCTTAGGTATCGACCATCTATCGGCCTCTGTTGATGCCATCACCGCCGCCACACCCTTATCAACTTTACAAACTGGATTACAACAGGGTTACAGCCTAAGCGAAATCATAACAGGACCGGTATTTGGTGATTTTGGTGGTCTAGGCTGGGAGTGGATTGCTAATTGGTTATTCTTAGGTGGACTGTTACTACTTTATAAACGCATCATTACATGGCATGTACCAGCTGCCGTGTTAATGACGACAATCGCTGCCGCTACCCCATTTTATATATTTAATGCCGATATTTTCATGTCGCCACAGCAACATGTTTTTTCTGGTGGTATTATGTTGGCGGCTTTTTTTATCGCTACCGATCCAACCTCAGGCTGTTCATCAGATCGAGGTAAACTTATATTTGGTGCCGGCGTCGCTATATTGACCATATTAATTAGGAACTTCGGAGCCTACCCTGACGGCGTGGCTTTTGCGGTGCTATTGATGAACTTATCAGCACCTTTAATTGATCGCTTAACCATTCCCAAACCCTACGGGAAAAAACACTCCAATCATGAATAATATAGCCTCAAAAAAATGGCTACTACCGGTTATTTTAGCCGCTGTTACTTTGATTACCAGTGCGGTGCTGATGCTGACGCATGAACTGACTAAAGAAAAAATTGAACAACAGAAACTGCTAAGTACACTCAACTCATTAAAAAGGCTGATGCCGGCAGAATTAACCGACAATGATATTCTCGCCGAAGCACTTACCATTTATGAACCAGAACGTTTAGGTCACCGCCAACCAAAACAGCTTTACCTCGGCAAAAAAGATGGCCAACTGTCAGTCGCAGCGATTCCGGTGGTTGCGCGCAATGGTTATGCTGGTGATATTGAACTATTAGTCGGTGTGAAATCCGATGGCACAATTACCGATGTGGCTATTATTAACCACAAAGAAACACCGGGGCTCGGTGATATTATTGAACGTCGTAAAAGTGATTGGTTACAACAATTTCCGGATACCTCATTAAAGCAGCCCACTGAAAAGAACTGGAAAGTGAAAAAGGACGGGGGCTACTTCGATCAAATAACGGCCGCAACCATTACACCACGGGCTGTGGTTACAGCCATTAAAAAAGCCTTACTTTACCAACAAGCAGAACAGTCTAAATGGTTAACAAACACGGATCCGGTCAATGAGTGAATTTATCAAAACCCGACTTTGGGACAATAACGCTGCCTTGGTACAAATGCTGGGGCTCTGCCCTTTGCTGGCTGTTTCGAATTCGGTCATAAATGCGCTGGGGATGGGTTTAGCGACAGTGATGGTTGTCACAGTGACTAATTTTCTGGTGTCTTTGATTCGCCCCATAACCCGTAAAGAAATTCGTATACCTTTATTCGTATTACTGATTGCCAGTGTTGTTACCGTTATTGCACTTATTGTTACCAACTGTCTTATTATGGGCCGTGCTGAAGCCTATGCTTCTAAAAATAGTATTGTAGCGGCTATCAAAGACGGCTTTTTTGCGGGTTTGGGTTTTGCTTTGGTGATGGTTGTTATCGGTGCCATGCGCGAATTATTGGGCCAAGGAACTTTATTCAGCCAAGCCCATTTATTGTTTGGTGAATTCGGTCGGCACCTCACCATTACTATTATTCCAGAGTATGGTGGTTTTCTGGTGGCCATTTTACCACCGGGTGCATTTTTTGCTTTGGCCATTTTAGTTGCTATTAAAAATAAGCACGATGCCAAACAAAAAACCGTCGGTGAAAATGCCCGTAAATTGACTGAAGAAACCACCATCGATGTCACATGAGTACACCGCTATATTCAGTTTATTTATTGAACTGTGATAACCGTTGTTTTTATGCAGGTATAGCCGTTGATCCTTTACAACGGCTACAGCAGCATCAGTCAGGGAAATCCCCAGGGGCTAAATTTACCCGAGGTTTTAAACAATTAGAACTGGTATTTCAAGTAATTGTCGGTAATCGCTCGGAAGCGCAGACCATTGAGTACTTTCTAAAAAAACTACCTAAAAAATCAAAACAGGCCATTATTAATCAGCAACCAACACTCACTGAATTAAAAGCCATATTATTGATTTAATGGGTTTATTTAATTGGTGTATTCAAACACTTTAACCACACGATGCACACCGCGTAAATGACGGATACGCTCTACCACTGCATCGGCTTCTTCTTGGCTAACTAAACCCATTAAGAATACTTCGCCATTGGCAACAGTCAGATTAACACGGGTCAAATCGAATCCCGGAATATTAATTTTCATTAACGAACCTTTGGCTTTTGACATTAAATAAGTATCTTTGACGCGGTTACCCATTTTGGAAACCTCATCCACAGTTTTTAACTGATTGACTACTTTTATAACACCATCTTTAACGGCGGCGGCATCTTCAGCATGAGTTCGGTCCCTGTTGTTAAGCACCTCGCCGGCTAACAATACCACGCCATTAAAGCTATCAACTTTAATACGCGAGTCATCTTCAATCTCTTTACGTAATTCATTTTTAACACTGGCTTGAATAATCTTGTCATCTAAAACCTGGCCACTTGATCGACGGTCATGAGCGACATTAACACCAGTAACTAGCGCACCACCGATAAGAATGGGTGCACATGCACTTAAAATCCAACAACTGACTAAAACAAACATTATTTTTTTCATGATTAACTCATCTAATTAAAAAAACTTTTTATTGCCCAAAGGCATTCTGTATCCAGTTTAACCGAGGTGGAGTTAATGTACCGTTAATAGCCACAACGTCAAACCGACAATCTATTTTATCAGTTAACTTTTTCTGCTGTAAGTACTGAGCGGCGGCTTTACGAATTTTCTTTTGTTTTGAGAGTGTTACGGATTCCTCAGCAGTAGCCCAGCCTGAATGCTGCCGGTATCGCACTTCAACAAATACCATGGTTTGTCGATCTTTCATCACCAAATCCAGTTCACCGGCCTTAGTGCTATAATTTGTGGTAATTAGCTTGAGCCCTTGCTGCTGTAAATGGCGTGCCGCTAATCGTTCCCAACGATTGATACCGATTATCGCTGGTGGTGACTTAATTAGTCTATAGCAACGATGCCACCATTGGTGTAAATCGCCCATTGAAGCCCTCTTTGAATGTGGTTATCAGTACCCATCTTTAGTATCCCGCTTAACCCCTGTAAACGGCCACCGGCCACCCGTGACATCCACTGTAAGCGATTAACTAATAATAAAGCATCATACCCCAAAGCAAACAAGGAATGATTATCGTGAACCATTTGTAAATCAAAATTCAATACCTCACGTAACTCATTGCTTGGTAGTTGAATAGGACTGACACCAAAAATAACACCAGATAAATCCTTATTGTATTGACTGTCGCTGTTACCAATATAAACATGGGAACTGGCATAAACTGGTAAATGAGCGGCGTGGTTAAATAACAATTGTGGCACCATTAATCGAGCAAAATCAGGTTGTGCGGCTAAAAATATAGCATCTACATCGCTGCGTACAACTGGTTCACTTGCTAAATCAAGCTTTAAATAACTTTGTAGGTTTTTAGCTCTCAAACCACTTTCTACTAAACCCAAAGTCTGTCGTAAAGGTGCCGAAAAATCATGTGCGGTAAGATTGAAATAATGATTGTTAACCACTACCCCGCCCATATTAACAAATCGATTAGCAAAAGCTTGACTCATCCGCTCACCCCAAGGGGTATCGGGTGCAAAGATGAGTATTCTTCTTAAACCATCACGCCACATCCGATCAGCTACTTCTATCGCCTCTCCTTCCGGTGATAAGGTGAATTGGTAAAAATCTTCCGGCCCCTGGTTTAATAACATCACCGGAAAAGTTGGTGGAGCAAAGCTTGTTAATTGCTCAATTGAGCTCTTATCCATTGGCCCAATCATCATATCAACGTTGGCCGCTTGCGCCGAGAACCAAGCACCGACAATATTTTCGCCTTCGCTACCAGTATCAAAAAATAACAATTCATGGGCTTGTTCAAAATCATCGGCAGCAGCGGTCAACATACCTTGTTGAACGGCTTTACCGGCACCAGCAAAACGCCCGGATGCTGTGGCCAGTCAATCAGCCACTGCTGAGTGGAGTGGCCATCGGCACCAAAATTAACATAAGCTGCCTCTAACCAACCTTCTATTATGGGATTGTCGCTATAATTACCAATCTGCATAATGATATCGTCATCATCGACCTCAGCCAAACCAGTAACAATTTTATCATAAGATAATAATTGGGCTTCGCTCGGCAATAACTCGGTAAGTAAAATCTGATTAATCAGCGCATCCAAATCTCGGCCAACAGCTGCATAACAATCTGCTCGGACTTGATAAAGACGGACACGCCACAATTCATCTAAATTACTATCATCAACAGCTATTAATGTCGGCAGGTTTTGCTTACAGCTGTCTGTAATATGTGCCACTTGAGCCATTATAATAGTTATTCTAGGGCTGTTTAAGTCGCTTTGTTGTCGTAATGACCAGACTTGTGTTATTTCGCCTAATTGAAAATGAGCATCTAACAAAGGCAGTATCGCTACAATAACAATATATTTACTAATGAATGCTTTCATAATTATGATTTTAACGCAGTATTGTCTAAAATGCCCTATTATTAACCCGACGGCATAATATGACCATGACTTTACTAAAAGATTCCGGTTGCTTATACGTAGTAGCTACACCAATTGGTAATTTAGCTGATTTCAGCTTTCGTGCCATCGAAATTTTACAACAATGTGACCTGATAGTTTGTGAAGACACCCGTCATTCAAAACACCTGTTACAAAACTACGATATCCAAACCCCTACCCGGTCATTACATACCCATAACGAAGACCAAATAGCCGGACAACTCATTAAGCAATTACAAGACGGCGAACAGCTAGCTATCATCAGTGATGCCGGCACGCCGTTAATCAGTGACCCGGGCTTTCCATTGGTGCAACAAGCCCATGCCGCCGGCATCCAAGTGATACCGATACCCGGTGCCAGTGCGGTTATTAGTTTATTATCAGTCGCTGGTTTACCGGTACAGCCTTTCACATTTCATGGCTTTATACCATCGAAGAAGAGCCAGCGCAAAATATTTTTTCAAAGCCTGCTGCCGATAGACCAAACCCATGTCTTTTATGAGTCATCACATCGCATTATGGCTTCAGTAGCTGACTTGAGTCTTATATTCGGTGCTGATACAGAGGTTTGTATAGGCCGTGAATTGACCAAACGTTTTGAGCATATTTATCGTGGCACACTCGCTGAAATTATTGCTGAGATGGAAAACGATCATTACAGTCAAAAAGGAGAATTTGTGGTGGCTATCAGTGGTCAAACAGATCGCCAAGCTATGGCCATGAGTGTAGAGCAACAGGCATTAGCCCGTACTCTTAAGCCATTATTACCACCGAAGCAAGCAGCAGCAGTAATTGCTGACCATTATCAGGTGAATAAGAAACAGGCCTATGAATTTATTTTGAGCTTACCAAACGAGTAATCAACCATTGCTCCCATGCCGGTCGATGTTTTTGAAAGTAACGCTTTAAACCTTGTCTCTTCCAGTTCTTAAGTCGGTTATTATCTTCTGCAGAGCGGCCTTTTAAATGAATAGCAGTAATTTCTGGTCGATAATGCACTTGATACCCCACTTCAGCACAACGGGCAAATAAATCCAAATCTTCAAAGTGTAGTTTAAACTGCTCATCAAAGCCGTTTAATAAATCAAAAATACGCCGCCGCATCACAAAAAATGCACCATTAACTGCTTCAACCTGACCACCTTCTTGAGCACTAGCTAACGGTTTATTAATACCTGGTAAACCCAGTCGATAAAGACCCGTTTGGTGCCAAACAATACGCCAAAAGCTGGGTAATCGACGGCAGCTGGCTGCTTGTAAGCTTAAATCTTCATTCACCACCCGACAACCGACAATACCCGCTTCGGGATGCTGATTTAAATAGTTACACAGCGCCTCAATTGCCGAAGTTTGTACAAAACAATCCGGATTAATAAAAGTAATAAAACGCTTATGGTCATTTGTTGCGCCCTGATTGGCAGCGGTAGCATACCCCACGTTTTGGGCATTTATAATAAGCTGTTTGGCCGGTAAATATTGTTTTAACAATGCTACCGTACCATCATCAGAATTATTATCCACAACCGTCAGAAAGTTGTTTTTTGGCGTTACGCCCAGCGATTTCATAAAACGATTAATCATCGCCTGTGAACGATATGTGACGCTAACTACATTAACATTTTGCATAGTTACTGCGACTGGCAAAATGCCCACAATTTTGGCCATATAGCCATGGCATCGGATACTTGCTGTAATTCTTGACGCAGTTGCTTAACACAACCGGCTGCATCTAGATTTGTATCCCAACCAGTTAATAAGGGTGGTTCATCAGATTTAATAGCTGTACCGTTAGTTTCAATCAGTTCTTTGACATCTGCTTGCCAGTAAATAGGTGGTTCATCAACTTCCGCTAAAATATTCTGTAATTGATGAATTAAATTCGACTGAGTACGGCTTAAATACTCACGCAAGCGATTAAGCAGCATTTGATCCGGGTTATGAATCAAATCATCAATAGCTGCTTTAGCATTTTGAAAGCGGATAACTGGACTATTACTGAAAAAATGACTCGATACCGAAGTTAAATAATCAGCTACAAAA